>Ga0137418_10002379_pt1 | contig 17233 bp, 12 predicted proteins | sample CZODoug3_1_2_16f_FD_122242 | JGI IMG/M metagenome (GOLD analysis project Ga0137418, IMG submission 122242) | Vadose zone soil fungal communities from Angelo Coast Range Reserve, California, USA - CZODoug3_1_2_16fungal (Hybrid Assembly) | ecosystem: Environmental > Terrestrial > Soil > Vadose... | reverse complement strand
TCCAGCCGCCGCGACGCCGTAATCGCCGGATCGAGCACGCGCACTGCCCCCGCCGCCGCGCTTCGCGGATTCATGAAGATCTTTCCGCCCGACCTTTCCTGCTGCTGGTTCAACATTTCAAACGATTTTCTGGTCATCACCACTTCGCCGCGCACTTCGAACTTCACCGGGAGCTTGATTTTCTTCAACACCCCGGCCTCTGCGCGCAGCGGGATCGACCGGATCGTTTTCACGTTCGGTGTGACGTCTTCTCCCGTCATGCCGTCGCCGCGGGTCGCTCCCCGCACCAGCACACCATCCTCGTATTGCAGCGAGATGCTCAGTCCATCGAATTTATGCTCCGCGATATATTCGATTTTTTCGTGCCCGCTTCCTTCACGCACTCGCCGGTCCCAATCGCGCAGCGCATCATAGGAAAACGCGTTGTCCAGGCTCAGCATCGGCCGCGCGTGGCGCACGGTAGAAAATCCCTCGCGCGGCGCACCACCCACCCGCACCGTTGGCGAATCCGGCGTCACCAGCTCTGGATACGCGGTCTCCAGCTCTTTCAGCCGGTTCATCAGCCGGTCGTATGCTGCGTCCGAAATCTCCGGATCGTCCAGCACGTAATACCGGTATTCGTGGTACCGCAGCTTCTCGCGAAGCTCTACAATCTCTTTTTTCACACTAGCTGGCGCAGCTTTGGCCATGAAACCCTCGGCGCTCTCCCTCGTCCGTCATTTCGAGCGGAGCGAGAAATCTCTCTTAGCACTTGATTGCAAGACAGAGTGCCTGAAATCGGCTGGTATTATATAGAATGAATGTCTCGGTGCACGAACGGCATAACCCTGAACCAACGATGACCACTGACCTCAAGAACGCTCTGCTGATTCATAATCCCAACGCCGGCGGAGGAGGCAAAGGCCGCCGCCGCACGCTCGATGCGGCTCGCCATATTTTTGCCGTCCGCGGCATCGAATCCGAACTTGCGGAAACCACCGGCCCGGGCCACGCCACCGAAATCGCGCACCGCGCCGCCTCCGAAGGTCGCGGGCTCGTGATCACCTGTGGCGGCGACGGCACGCTCAACGAAGTCATCAACGGCCTGGCTGCCCACAAGAACGGCCAGCGCGTGCCTCTGGCCCTTCTTCCCGGCGGAACCGCGAACATCCTCGCCAAGGAACTAGACTTGCCCTGGGATATTCCCAGCGCTGCCGAGAAGCTCGTTCGAGGCACGGTGAAGGAAATTGCACTCGGCTTGGCGACTCCGCTCGAAAATCCCGAAAAGAAAAAATATTTTCTCAGCGTCGGCGGCGCCGGCCCCGACGGCATGATCGTCTATTCCCTCGACCTCGACCTGAAAGCCCGCATCGGCATGCTCGCCTACTGGTGGGAAGGCGCCCGCGAAGTCTTTCGCTACAATTTCCAGCATTTCCGCATTCGCATTTGCGATCAAAAACTCGACGCCTCCCTGGTCATCGTCGGCCGCACCAAAAATTACGGCGGCCCCTTCAAAATCACCACCAACGCCGATCTCTTCGAAGATCAGTTCGAGGTCATGGCCCTAACCACGCAAAGCGGCTTCCGCTATTTGAGTTACTTGCCCACGCTTTGGATGGGCAATCTCCGCGGCACTGAGGGCGTGCATTTCTACAAGTCCGACACCGTCATCTGCGAGCCGCTCGACAAAAATCCTCTCTACGCCCAAGTCGACGGCGAGCCGCTCGCCCGCCTCCCCGTCGAATTCAAAATCGTCCCCCGCGCGCTGAAACTCCTCGTCCCCGGCAATCCTGCGTAACCTGTTTTTGTCTTCGAGGGGCGAAGCATGCTGCGCCCCGGCTCGGGAATCACCGCGAAATTCGTGAATCTTTTATCCAATAGTTCGCAAGACTATCGCGGTGCCCGAAAAAATCTCGACAACTTACAACTAATCCCCAAAAACTCTTTTCATGAGATAACTTTACCCGTGGATCCCCTGACACATGCCCTGGCCTCCTACACCCTGAAGCGTGCCGCTTTTCCCCGCCTCACTCGCTCCGCCACCATTGCCATGCTCGTAGCGGGAACAGTCGCCGATACCGACTCGCTCAGCAAATTTGCTGGCCCCTCCGCCTTTCTCACCTTCTATCGCACCTATTGTCATTCGCTGCCTGCAGCTCTGTTGTTCAGTCTGCTCGTCACTTTCCCCTTTCTCCTGCGCAGAAGCGGGCCAACGGAGAAACAAACTTCGCCGCTTCCCATTTTCATCGCCGCTCTCGCCGCCTCCGTTCTCCATTTGCTCATGGATCTCTGCCAGAGCACGGGTGTGGAACTCTTCTGGCCTTTCTCCACGCGCCGCTTCGCTCTGGATTGGGTCGCCCCTCTTGACCTCTGGATTTTGGGTATTCTTCTTGCCGGAATCCTTCTCCCCGCGCTCAGCGGGCTGGTCACCGAGGAAATTGGAGCCAAATCAAAAGGCCCACGAGGCAAAGTGGGCGCGTCCCTCGCGCTCGCCACCATAATTCTTTATTTCGTTTTGCGCTTCGTTCTTCACGGCAACGCCTTGACGGCCATGGAATCGCGCACCTATCGCGGCGAATCGCCTCGCAAGGCTGCCGCGTTTCCCGAATCCGCCTCGCCCTTCCGCTGGCACGGCATCGTCGAAACGGAAAGCGCCCTGCACGACTTTGAAATGGAAGTCGGCCCCGCCGCATCTTTCGAACCAGACTCCGCCGTCACTTCCTACAAGCCCGAACCCTCGCCCGCCCTCGACGCAGTCCGTGACACCGCAGTTGCGCGTCGCTTCCTCCAGGTCGCGCGCTTCCCCAAAGCAACCGTTGAGAAAACTCCCGACGGTTTTCACATCATCCTGCGCGCCTTCCCATATTCCCGCGACGTCAGCTCCGGCCTGCGCGTCCATGCCCAAATCGACACAGACCCCTCCGGCAAAATCCTCTCCCAAGAGCTCGCCTGGGACCCCGGCTCGTCTCCACTTTGGTAGAGCGCATGGCCCAGCCCTGCTAAGTCATTGATTTTGTGGAACGCAGAATGAGGAGACTGCTCTTGACAATTCTCTAATTTGTACTATAACTACCCTTGTAGATAACTGTGTTGGAAGCGTGGGACCTTGGTCCCGCTTTTTTTCCCCGGCCCGTTCTTCGTCTGGCGCGTTTTGCTCCTTGAAAGTCATGTCTCGCAGAATCAAGCCTTTACGAAATGCAAATTTTCTAAGCCTTTTGTTTTGATATTCATACGAAATGCCCGGGGGTGGGGGGAAGCGGTCCCTAATTAGTTTACATCGCCCGAGGGAGCTCGCCGCTTAAGTAATAGCCGCGAAAGAACATAGCTCACAATAACCAGCGCAATCACAAAAACCGTCACCTGCAGCTTGTGGTGCACCAGATACGGCATCGCGCCTGCACCATATCGTATCGCCAGGTACCCGATTCCGAAGTAGCGAAACAACCGCGCGATCGTGATCGCCGATATGTAACTGAACAGCGGCATTTCAAACACCCCAGCGGCAAGCACGAAGAATTTGAACGGCGTCGGCGGAGGCAGCAACGCCGCAATTAACATTCCCACGAAACCGTTTCGTTCCACCCAGTGGCGAATGGCATGCCCGTGTTTACCCGCCTTCTTGTGAAAAATCGCTTCCCCGCCCTTTCGCGCGATAAAATACAGCACCACGCAACCCAACACCGATCCCAGCGAGGCCATGAACGCATACAGCGGCATCCGCGCCGGATGCTCCATCGACAAATGGATCAACAGCAAATCGTTGATAATCGGAAACGTCAGTACCGAAGAATCCAGAAAGGAAATAAGAAAAAGCCCCGGGGCGCCCAGCCCACTCGCAAACGCCACCACTTTCTGCTTCCATCCGCTTAGGCTCGACGGCACTCTCCACTCCTCTCGCTAACCCATGTTGTCATGTCCGCGCACGGGGCTTGCCACGCTCGCCGCGAGCTCGCCGACTCGAGCGGAACCAAAAGTTGCCGCGACTGTTCTGAACACCGGGAACGGGCCGGGCGGCAGTTATTGCGCAAATGCGGCGCGATCGAAATGGTTCATGAAGACTTGCATGAGTGCGGTGCGGTGCAGATTCGGGAGCTTGGGAATTTCGCCGATCACCCGGACGTGGCCAAATCGCTCGATGGTTTCGCGGTTCTCCCGATTCTGATCGCCGATCAGCACCACGCCATGTACCGGCAATTCCGCTGCGTGCAGCGCGGCAAGCGTCAGCAGCGTGTGATTCACTGTACCCAGCGTGCTGCGCGCCGCCACGACCACCGGCAATTTGAATTTCACCATCAGGTCCAGCATGAACTGTTTCTGGTTGATCGGCACCAGCACGCCGCCCGCGCCTTCCACGATCAACCAGTCGTTGATCAAACTGCTGGGCATGTTGATCCGCCCCAGGTCGATTTCCACTCCCGCCCAGCGAGCCGCAAGGTCCGGCGAAACCGGCGGCACGAATTTGTACACCTCGTCAAGCGTTCGATCCGTGCCAATCCCGGCAAGCCGCATGACGGTCACGCGGTCCGAGCCTTCGAGGGTGCCCGTCTGTATCGGCTTCCAATAAACCGCGTCGAGTGCCGCGCAGAGCAGCGCTGAGAGTACGGTCTTGCCGACTCCGCCGTCTGTGCCTGTAATGAAAAAATGATGTCTCACGCGCGGCCCACCGTCGCCATTGCAGCCGCGCGGTCAGATGCCTCGGCTTTGGTTCGATTCCCCTCGTGACGCAGGTCGCTCTTTGCGGCGGCACTTGGCGCCGCTTCTAGCATTGGCTTGGTACTCATGAACCCCCATCTGGATAGGGCCAATCGTCTTCAAACGATTCTGGCATGTTACCATCGGTTGGCTAAAACGTGTCGCGCCGATATTCCAAGTGATACGGGGTTGCGCTTCCCTTTCTCATTGGCGGAGGTTTGACCGGCCATTGGTAAAATGTTATAAATCGACGTTTTGTGCAGCCCTTGTGCCCTGTCTTCAGGGCGCTTCGCCGGCCCATTTGGGGTAGCCTCGGACCGGCGCGCGGCGGCTTCTTCCTGGTGGAATGAGAACAAATCGCTCTGCAGTCGCGCCATACAGCGCTCGGACGAAAAAGTGTGCCGGAAACGACTATTCCGGGAAGCCATTGCCCTGTGAACGAATGATCTACGGAGGATTGTGAATGCTTACCTGGCTGGCAACTGCCTGGTCTTTACGCTGCAAATTCATCAAGTTTGGAGCGCCTGCTGCCCTGCTCACATTGCTGGGGGCTGCATCGGCTCTCGCTGACGAAGCCGGCGGCGAGGCCAGTTTGAAGCTGCCCGACCTGTCCCAGGTCACCTTTCTCGGCATCGATGGCCACAAGCTTCTGCTCTTCGGCATCGTCATCTGCATCTTCGGCTTGGGCTTCGGTTTGGCGATCTATTCGCGGCTGAAAAACCTGCCCGTCCACAAATCGATGCGCGAAATCTCCGAGCTGATTTACGAAACCTGTAAAACCTACCTCATTACGCAGGGGAAGTTCCTGATGATCTTGTGGGTGTTTATCGCCGTCGTGATCGTCATGTACTTCGGCTGGCTCGCCCCCGTGCATCCTACTGCGGTCACTCTGCCGATCATTCTGATCTTCAGTCTCGTGGGGATTGCAGGTAGTTACGGCGTCGCCTGGTTTGGCATCCGCGTGAATACCTTCGCAAATTCCCGCACCGCTTTTGCCAGCCTGCGCGGCAAGCCCTATCCGATTTACAGCACGCCGCTGCAAGCCGGCATGAGCATCGGCATGATGCTCATCAGCGTCGAGCTGCTGATGATGCTCTTCATCCTGCTGTTCATTCCCGGCGACTACGCCGGCCCGTGCTTCATCGGCTTCGCCATCGGCGAATCGCTCGGCGCGGCCGCGCTGCGTATCGCCGGCGGCATCTTTACGAAAATTGCGGACATCGGCTCCGACCTCATGAAAATCGTCTTCAAAATCAAGGAAGACGACGCGCGCAACCCCGGCGTCATCGCAGACTGCACCGGCGATAACGCCGGCGACTCCGTGGGCCCAAGCGCCGATGGATTTGAAACGTATGGTGTGACTGGCGTCGCGCTCATCACCTTCATTCTCCTTGCCGTGAAAAATCCCACCGTGCAGGTTCAGTTGCTCGTCTGGATCTTCGTCATGCGCATCGTCATGCTCATCGCCAGCGCCGCCGCGTACTTCATCAACGCTTTCATCGCCAAAGCAAAATACGGAAACGCCGACGAAATGAACTATGAAGCGCCGCTCACTTCCCTGGTGTGGATTACCTCCGTCGTTTCCATTGCCTTGACGTATCTCGTCTCGGCGGTGATCATCCCCGACCTTGGCGGCAGCACCTCGCAGTGGTGGAAGCTTGCCACGATCATCTCTTGTGGCACGCTCGCGGGCGCCATTATCCCTGAGTTGGTGAAGGTCTTCACCTCCACAGAATCTCGCCACGTAAAAGAAGTCGTCACGTCGGCCGAAGAAGGCGGCGCATCACTTGGTATTCTCTCTGGTTTCGTTGCAGGTAATTTTTCCGCTTACTACATCGGCCTAGCCATGGTGCTCCTGATGTCCGTCGGCTACTTGATCAGCACCATGGGACTCGGCACCCAAATGCTCGCACCGGCCGTGTTTGCCTTCGGGTTAGTTGCCTTCGGCTTTCTCGGCATGGGGCCGGTGACCATCGCCGTCGACTCCTACGGTCCCGTCACGGACAACGCGCAATCCGTGTATGAGCTTTCGCTCATCGAACAGGTGCCGAACATCAAGCAGGAACTCAAGAAGGACTACAACATCGACGTCAACTTTGAGCGCGCCAAGGAAATGCTGGAAGCTAATGACGGCGCGGGTAACACTTTCAAGGCCACCGCAAAGCCCGTGCTCATCGGTACGGCCGTCGTCGGCGCGACCACCATGATCTTCTCGATCATCATGGCGCTCACCAAAGGCTTAACCGAAAACGTCAACAATCTTTCGCTCCTCCACGCGCCTTTTGTCCTCGGTCTCGTCACAGGTGGCGCCATGATTTACTGGTTCACCGGCGCGAGCACGCAGGCCGTGACCACCGGCGCGTACCGCGCGGTGGAATTCATCAAGGCCAACATCAAGCTCGATGGAGCCGCTTCCGCCAGCATCGCCGACAGCAAGAAGGTCGTCGAGATTTGCACCAAGTACGCGCAGAAAGGCATGCTGAACATCTTCATCGCGGTGTTTTTCGCCACGTTGGCCTTCGCCTTCGTCGAGCCGTTCTTCTTTATCGGCTACCTTTTCTCCATCGCCATCTTCGGCCTCTACCAGGCCATCTTCATGGCCAACGCCGGCGGCGCCTGGGACAACGCCAAGAAGATCGTGGAAGTCGAACTCAAGCAGAAGGGCACGCCGCTCCACGACGCCACGGTCATTGGCGACACCGTCGGCGATCCGTTTAAAGACACGTCTTCGGTCGCTCTCAATCCCGTCATTAAATTCACGACGCTCTTCGGCCTGCTGGCCGTCGAACTCGCCGTGCAATTGACCGCCGCACAGGGCAGCGGCCTGACGCACATTCTCGCGGCGGCCTTCTTCGTCGTCTCCTTCTTCTTCGTCTACCGTTCGTTCTACGGCATGCGCATCCGTGAAGGCGCGGCCCACTGAACAAACCATTCAGCTTTCGGTGAAGAAAGCGTGAACTCCGATATGCGAAGATTTCGGCAAGCGCTGCTGCCATCCCCGGAGAAGGAGTCATGGAACTGAAGATCAATCAGGTCCAGTACGAAGTCACCGACCCGGATGAACTCCAGTTGCGTCTCGCGCAGGTCCGCCGCACGCAATTCTCTGAAGTCTGGTTGCAGCACGCAGAAGACTGGCCAGCGATCGGTGCGCTGATCAATGGGGAAGCGGCGTGGCTGACCTTCGTGCGCCACGAAGGCGACGCAGGGTTCTCCACACGCAATCCACAGTATACGGGCCCGCAGAAAGCGATGATCGAGTATTACCTCTCGAACGGCCAGCGCGATGAGTACCCCGCCGACTGGAATATCACCACCGCTGAAGCACTGCGCGCCCTCGAACATTTCCTTGAAGAAGAAACCATGGCTCCCTGGCTCACTTGGCAAGACGACAGTCGAAAAGCGAAGCTGTGATCCATGTACATTGCCTTGCGCTGACGCACGTGCAGTTCACCGACAAGACGCCTTCCAATTCCGGCCTACACTTGTGAACGGTTCGGAAGTAGAATCCACCCGCTGTCACGTTGAGGAGTTGCTCATGAAAAAATGGCTTTTGATTGCTCGGAACTGCTTGCTCTTCGCCGCTACGTCCCACGCATGCTCTGCGCAGGTCCAAACCACCTGGAAGATTCACGATCTCAATCGACCACTGCCGGCGGTGATCGATCCAGGAACTTCGAGCACGCAAGATTTGCCGGGACGCTCGCCTTCTGATGCCGTTGTACTCTTTGACGGCAAGGATCTCTCGCGCTGGGTTCACAAAGATGGCAGCGCGGCGAAATGGAAAGTGGAAAACGGCTATGCCGAAGTCGCGGCGAAGACCGGCTACATCTACACGCGCGATTCCTTCGGCGATTGCCAATTACATGTCGAATTTGCCGAACCAGTCCCCCCAAAAGGGGAAAGCCAGGAGCGCGGCAACAGCGGCGTCTTTCTGATGGGACTGTATGAAATTCAGGTGCTCGATACCTATGAAAATAAAACTTACGCGGACGGCATGGCCTCAGCCGTCTACGGTCAATATCCTCCGCTCGTTAACGCTTCGCGCCCGCCCGGCCAATGGCAGAGCTACGACATCGTTTTCCACGGTCCTCGTTTCGACAAAGAAGGAAAACTGACCCGCCCCGCTCGCGTGACTGTCCTGCACAATGGCGTGCTTGTGCAGGACAACGTGGAACTCAGCGGACCGACCGCGCATGGCGAGCGCCCACCCTACAAAGCGCAGCCCGACAAATTGCCGCTCGCGCTGCAGGATCACGGCAATCCCGTGCACTATCGCAACATTTGGATCCGTGAGCTGAAATAGAGACTCCGGTGCCCGCATGACGCGCGGACGCTGGCGGCATTTTGTTGCGTCTTACGAGCGGATCAGTCCTGCGTATTTGTGGGGATTGTTGTCGAAGCCGGGGAAGACAGGCTTCAGATCGCTTACGCCGATATGCTTGGTGAGAATTTCACCGACGACGGAGCGAAAATCGGTCGTGAGCGCAAGGTCGCGGCCTTCGTTAAGCTGGTGATCGTTCAGGCCGGGCCATTTGCCGTAGACTTGGCCGCCCTTCACGTCGCCGCCCATGATGAACATGCAATTCGCATGGCCGTGGTCGGTACCACGATTGCCGTTTTCCTTGGCGGTGCGCCCGAACTCGCTCATGGTCACAACGACGATATCCTGCATACGATGGCCCATGTCCTGATGGAACGCGGCAAGGCCCTGGCCGAGATCCTTCAGCAAATTCGAGAGCTGGCCTTGCACTCCGCCTTCGTTGACGTGGTTGTCCCATCCGCCGCAATCGACGAAAAGAACTTCCACGCCGATATTCGCTTTAAGCAGTTGCCCGATCTGCTGCAAGCTTTGGCCGAGGCGGCTCGTGGGATACTGCGCGCCGTTTTCCGGCTGATACTTGGCGGGATCGGCCTTGCGCAAGAGATCGATGGCTTCAAACGTCTCCGTGCCCGTGCCGTGCAGCGCGTGATCCACGGTCTGCGAGTACATGGCTTCAAAGCCGCCTTCGACCATTTGGCCTGTTCCCGGCGCCTGTGCCATCACTTTGAACTGCTTCAGGTCCGGCAGCGCAATCGCCGGCGCTCCTCCGTGCAGCATGCGCGGGAGGTTCGGCCCCATCGCCACGGCGCGGAACGGCGAAGCGTTCTCCTCCGGAACGGTTTCCAGGGCGCGATTCAGCCAGCCGTCTTCGGTCGCTTTCAGGCCTGGCGTGCCCGATTCCATGAAGTCCTGCGCGTCGAAATGCGACCGCGTCGGATTGGGTGATCCGGCGGCGTGCACGATGGCTAGTTGATTCTTGTGAAAGAGCGGCTCCAGGGGCGCGAGGCTCGGGTGCAAACCGAAAAACCCGTCGAGGTCGATCGCGGCATCCGTGCCGCCGCGATTGGGCTGCGGAATAGCAATCGTCGGACGCAGGCGATAATAATTCGATTCGCCGAAGGGCACGACGATATTCAGGCCGTCGGCCGCGCCGCGCTGAAACAACACGACGAGCTGCTTCTTGTTCGGCATCGGCGTGGCCGCCACGGCGCGCTGCAAAAACGCGGGCATCGCGCTCAGGCCAACCATGGCCACACCGCCCTGCTTCAAGAAATAGCGCCGCGAAAATTTCAAGCCTCGCACGCCTTCACAGCATTTGTAACTCATCGCGACCTCACTTGCCCTATGGAGTGCGGCGGCTTGCCGCCGCTTCTTACTTCCGCGACCGCTTGTCGCACTCACAAACGCCCGGGCCGCCGGAAGAGCGGGAGCAAGCTCCCGCACTCCAGATCAGCGGCGCTGAAATTCCGGCGCGCCCAGCACCAAGCCCGCGACGACGCCTAGATCTACCTGCTTGCGTGGATCATCGAGCTTGGCCTGCAATACTTGCGGGTTATCGAGTTGTTTCTCGAGCGTCTCAACCGTGGTCGGTCCCGCCTGCCCGCCGAGGAATACTTGCACCGCGCGGTCGAGCGCGCTCTTCGCGTCCGCCGAGGAATCCAGGCCCAGCAGCGAAGGCACGTCGGTGCGCGCTCCCCGCATTTTGTTCCCCGCAAGAGCCAAGGAATAGTTGAGCCGGTTCAACAGCGCGCCGGTGTTCACCCACGCATCGGCCTTGTCCGCATACCCGGTTGGGGGCTGGCATTGATACAGCGGCTCACCGATTCGCCCCACCCACTGCACCAGCGGCAGGGGCGTATCCACATCCGTGCCCAGGGCGCGCACCTCGGAAACCACCAATTCAAACGGCGTCTTGATCTTCGCGCGGTACGATTCCCGCGACCAGAATTCCGGCGACCAGATCATGGTCTTCAGCACCGCGCGGATATCGCCGTCGCTCGATTGAAACGTCCGCGCCATGCGCTCCACCAGTGCCGGCGGTGGAGTATCGGAGACAAAACGGCGCGCCAGTTTTGTGGAAATAAATTTTGCCGTATTCGGGTGATGCACGAGCAGGTCGATCACCTGCTCGCCGTCCTTCATCCCGCCCGCGTGAATCTTTTTCCCCAGCACGTATTTCGGATCGGGATCGTGCAGCCTGTCGTCGAATTTGAAATCCGCGTACTGCCTCGGCTTGTCAATCGTCCAGCCCGTGAAGCAGCGCGCAACTTCCGTGACGTCCTTCTGCGTGTAGCCGCCGTCCACGCCGAGGGTGTGCAACTCCATCAGTTCGCGCCCGTAATTCTCATTCAGCCCGCGCTCATTCTTTTTCGCTTGCTGCGGGTTTGCCGATGGACGCGGAGGCCAGCCAAATCCTCCACGGCGCCTCTGCTGGCGCATGGCCCGCTCGGCGGCCTGCCGCTGCGCCGCCCGCGGATCCGCGCTCAGAAAATTGTCCAAATAAAAAAGCATCGCCGGGCTCTTGGCCGTCGCGGTCAGCAGGTCCTTGAATTTTCCCAGCGCGTGCGGCTGGATGACGTCGCGTTCATACGACGTAAGGTAGTAGCGGTCTTCGCCTTTGGCCGCGAAAACGTTGAAGTGGTTAAACCAGAAATCATCCATCACCTGCTGGAGTTGCCGCTCGCTGTAAATCGCGCGCGTCACCTTGGCCATGCTCAGTTCCGCCACCACGCGCTGCGGCCTTTTGCTGTCGTCCGCAATCGCGCGCGGAACGTTGTTGGGGTCGCCACCGCCCAAAACGTCGCGCCTGCCGGCGCCATTTGCCGCCGCGTTGCCCCGCGTTTGTTGTTTCATCGGAGCCGGCGCGTTGGGATTGTCTGGCCAGGATTGCGGCGCCGAAACGGGAGTGGCGGCCGGCGCTTCTGAATTGGCAGGCTGCCCTGGCGCAGTCTGCATGTCTTTCTCTACGACCGTGGCGGCCGCATCGGGGCGACGCTGCTCTTGTTGCGCGCGTGCCTGCGCCTGCTTCTCAGCTTGCTTTTCCACTTGCTTGGGCTGCGGGTATTCATCTATCAATTTCGCGGTGGACATGTGCAGCGTCGGATAGTCCTGCAGGCGCGCTTCCATGGCCTTGTCATCGATGGAGTTGGGATTGAGTTGCTGCTCGATCCACTTGGCGAGTCCCATTTGGCGCACGTGCTCGAGGTCGCCCGGACGCGGTCCATAGGCGAGACGGTTTAATGCATGAAGAATAGCTTCATCGGGACTGAGTTCTGTAATCGGCAACCCTTTAAGCGCAGGATCAGTCTTGGGCTTCTTGTCCTTCGCCGCTGCGGGAATCGCGGCGCTCGCCGGCGACTCGACGCTGAGCGACAAAATGCAAGCCAAAGAGAGGATTGCCGCGAGTAGAGACTTGGGCGTCGCGGATATCGCAGGGATACGTTGAAGAGACGGCGAGGCGGGACGTTCTTGCGGCCTCATTGCACTCTCCTGCCGGACAGCATATTGGGCGAATTGCCGGTCACCAATAGAATAACCCTTGCCCGGCGAAGAAGTTGCAGAAGTCCAGAAACCGTGCCGAATCCTTACTACGGTCGAAAGTACAGGTAAGAAAGGGTTTATTAAATCCGGTAGGCGTTCCGTGTGATTTCTCGCAACCAAAAAAGGAGTGGCTGAGATTGAACGGAAGATACGGGCGAACCGGCAGTTTCACCGTGTCGAGTAGGGGCGCAGCATGCTGCGCCCCTCCAGGAAGACAGCCGTCCACTCGCCATGCTCTTTGAGGCTTGTGTGCGACGGAGCCACTCCCCGCATTTCACTCCGTTACGTCAAAGTCCACAGTCCGGTCCGGCGCATGATTCTTAGCGCTGTCGACGGCCTGCATCACCAAACGGTAGGAACCGGGCTTCAGGTCGTCTACTTTCACTTTCATTCCTACAGGGATCACGGAATTTCCCTTTTGGATGAAATCATCGGCGCGAACGACTTCCGTGAAAAATACTTGCTTGTTGGTCGATCGCTCGAAAATGCGGTAGGCCATGCCCACAATCGGCGGGGTCGCCGAGGTCAGCAGTGGCTCATAAATCTCCGTGTACAGAACCACGTTGTCCGTATGCTTGAAGCGATTGCTGCCTGAAGGAACGATCTGCAAGCCCTTGACCACCAGCGGGGTGCGATCTTCCAGCAGCACGGAATCCAGGCCGCTAGGAATATCGTTCAGCCTCTGCGCGGAATTCGTCAGCGCCAGTCCGCTGAGACTGAAGTGTTTTCCGTCATAGGGATCGATCGCGAGGGGCGATTCGAATTTGCCAAAGGCATCGCCGCCCGCACTCAGGACCACGGCCAGTTTGTAAGTGCCCGGTGTGGCATCGAACTGGTTTTCGTAGCGATACGGCAACTTGGAGAACTCTTTCCATTCATCCTTCTCCAAGTCCATGTTAACGGTGTCGCTGAATCGCGCTCCGATCGTCCCGTCCGCCCGGTAGGCAATACCCAGCACGTTCAAGTTAGCGTGATACTTTCCTTTTTCTTTGTTGAATTGAAATGTATCCGCGGGAATCTCCATCGCCAGATTAACCCGCGCCGTCTCCGGTGCGGTGTAGAAATAGGGCGCCTGCAAGACGCCATGAATCGAACCGGGCTGAGAGCCCATGGCGTGAGATTCGAGCTGTTTTTCCAGGGGCTTGCCTTCGAGCACGTTTGCGGATCGCGTGTTGCAGTATCCGCTGCGCGCGCGCACGTTTAGTCCGCCACGATTCAGCTTCACTTTCAGCGTGTGGCAGCTTCCTTCCGGCGTGTCGCCGGGCACGTAGCCCAGGATGTAGAACTCGTTCTGCTCTCGTCCGATGCGTTCGAGTCCACCCAGCAGGTCGTTGGTGTTGAAAATTGTGAATCCGCCCGTTCCTTCCGCCAGCGCAGCCAGGATCTGCTGGTTGGTCGAAGCCGAAGGTGGGAATGGCGGCACGATAGTCCGCGGCTGGTTGAAGGGCGAATTGTTATAGTTAGAGACGGGATTGTAACCGCCACCGCGGGTGCCGCCTCCCGTGCCTCCGCCCGTGCCGCCTTTACCGCCGCCTCCCGTCCCGCCACCTGCACCGGGGCCACCCTTACCACCCCCTCCCGTGCCCCCTCCACCCGTGCCACCGCCTCCGCCACGGCCGCCGCCTGCGCCACCGCCTCCGCCACGGCCGCCGCCTGCGCCACCCCCACCTGTACCACCACCTCCACCTCGGCCACCACCACCGCCTCCGCCGCCGCCACCTCCACCACCACCACCCGGCCGCTGCGGATCAGGCATGGCCATCGCCGGATAGGCCGCGAGGAGGATGTGTGGACGCGGTGAAGTCTTTCGTGCGGGAACGTGGTTTGAAACGGCATGGGTCTTCCCAGCCGTCGATCTCCTGCCAGCGCTTCCGCCCGGAGCCGTCGCCACCAGACCGCGTGCATCCAGCGCGTAGACGGCAACATTCGACTTGTTGCAAGCATCAATGGTTGCCGTTAGCTCTGATTGGTTTTCCTGCGTCAACGCAAACCCTCCCGAAAACAGCACCACCATTTTTCGGCCGGGGATGGCGCGGAGGTTTTTCGCCAGGCTGCGCACCGCCAGGAGCATGCTGCGCGCCCCAAAATCCGCCGCGGCATTGCCCAATGACGATAAACCTGTCGACGCTACCGTGACGGGCACGTCCGGCGCGGGTGCGTTTGGATCGACCGAGGAGCTTTTCACTCCCGATACCGCCGCGCGGAGCACGTCCGCGTTCGCCGTGAAATTCTGCACGATGCGGAGCGAGCCCCCAAAATCCACGACGGCCATCAATCGATCGGGACCGGCGTTCGCCGCGATGAACTTGGTGGCGGCGCTTCGCGCCTGGATCTGGTCCGGCGCCGCCATCGTCGAATTGTCGAAAAACAAAATCAGATACCGGCGTTGCCCGTTTGCCTGGGTAGCTGCATCGGCGCCGGTGGAAAAACTGGAAACCGGCTGTTCCTTGTTATCTTCGAAAACCTTGAAATCATTCTGTGCCAGGTCGCGGACGTAGTTGCCCTTCTTGTCCGTGACCACCGAATCGACCAGCACCAGCTTTGATTCTTTCTTGATCACCACCACGGGCTGCTGCTCCGCCGGTGAGGCCGCCTGCGGCGGTGGAGGCGTGGGTTGTCCTTGCCCCCGCGAAGGAGCAGGAACCGCGCACATCACTCCGGCAGCCAGCCACCCGGCCAATCGAATTGTTCGCCTGAAGTTTGTCAGCGTATTCATATTTCCCTCCACTACAGTCACCGAAGTTCAATAAGGAATGACCACTGCCCGGTTGCGTGCTGCCATCTGCGCACCCTCGGCGTCCCGTACGACCAGCCGCACTAGGTAGGTGCCCGGCTTCACGTCAAAACTGGTTTTCACCGTGAACCCCGAACGGCTCAACCGGCTGTAGGTCGTGTCGAGCAATTTCATCTCCACGACCTTTGAAAGGCCGGTGACAAAATTTCCATTCTCGTCGAAGATTCCCGTGACGATCGTCAATTGATCGTTGTTGCGCCCCTGCACTTTCCGGAAGTGGATGCCTTTCACGTCAAACCGCGACAACACCGCGAGGCGCGCTTGGGCCTCATCCTTCTTGAAAAACTGCGTTTGCAGCTCCACCGGCAGGTCGCGGATTTCCTCTTGAGAAAACAGGGCTTCCTGCATCTCCAGTTTTGTCGCTTCGGCGGGGTCGGTGAGCGTCTTCGGCGCGAAGTAGCCGTGTCGCGCCTGGATGCCGAATTTTTCCTTGCTTGTGAGTGCGACCTTCAGCGTGTGAAACCGTCCGTCAATTTTCAGGTTCTGCGGAGAAAATCCGAGCAAATAGGAAAACGCCGGCGCTGCCCCCGCCTCTCGCATGGCTTCATCCACGTCGTTGCGGTTGTGGAAGAACTTGCCGCCCGTTCCATCGGCTAACTGCGCGAGAACGTCCTCTTGCGCGAATTGCGCGGCCGCGCGATAGGAGGCTTTATAACCAGCGGTAAGGATCGTGTCGTTCGACGAATCGGCGATGTCCCCCATCACGTCGGGGGTGTAGAGGCCCCGGGCATCAATCGTATTGATTACGATATTGGCGCGGGTCGCGCGATCGACCATTTCGGAAGCTTCGGACTGCAGGGTCGTGGTGATGAAGCCAGGCGATACCAGGACGAGCACGCGCTGACCGGGCATGTTTGCCAGGCGTCTTACGACGTCTTCCAGATGCCTGTAGGCATACTGCGTCTCGTTGTCGCCTTGCACTAACATGCGATCCGCCGCGGCTCGCGCCAGGTTCTGTGCGGCGGCCATCATCGTGGTGTCCCCTTTGAAAGCGCACTGGAGCGCCTCTTCGGTGGCGACGCCGAACGCCTGCTGGTCAGACTTGTTGACGATCAGGTCGGCCTGGTAATAACTGACGTCAGGGCAATCATGAAAATTGTGGCTCGTCACGGAATGCGGCACGATTCCGAGCAGCGCTTTTGCGAGTTTGTCATGATCATCCGTGAACTCCTGCGTCAACTGCCCGGAAGTCGTGTTCAGCGAAACGCGATCGCTCGCCGCCAAAGCCCCAAAGAAGCGTGTCGCCGAATCACGGACAAACACCGCATCGGCCATCGAGAGGTGCACGTCGTCGAACACCATGGAGACAAATCGCTGCGGCAGAACTACGGCTTTGCCGCTGGCTACATCCGCACTCGACGAAGAGCCCTCTGCGGCACTGGATGCTACCGCTGAGGCCGTGCGCGTCTCGGATGTCTCCACGCCAAAAGAAGAAATTGTCTGTAGTTTCCGGTTGTCGTAGAGCTGAAAGTCTTCTTTCTTGAGATTGGACACGATCTTGCCCTGCTGGTCGCGAACCACCACGCGCACTAGCACCAGGTTTACGTGCACCTTGAACGTAGTCGGCGTATCGCGACTAGAGACTTCCTCATTCGAGCCCGCTGCGGGTGCTGGCGGAGACTTCGCCGTCGAATCTGTCTTTGCGGGTGCATCCTGTGGCGGTGTCGCTGGTGCAGGCGTCTGAGCGGAGAGCCGGTTGCCGGAAATCGATAGGCAGCAAGCGAAAACTACCAAAATGATGCGTCGGAACCCGGGGAATAGCAGTGAGTGAAACATCCCTGCCCTTCAGAAACCCGCATCCTTAAGGTGTCCGCGGGCTTGGAGGGGACGAAACCCAGGGGATGCGATGCTGCCAATCAGTGATTTGACTATACGCTCGCCGCGATTTTTGTGTCAATCACGCAGCT
>Ga0137418_10002377_pt1 | contig 17237 bp, 11 predicted proteins | sample CZODoug3_1_2_16f_FD_122242 | JGI IMG/M metagenome (GOLD analysis project Ga0137418, IMG submission 122242) | Vadose zone soil fungal communities from Angelo Coast Range Reserve, California, USA - CZODoug3_1_2_16fungal (Hybrid Assembly) | ecosystem: Environmental > Terrestrial > Soil > Vadose... | reverse complement strand
GTGTCAATATCCAGAAAGAGGCGCCCAAGAAGGAAGTACTGGGTGCGACAGCGCTTTCCGCTAAATGAGGCTGCTCTGTTGGGTGGTAGAGGGAAAAGGCGCGCGGGTCGGGGTTCTCATGGAGCACATCGATAGCCCGGGAAGTCGGGAGCACGACCAGTTCGACCCTGCGGCCCTCGGCCTCGCGCTGCACCTCTTCCATCACCGGCTGGTTGCCGTAAGCCTCGGTGCCGATGACGAGTTGGAGGCATTTGCTAGAAATCCTTTCCTCCATTGAAAGCGGAGTTGGGCCGAAAGCGTCGCTTAACTCCTTGGACGGTATCTTCTTGCGTTTGCGGACTTCCGCCACGATCAATGACGACTCGTGCTCGCAGGTAGACCCCTCGAACCGGATGGTGCACCCGGTTTCGCTTCCCAAGCAGTCTGAAAGTGGCTCCAATGTCCCGTCTCCCGAAAGCGGGCGGCCTTCAATCGCGGAGTGAGGCTCCGGTCGCGCGCACGGTCCCCTCCCCCTACCCTCCAGGTGGCCTGTAACGTTTCCTCCTAGACGGTCCTTGACCCACTCTCGACCGGATTTATACGACTGGCTGACGCCTGAAGTTCGCTCCCTAGTCACCGAATATCTCATCGTGATGTATCCCCAGCATATGAACTCCGATCGAAGTTTGTAGATTTTGTGCTTTTGCACGTTTTGTTTCGGCAATCACCCATCCCCACAGGTGCAAGGCCAACATCCGGTCGCGGTCCCGGCGACACGCGATCCTGCGTCCTTCGCACTCGCCGGCGCATCCAAGTCTCATGGAATTTCGACAACTCGGATACTCTGGCGGCTGCGGAACTTTTGGGGGTCGCGGGCTTCTGGCAGGCTGGGGAAATACTGATGTAAAGGAAGCGACGCGCCTGGTGGATATCTGGCTCGACTCCGGAGTCAAGCTGTTCGACATCGCCGATCTTTATTATCAGGCGGCGTCCGAAGAAATTCTCGGCAAGGCAATTGCCGGCCGCCGCAATGCGGTTCTCGTTTCTACCAGCTCTGCTTAACCAATCCGGCGCCGAGTGGTGCGGGTGCCTGCTGATATTGGCCGGCAAAGTTGTACTCGCCTTGCGTCTGGCGGCTGTTCGAGAACCTCCAAGGGTTCGCGGGCCGGGTGAAGAGCTTCCCCGATTCTGCGTCGAAATGCTCTCCTTCCCAAGATCGCGCATAGTTGATCTTTTCCTTCCTGCGAAAAAATCCGATCTTCTGGATGTGCATCTAATGAATTTTAGTCGGTACAGGACCCAGACATCATTGGCGGTTGGAAAATTGTTTCTGACGAATCTGAGATTGAAAGGGGGGACTTGTTATGAGAGCTCGTGGAACATTAACTAGCGACATTGGCGGCTTTTCGAAGGCGTACCGGCGCTGGCTACTTCGCTTTGCAATGGTAATGATTTCTTGCGGCTCGATGGTCAACGCGCAGAGTCCGGTACCTGCCGAGACCCGCAGCGGTACCTCTAACGAGGGCTCTTCATCGCCCAATACAAACACCTCTCCACAGAAGACGCAGGAACATGCGCCGCAGGCTGCGGCTAAACCGGGGAGCATCATAGGAACAATTCTCGATCAATCGGGGGCCGTGAGCGTCGGCACTGTCGTACGGCTCACTTCGGAGGACAAATCCTTCTCGCGAGATGTCGTTTCCGGGGATAACGGACAATTTTCCTTCTGGAATGTTCCTCCTGGTCACTTCAACCTTTCAATCAACTCGACAGGATTTGGCAACCAAACCTTCTCCGGAGAATTGGCGCCGGAACAGGCTTATCTGGTGCCACCGATTGTTCTTTCAATCGCCACAGTGGTGACGGATGTAAGGGTAACAGTGGACCCGGCGGAAGTGGCGACAGAAGAGGTCAAAGAGCAGGAGCATCAGCGCGTTCTTGGGTTCATTCCAAATTTCTACGTTACTTACCGGGCCGACGCCGCTCCCCTTACGACGAAACTGAAATTTCAACTGGCATGGAAATCGAGCACCGACCCAGTCACGATTTTGGGAACTGCCTTCCTCGCGGGAGTACAGCAGGCTGGTGGCCAGTACTCAGAATTTGGGCAGGGCGCGCAGGGCTACGGCAAACGCTTCGGCGCGGCGTACGCGGGTGTCTTTGCATCCACGTTCCTCTCCGGAGCGGTGTTTCCGTCTCTCCTGAAGCAAGATCCTCGTTATTTCTACAAGGGTACCGGCAGTACGCGTTCTAGAATTTGGCGAGCGGTAGCCAACTCGGTAATCTGTAAAGGTGATAACGGGCGCTGGCAGATAAATTACTCAAATATCGGGGGAACTTTCGGGGGGGCCGCAGTCACGTCCACCTATTATCCAACTAAGAATCAAGCTGCGGTTATTCTATCGAATGGCTTTATCAGACTGGGCGAAAGTTCCTTAGCCGGTATTTTCCAGGAGTTCGTTGCCCGGAAACTTACGAAGCGGTCGAAGGGGCAATCCCCGGAGCATACAGACTCAACAGACGTGTTAGCGACGCAACACAATTCGGTTCCCTGGCCGAAGAAGCCCTAATTCAAATTCCCAGCGGAAGACGGAGTAGCTCGGGTGACTTCGGGAATGGGCGACTTTTCTGCGATAAACCTCGGGGTGCTGTTGTGGATGGACCGGCGAGACGACGCAAACGCGTGTGGGTTCGTGGTGGGAACTACACCCGACGCGACGGTGTACACACTGCGTCAAAACGTCTTCCGTTTGGAGCTCTGGACCTTTGTTTGAGCGAAAAGCAGATTCCCCAAGTTTTTGTTTTCATTAGAAGTCGTCAGAACGAGGAGAGCGTTTAGAGCGGGCGCTCGTGCGCCCAAGGCAGGTGCGCTACCAGGCTGCGCTACGCCCCGACTCTAGCTGCTTCACTGATTCTAAATCACTTCCACGAACGGCACCGCGGGCACTCGAACTCTTGCCCCGCTTTTGGTGCAAATGTGTCAAAACTGGGTCAAACCCATCCGTTCACCCCCGCTGTGTCAGAACTGATGTCTTGCTCGTTCGCCCGCCGATTCAGCTTGAACAAAGCCTCGCGCTTCATCTGCAGCTTCATCTGAGAATACTTCTTGAAGACCTTGGCGTCTCCCTGCCGCAACAACTGTGTGACCCACTCATCGGGAACGCCGCCGGCACTCAGCGCGTCGCGTAAGTGGACCCGAGATTCTAGATGCGGAAATACGGGATGCTGGCGCGTCGCAAGGTCGCGTGCCAGACTGTCTGCAGAGTCTTCTGATGCCCGCTCGGATTTTCGTCACTCGGAAACAGATACGGACTGCACGGAGACAGATGAAACTGATCCCGAGATGCTTCGACCGCCGTAGGCGTTAACGGCACCTCGGCCACTCCGTTGGGCGTCTTGGAATCGGGGATCCAGACCACCGCGTTCTCAAGATCCAGATGTTGCTTTTTCATCGGCATCAACTCGTTGTACACGCGCAGTCCCGTCTCGGTGATGATCCGCACGCACGATGTTGCCCAGGTATTCCGGAGCATGGATCTCGATCTTCCGTTGTTCCGACCAACGCTGCACAGCGTTCAGACTCCCCGCTGGGCGCGCACCCTTAAGACCATTGCAGATTGAAAAGTATTGCACTCTAACGATCCTGGTCGGCCATCCCTAATGTGAGTTCGTAAAATTCCCTCCGAGCCTCCTGAGACAGTTGACCTGGTTGTTTGGAAGATTTACCTGACTGCGACGCAGCATCCAGCACTCGGCTTATTTTCTCCGCGTCGATTGTGCCGTGCGGAAACATCTCCATGCAGCGCAGCAGCACTTGCCGAGCATCATCGATGCGCCCGGCTTCGTAGTACAAGATCCCAAGCGACATGAACGGGATTTCGCGGGTCGGCATCAGTTCCTGTGCCTTGACGAAATACGCCTCCGCTTCTCGCACGCTGCCCTGAGCCACAGCGACCACTCCGGCTACCCAATGCAAGGTCCCTGAATCGGGGATGCGAGCTAGTCCATCCTGGACGGTTGCTTGTGCACCGTCTGCCCGATCTGCCCGCAGGTACGCGAGCGCCAACCACGCGCAATACTGGTCGTTGTCGGGACTGGCGACTGTGGCCTGTTGCAAATACTGTATCGCGTCTGCCATACGGCCCAAGCGAGCGTAAACGTCTCCGATCAGCGCCGAATAGGAGCTGTCCTTCTGACCGTCGGAAGAGACACTTAGAAGTGACTGCAAGGCGTTAGCATACTCGCCGCTCTGGAAGTAAGCGTCGGCAAGGTTGTATTTCGCTTCGTCCGATCCGGGATTCGCCTCAATTGCAGCTTGGAAGTAGTGAATGGCCTCGGGATAAAGGCGGGATTGTCCCAGCAGTACTCCCACACTGAGATTCGTTCGAAAATCCCCCCCGCTGACATCGTCGAGTCGTTTAATGACTTCGATGGCATCGTTCGTACGATTCAGTTTCAAGTAGGCCTCGGCAAGGAGGTGGAGACTGCGCGGACGGTCCGGATGTTGCTGGACTTCAGCCTGCAACTGGCGAAGATCGGTCTCATTTTTTTGCTGCGCAGACAGTGCACTCCTTCGTTCGACATAGTCGAAGAAATGTTGCAGCGGATAAGGCCCTGGCTGTGGATTCTTGGACAGCGTTTTGAAAACGTTCATGTCTCGCTGGGAAGCTTCGAGTTGATGAGCACTCCTTTCTGCGAGGGCCAGCTTGTAGTACGCCCCCGACGGTCTTGGGCTGACTTCGCTGCAGCGCCTTAGCAAAGGGATGGCTTCATCGAACTTTCTCTGCTCCATCTTAAGGCTGCCCAGTTCAAACAGTGCGTCCGCGTAATTAGGATCGATATGAAGCGCACGGTCCAAATAGTTTTCCGCCTGGACGTATTCAAGCTGCTTCTTGGCGATGAAACCCAGGTTGAACAGGGCGGGCAAGTTTTTGGGATCGGCATTCAGACCTTGGTTGAAGTATCGTTTGGCCGCGTCGTACTGGCCCAGATGGCGGTAGCAGAGGCCCATGAAAGCGTACGATCGCGGCGACGGATCCAAGGCAATCAGAGTCTTAAATTCCTGCATTGCCTTGTCCACCTTGCCAACCGTGAAATAGCTTTCTCCCAAGGCTGCGTAGAAATCGGCTCGTCGCGGATCGATTTTCAGGCCCTCGTTCAGCAACTCGATGGCATCTTCGAAAAATGACTGCTTCATGCTCAGGCGTGCCATCAAGAACAAGATGCTCGTGTCGGTCGGTGCAATCTTTCGCGCGCGAACAAGCAGCTCCAGCGCGTCAACATCCTGCTGCTGATCCGCCGCCGCTTGCGCGAGCAGGTATAGGGTGTTTGCGGAGTCGGGCTGCAACTTGAGTACTTCATTCAGAGTCTGCTGTGCCTGTAAGGGGCGACCAACGAGCAAGTACCCCTGCGCGAGATCATGGAGGATTTCGAAAGTGCCAGGTTCCTGTGCGTTCGCCACCTCCAGTTCGTGCACCGCCGGTGGGTACTGTCGGTGCGAACCAAGAAGCACGCCGAGGGAAAAATGTATTTTAGGGTCGTTCGCCGAGTCGCGAGATAGCGCTTCCGCTGTCCTCAATCCTTTCGCTATCATTCCGGACTCGAGGTAAGCCCGGACCAAACTCAGTCGGGTTGCCACGTCCGGGGGTGACACCCTGACAAGATGGCTGATCGCCTCCTCCGGCCGGTTGTTGGTAAGCGCCAGCAGTGCGAGATTGTAATTTGCCGTCCGGTTCGCTGGCTGTAGCCGCAAACTCTTCCTGAACATTTTCTCTGCCAGTTTGGCTTGGTTCTGGGCGGCATAGCCCGTAGCCAAATTATTCAGCGTGTCGACGGACTGCGGATGGAGGCTCAGAGCCTGTTTGAACACAGCCACAGCGTCAGCGTCGTGCCCTTGTTGATGGTAGATGATGCCAAGCAGGTTGAGTCCAGTGACGCTCTTGGGTGAGAGTTCGAGGCCGCGTTTGGCCGCAACCGCCGCCTGCTCAAGCATGCCGCTGGCAACGAGCTGTTGCGCCTCCGCGAAATCGGAGGAGACGGAAGAGTGTGTCGAACTAGGGCCTTTGGGAGCCTTCGGTCGGCGCACTTGGGAGCGAGCTGGGTCAGCGAACGAAAAGACGAGAGCGAGTAAAAGGAGCTTGCGCAGTGAGGTCGTGCCGCCCAAGGTAGTCATTTGCGGTGCTATAGTGTCGGGAAGCGTCAATTTCGCTAACGGGTACTCCGAGTTGGCGTCTCAGCGATTTACGAATCCCCGTTCGATGCAAGCAAACGATTCAGTCTGACCTTTGACTGGTGCGACGGCGAACAAACCTATTTGCCTGCGGCTTTCGCTGCGTTGTTCTAGATAGTATGCGCATCCTGCCCAGTGTTGCAATTGTCTTGGCTCTGACTGCTGGACTCATCGGCGCGGAAAATAGCAAGACGGCGGAGCATGCGCCCCCGACCGCTGCGAGATTCGTTGATGTCACTTCAAAGGTTGGAGTGCGTTTTGAGCACGTCGCCCCGCATACCTCGAAGAAGTACCTTCTTGAGACGATGGGGTCGGGCGTTGCTCTCTTTGATTATGACAATGATGGACGGCTGGACATTTTTCTGGTCAATGGCGCCGACGTTAGCGATCCGTCACCTATGGGCGCAGTTCCTCGCAAGACTGCGCCAAAATACTGGAACAGACTGTATCACCAGAAACCCGATGGAGTGTTCGAGGATGTAACGGTAAAAGCCGGTCTGCAGGGCGAGGGATACGGGATGGGCGTAGCTGTCGGTGATTACGACAATGATGGTCACGAAGATTTATTTGTGACGGCCTATGGTGGCAATCGGCTTTACCACAACAGCGGAGACGGCACCTTCACCGATGTGACTGAGAAAGCTGGTGTTGTGGGCAGCGGCTGGTCGACCAGCGCGGCGTGGGTCGACTTGGATGGTGATGGGCTGCTGGATGTTGTCGTATTGCGGTACCTGCAGTGGGATTTCGTCGACATTTGGTGTGGCGAGCGCAAGCAGGGATACCGGTCCTACTGCCATCCCGACCAGTTTCAGCCGGTTGCGCCTCTGGTCTACCACAACGATGGCAACGGCCATTTTACGGAGATCTCAAAAGAGGCCGGGTTGTCGAAACCGGGCAAGGGACTGGGGGTGGCGATCGCCGACTTCGACCGCGATGGACATGTCGACCTTTTCATTGCGAACGATTCAGTCCCAGAATTCCTTTATCAGAACAAAGGCAACGGGACTTTTGAAGAGGTAGGTCTGCTGTCGCAGGCGGCGCTCGACGGAGATGGCCGCGCTTACGCAGGCATGGGGGTGGATTTTGCGGATTATGACAATGATGGTTGGCCAGATCTGGCGGTCAGCAATCTTGCATACCAGAAGTATGCCCTGTATCACAACAACCGTGACGGGACTTTTGACTACGTTACCGACAGTTCTGGCATCGGTTCGATGACACTTCTGCATTCCGGGTGGGGTATGCGATTCCTCGATTACGACAATGACGGATGGACGGATCTCTTGATTGGACAGGGGCATGTTCTGGACACGGTTGAACTTACTTATCCGCAACTGCATTACCGCGAGCCGATGCTGTTGGCGCGCAACACTGGGCATGGATTCGTGGATGTGTCAGGGGGGTCGGGTGCGGTTTTTCAGGAAGCATGGGTTAGTCGCGGTATGGCGCTTGGAGATCTGGACAACGATGGCAGGATTGATGCAATCGTGACAACGAACGGCGGCCCTATACACATCTTGCACAACGAGACTGATACACATTACCACTGGCTAGGGCTCAATTTGGTCGGGCACAAGAGTAATCGAGACGCGATTGGGGCAGTGGTCAAAGTCGTTACTGCCGCAGGCGCGCATTACGCCACGGTCACCACCGCAGGCAGCTATCTGTCCTCGGGCGATAAGCGTCTGCACTTCGGATTAGGCCCGGATGCGACCGTCCAGGAAGTGGGAATCCGTTGGCCGAGCGGGATCGTGCAGACCCTCAACAATGTCACCGCCGATCAAGTGGTCCGGGTGGATGAGCCAGTCGTAGTGACGCCGCCCAGTGCGCACCTCAAGCAGTGAACAGATCGCAACTGCGTGTGTCCGATCTGAACAACACCCACCCCGCGTTCCCTGCACTTGTTCAAAATTAGGAGAAGACTCACGCTCAACCGCATGCCCATGCGTGCAGTGTGCTGGGCGCACATCTTTCGACATCTTTTCGAGCGGCTCATTTTTTTCTTGACAAGGCGAGTTGGTTGGTCGCATCGTGTACGTACACGGAACGGGTACGTACACGTTCCAATGAAAATGCGGCAAGCGTGATTGAAGGCAACCCACAAAAGAACCGTCGTTTTGAGATTCCCTAACCGCCGATGTCCAATCGGGCGAGACTTGTGACTTGGGGGGTGCGCGATGCGGTCACATGCGCTGTCACTCACGTTGTTTCTGGCCCTGGTGGCCATATTGCTTTCTGGTCGTATTGCCACTCCTGCGTTCGCGCAGGTTGATGCTGGAGCTCTCAGAGGCACTGTGACAGACCCCAGCGGGGCCGTAGTCCCCAACGCCGAGGTGACTCTTGCCGACGAGGGGACCGGCCGAATCGTTTCAACTAAGACTGCCGGAGACGGTACCTACACTTTCAGTCCGGTGAAGATTGGGTCCTATACAGTCAAAGTCGAGTCGGCGGGGTTCCGCGCGTCCACCGCGCATATAACCCTGAATGTACAAGAGCAAGGTCGTGCAGACTTCAAGCTTGTGGCCGGTGGGAGTAACGAGACGGTGGAAGTAACTGCAGTCGCTGCCCAGTTGCAGACGCAGGACGCTTCTGTTGGTACGGTGGCGACTGGGGCACAGATCAACAATCTGCCGCTGAATGGACGAAACTACACCTTCCTTGCCCAGCTTGGGGCTGGAGTGACGAGCTTGAACCCGACGCGTGGGCTTGATCAAAGTGGAAGTTTCGTGGCGAACGGGCTAACGACGGTACACAACAATTACATCCTGGATGGAATCGACAACAACAATGACACGGTCGATTACCTGAACGGAGCGGCGTACGTCAATTTGCCTCCTCCGGATGCTATTCAGGAATTCAAGGTCCAGACCAGTAACTTCAGTGCAGAACTGGGCCGGGCGGGCGGCGCCGTCGTCAATGCGACGATAAAATCAGGGACCAACCAGTTTCATGGCAGTTTGTGGGAATTCCTCCGCAACGACAAGCTGGACGCGGTTGGGGTGGATCAGTACTTCAATCCAGCAAATCTTAAGAAAAAGGGCGAGCTGAGGAGAAATCAGTTTGGTGCCGCCGCGGGCGGACCCATTCTCAAGAACAAGCTCTTCGTCTTTGGAGATTACGAGGGTACTCGCATCCGTACCGGGAATGAGCACACGGCGACAGTCCCCACCAACCTTGAAGTAACGAGCGGGTACACAGATTTCCGGGATTTGTTCCCATCCACGACTGCTACGGCGCAGGATCTGCTCGGCCGGAACTTCAGTGCTGTGACGATCTTCGATCCGGCGACTACCCGTTCCGTTCAGGCGGGTCAAGTTGATCCTGTTGCCGGTCTGGTTGCAACCGCAAATGGCTTCGTACGCGATCCGTTCTACACCAATGGCAGCATTGCCGGCATCCAAGACTTCAGGCCATTAACGCAGTTCCTGAATCAACTGCCCGCCAACCGCCTCGATCCGAATGCGGTCAAGCTTTTGCAGCTCTATCCGGCGGCGGACGCACCCGGCGTCTTCAATAATTACAAAGTCAATCGCAGTCAGCCGGATGACAACAATCACTTCGACATTCGCGTGGATGAGAACGTCAGCACTCGCGATCAGCTGTTCGGTCGAGTGAGTTACAGCCGACGACACGCGAATTTCCCGGGAGATTTCACCGGGCTCGGAGACAACTCTGGTTTCGGCCAAGGAGATTTCAACGATCGGTCTCTGAATCTGGCCATCAGTGAAACGCACGCGTTTTCGTCAACCTTGGTGAACGAAGCTCGTTTCGGCTACAGCCGGCTGCGCACGTCCGCAGAGCCGCCGAACACGAACGCGCAAGGTATTCCTGACCAGTTTGGTATTCCGGGTGTTCCTCAAGGCAGCGGCAACGGCGGATTGCCGGACATTGAGATCAACGGCTTGACTCGCCTGGGGGCCGGGGCTTTCGCCAGCCCCAACCGGCGCAGCAGCGACACCTACCAATTTACCGAAAACTTGACCAAGGTTTCCGGTGGGCACAGCTTCAAAGGCGGTTTTGAGTACCAGAGATTACACTTTCCCTGGATTGATCCGGGATGGTCGCGGGGTGCGTTTCAGTTCGGTGGCTATTCGGGCGTGCCGAACGTTGCGAGTGGCGCCGGTCTGGCTGACATCCTTCTTATGCCCACTGCCGCGACTGTTCCCAACGGGGTGAACAACGTAGGAGGCGCCAACCTTGTATTTGCCTCTGCCATCACGCAGCCAGATGATCTTCGAAACTACTACGGAGCCTACTTCCAAGATGACTGGAAGGCGACACCAAAGCTGACCGTCAACTTGGGGTTGCGTTGGGAGGTATTCGGGCCGGTTGGGGAAGCCGGCGGCAGACAGGCTGGTTTAGTGCCCGGCGCCTCGAATGGCGCGGGAGCGGTGTACGAAATCCGTTCCCAGCAGAGGAACCTGCCTCTGTCGCCCTCCTTCACCTCGCTTCTGGCGCAAGACGGTATCGGTCTCCGGTATGTCTCAAGCATCACCACCACGCCGCTCAATAACTGGGCGCCGCGGGTCGGATTGGCGTACCAAATCGCTCCCAGGCTAGTCGCTCGGGCGGCCTATGGAGTCTTCTTCGGAGGTTTCGAAAATCTGGGCGGCGCGCCCGACCCAGGTTTCAACTATCCGTTTGCAGTGAATTTGGGATTCTTCAGGCCGAATGACGTCAGCCCCCTTCTCTATTCCAACGGGCAACAAGCCACGCTTGAGAACGGGCTGACGGCGGCCGATCCGAGTGCCACAAGCCCGAATTTTAGTGCGAACGGTCTAACCCTCATCGCCTTCCAGCGCCCCTGGAAAACGGCTTACACCCAGGAGTGGAATGGATCGGTCCAATACGAGCTGACGCCAAGCCAGACGGTGACATTGGCCTACGTCGGAAACAACTCGCAGCATCTGCTGAACGGTGATAAACGAAATGTCCCGACCGTACTTCTCCCGCCGGGGACCGATGAGACCCCGTATATTCCTTTCCCGGACTTTGGGCGCAACAGTGACTACGTAGCCGCGAACGGAGCGGCATACTACCGCGCGCTCCAGGTGACATTTGAACGAAGGTTTAGCCAGGGACTGAACCTGCTGATCGACTACACACGATCCGTGTGCAGGACCGATAACAAAAACATCTTAGGCATCAGCGACGGGAATTTTGCTCGGGCGCCTTTGCTCCCGGGTTTCGGCCTCAGAGGCGATTACCAATACTGCGGTAGCGACGTTCCGAATATATTTCACGCCAGCGGGATCTGGGAGCTCCCCGTCGGGAAGGGCAAGCTGTTTGCACATGGAGCATCCGGTGTCCTCAATGGGATTATTGGCGGCTGGAGCGCGCAATACATCTACAATCTCCAGGACGGATTTCCGATCACGATCTCGTGCCCTGTAGCCACCACGTCTGATTTTGGATGCTACGCTCCGACGGTTCGTGGCCAGAATATCTATGCTCACAAGGGGCCCCACGGGACCACCCAGTTCCTGAACCCCGCAGCATTTGTGAATCCGTCGCCTGCGACCGCTATCGGTCAAACTGACTACTCACCGCTGGGTGGCCCTCAGACCCAGGCACGGGGGCCAGGATTTGACAACCTGGATGTGTCGCTGTTCAAGAGATTCCACACATCGGAGAACACACAGTTGGAGTTCCGGGGCGAGCTCTTCAACTTGCTGAACCATCCCAACTTCGCGAACAGCTTCACAACCTTGGACTTCAGGAATACGACGTTATTTGGCCAGATCAACGGTACGCGCGGAATCGGTCGCCAAACACAGCTGGCACTGAAATTCTTGTGGTGATGTTGGCCCAACGGGCCGGGAACATTGGTGCCCCACCCGGACTGTTCCATCTTGGTGGCGCAAACGCGGGCTTCGTTTCTGCGATGCCAGAAGGTGGGCGTGCGACCGCGGGGCGATCATCGGACATGAACCGGGCGCATCGGAACTTGGTCTGAACAGAGATTTGTCGGCGCACCTGGCTTGGGCTGTGAGACAAGGGTAAGATAATATCGCAGGAGCGGGCTCTCCTCGCCTGAAAAAGATCTCGGGTGAGCACGGGGATTGGTCTACACATACTTGGCGGCTGGCGGCGATGGGCTGCAATTTCTCAACACTAGCCGAAACCGGGATTCGGCGCCTCACGGTTTGTTTGCTATTTACATTCGTTTTACTGCCGAGTATCGCTGCGCCCCGCGACCACCCCGCGGCGCCCGCTCGAACACCGGACAAGGCTGCCGAACAGACGAGACGGCGTTTTCTCGCTGCGCTCACGGCGTATCGCGGGCAGCGCTACAGCGCAGCACAAGGCGAGCTGGCCTCGCTCCTGGCTTCGAATCCCGCCAGCTTTGAGATTAACGAGCTAGCTGGACTTGTCTATGTGGCGCAAGGCGAGGATGGCAGAGCAAACCTTTATCTCGCAAAAGCCGTGCGGCTGAAGCCAAGCATTGCCGAAGCCCGGACTGCGCTCGCGGCTAACCTTGTTCGGCTGCACCGCAGCGCTGAAGCGGAAGTGCAGTTCAGGAAGGTCGTCGATCTTGAGCCCCGCAGCTACGATGCAAATCATAATCTGGGCGAGTTCTACATTCAGGTTGGAAAGATCGCCGCTGCTATTCCTCTCCTAAAGCGCGCTCAGGAAGTCGATCCCGCAGCCTACAACAACGGCTACGATCTTGCCCTCGCGTACGAGCGAACCGGCAACCTGGATGAAGCCCGTCGCCAGGTTCAGCAGCTCATAGCATTACACGGCTCCGCCGAGCTTCACAGCCTGCTGGGGGAAATGGAGGAGAAATCGGGAAACTACCAGTCGTCTGCCGAGCAATACCAGCAGGCCGCACAGATGGAGCCGGATGAAAAGAACATCCTGGATTGGGGCACCGAACTGCTTTTGCACCAGACTCTTGAACCCGCGGTGGAAGTGTTCAAAGCGGGATTGGCTCGTTTCCCGCAATCAGCCCGCCTTCAGGACGGAGTCGGCATCGCTCTTTACGGCCTAGGTCATTTTGACGATGCAGCGCGCGCATTCTTCCGGGCTTCCGACCTGAATCGTTCCGACCCGCTGCCGCTGACATTTCTAGGCAGAGCCTTTGACAATCTTTCCCCTGATGTTGCAATGGAGGCGCGTTCCCGTCTTGAGAGTTTCGTCAATGGCGATATACATGACGCCGCTGTGCGCTACTACTACGCCATGTGCCTCCGGGAGATAAACAAGAGGGAGCCGCAACCCGAGCTGCCGGCACAAACTGAGTCCCTTCTGAAAAAGGCGGTGGCGCTCGACCCAGGTTATGCCGACGCCTACCTCCAGCTCGGTATCTTATACGCCGACCAGCGCAAGTATCAGGACGCCATCGCACAGTACGAACAGGCTCTGCGGATCAGTCCGAATCTGGCCAGTACTCATTACCGCCTTGGCCAGGCCCTGGTCCGAACCGGCGATGCAACGCGTGCCCGGCAGGAGTTTGCAGTATTTGAACGTCTGCGCCAGAACGAGGTAGACGACGCTAACAACCAACACAATCAGATTCAGCAGTTTGTTTACACAATGCGGAATTCGAATGGTGGCGGCAAGTAAATCAGGCGGCAGCTCTGAGCTGGAGCTTCCTGCCGCTGAAGACTTTCGCACGCGCCGTATTCCTCCGGCAGTCAGGAATGACAATTTCCGGTCGGCCCACATCCTGTCTTATTTGTTGACGAGTCGGCCGAAGACCGTGTACGTTGCCGTAAAAGATGGATGGCTCGAAGGTAACTGTCACCTCAACCGGGGGATTCAGGCTGGTTCAGCTAGCCAACGATTGTCTAGTGGCCAGCTTCTTACCGGAGCTGGGCGCCAAGATGAGGTCACTTAAGAGCGTCTCAACTGGCCGAGAGTTTCTTCTTCAGCCTCCTGACCGGCCCTACCGTTCAGCCGAATATGGGGCGAGTTTTGCCGACTACGACACAAGCGGTTTTGATGAATGCTGTCCTACGGTTTCGGAGTGCAGGTACCCGAAAAGCGAATTCGCCGGTGCGATTCTGCCCGATCACGGTGACCTATGGTCAACGGCATGGCAATGCGACACCGGAGACGGCGAACTCTTCTTTGAAGCACGGGGCACAAGCCTTCCGTACGTGTTTCGAAAATGCGTGCGCTTGGAAAGCAATGCGATCGTTCTTCGCTACGAAATTGCAAGCACCGGGTCGAGGGAATTTGCGTTCTTGTGGTCTGCTCACCCGCTACTCGCGGTCGGGCCGGGTTGCCGGATTGTGCTCCCGAATGAGGTGTCGCGGGTATTTGTAAACTGGTCGCGTGACGAGCGGTTGGGTAGGTGCGGCGATAACTGCGGATGGCCCATGGCGCGCACAAGAGAGGGCGATGAAGTCGATCTTGCCGAGTTGACCACCGCCAAAGCACGTACCGCCGAGAAGCTGTTCACCTCCCGGTTGTCTAGCGGGGAGTGCGCACTTAACTATCCCCATACAGATGAGGCACTGGTGTTCCAGTTCGATCCTCTTCTCGTTCCGTACCTGGGCATATGGATTTGCCAAGGTGGCTGGCCTTGCCCGGATCTCGGCCACTTCACCGTCGCATTGGAGCCCTGTACCGGTCGACCGGACTCGCTGCGGGAAGCGATAAACACGGGTGAGTGCGATGTGCTGCAACCCGGACAAGAGAAGAAATGGGACCTGAGACTCGAAGCCCGTTCCGGATACGACCACAAAGACTGATCGATTGGGCGCCAGGTCTGCCCAACACGAATCGTGCCATGGGCCGCGAAACCGCACATCCGCTCGCGAGCAAGACCCAGAAATACTCCCCTGCGCTTCTGTATCCCTGAGCCGGAGGCGCAGCAGCATCTATCAGCAGCCGACCATGACCATGAGGCCTCGCGAAGGTCACGTGATTACGCCAAGCCAGGAGGGAAGAGAAATGATGAGCAAATGGATCCGATTACTGGTTCTCACGGCAGGCGTAAGCTGCGGATTCATTTCTTCGGTCGATGCCGATGGGCGGGCCATTTCGCCTACAACGACCGTGGCCTCGATACATCCGTCACGGGATCTGGGGCGGTGGGAAGGATGGGGCTGCTCGCTGGCGTGGTGGGCGCGTGCCGTCGGAGGCACCGGCAATGCCGACGACTATTCTGACCTCATTTACACAACCAGGTCGGTTGGCGGTTACCCAGGGCTTGGGCTGAATATTGTCCGCTACAACATAGGTGGGGGAGGGGTCAATCAGCCGCGGGAGAATAAAGGCCCCAAGCTGCAGTGGCAGATGGATATCCGTGGTTACTGGGTGGACCCGGACAGCACGAAACCGGCGAGTTGGGACTGGACCGCCGATTTGAACCAGCGCTCCATCATGCTGAAGGCGCGTGACCGCGGTGCCAATGTGTTCGAGCTATTTTCGGATTCGCCCATGTGGTGGATGAACTACAACCACAGCACGGCGGGCAGCGACACCGGCGGCGATTGTCTTATGCCGGCAAACCGTGACCGGTTTGCGACTTACCTGGCAACGGTCGCGCGTTATGCGGCGGATCACTGGGGCATCAACTTCGGTTCCGTCGAAGCGTTCAACGAGCCTTCGGCAGATTGGTGGAAGTATGCCAACCGGCAGGAGGGTTGCCATTTCGATATCAGCGCCCAGCAGATGATTGTTCAGAAGCTCCGCAGCGAACTCGACAGACTAGGTCTGAATGACGTGGCTGTCGCCGCGGCGGACGAGAATGATGTCGACATGGCCCTGAACACCTGGAAGGCTTACGACGCGAGCACACGTGAGGTCATCGGCAAGGTGAATGTTCATGGCTACTACAAGGGAACTGAGCCTTATCGCGGCGCTAACCGTGCAGCGTTGCGTCGTGCGGTCGGAAGCAAACGCCTGTGGCAATCCGAGTACGGCGAACAAGATGCGTCGGGATACACCATGGCCGACGCGATTATTCGCGATATTCGAGATCTTAGTCCGAGCGCCTGGGTGTACTGGCAGCCGGTGGAGCCGGACTCTGGAGCATTCGGTTGGGGCTTGCTGAACGCAACCTACGTGGACACCCACGACCAAATCAGGCCCGAGGAGAATACGCCCCTTGTTCGGGTCAACCGCAAGTTCTTCGTCTACGGTCAATTTACGAGGCACATCCGGCCCGGTTCCCACATCATTGACGTCGGGGATCCCAACTCAATCGCAGCCTACGATCGTGCTTCGCATAAGCTCGTCGTCGTCACGGTGACCCACGCTGGCGTGAAAACAATCAAATACGATTTGTCGGAGTTCAGCGCCGTCGGGGAAGCCGTGCAGCGCATTGCGACAACAACGGCCCCTCTGAGTGGAGTCCCGGATTGGAAACAGCATGCCGATCATTTCAGGTTAGACCAGAGGCAGAGGTCGTTTGCGGTCACTCTGCATCCGAAATCGGTATACACGTTCGTCATCGACAACGTCTTGCCCTGACCGGTGTAACCGGCATACGGAAATGCACCCCCTATCGTCATGCCACCTAATCTGGACCAGTTTGTCGAGCGTATGACCGCCCAATCGGAGCGCAACGGGCAAGTGCAAGTATCGTACACGTATGGTAGAAACTCCCACCTACCTTCAGCTTGACATAGGTGCGCGCCCGAGCAGACCGTAGCCGGCGAGTGTTGCCCGGTGGCTCGAAACACGCAAGTTTTCATTTGACACCCGGAGTACCCGCGGCTAATCTGACCTTACGTTAACGTACACGAAGCAGAGGTGATTGATTGAGTTCCCGTCGACAATTCTTAGGGGTGGCCTCGTCGGTCGCCGCTGGTGCGTCGCTGCGAGCAGCCGTAACGTCTGCCGCGTTTACCGATTCCTGCGTGGGGTCGGATGGCTACACGGTTCCGACCGAGCGTGTGTCGTTGGACGGGAGTTGGAAATTTCGGGTTGACCCGGATAACGTCGGCCAGACAAATGGATGGCAAAATCCGGCATCGGGGGCGGCCGGGTGGACGGAAGTCATCGTCCCGCATACCTGGCAAATCGCTCAGGATTCGGCCGAATACTTTGGTACCGCTTGGTATCGCAGAAC
>Ga0137418_10002376_pt1 | contig 17238 bp, 15 predicted proteins | sample CZODoug3_1_2_16f_FD_122242 | JGI IMG/M metagenome (GOLD analysis project Ga0137418, IMG submission 122242) | Vadose zone soil fungal communities from Angelo Coast Range Reserve, California, USA - CZODoug3_1_2_16fungal (Hybrid Assembly) | ecosystem: Environmental > Terrestrial > Soil > Vadose... | reverse complement strand
ATCCTGGGTTCCGGCCTCGCGCATCTCAGATTGGTTGCGGGGGTCAGATTTGAACTGACGACCTTCGGGTTATGAGCTCGACGATCAGACTCTAAGTCCCATTGATTCGGTTGCCCTTATTTCAATGAGACCCCCAAAAACCTTCCAAAAAAGCCGAGTTTTGGACCCCAGTTGGACCCTAATTGAATTGTCTGGCTACGGCGGCAGCAGAGAAAGCTGTTAACTCTGGCTTCATGCCAGGCAAGTAGAGAGATTACTTCCGGATTGCCCGCGACAGGGGCGCCTTTCGGGCTAATTCGATCTCTGTAAGACACCAGCGGGATCGCGAAATCTTAGACTCAGAATCAGGCTTCCCGCGGCAAGATAGACGAGCGCTATGAACGCGAAGCTGGCTGCAAGTGAGTGCGTTCGATCGTTGAGAAGGCCAATCGCGTAATTTCCAGCAAATCCGCCGAGTTGCCCGATGGAATTGATCAGCCCGAACGTGGCGGCGGCCGTTGCTTCACTCAGCATCATTGTCGGTATCGCCCAGAAAACGGGGAAGTACGCATACAAGAAACCGCTGCCCAAAAGCAAACACGCAATCGCCAACGGGACTTCCTGGCGGAAGGCGGTCAAGAGCCCGAACATCACTCCGGCAGTGACTAGCGGAATAGCACTGTGCCAGTGCCGCTCGGCCGTCCTATCGGAGTGCCAACCGTTGATGAGCATTCCGGCGATTCCCATCAGAGCTGGAATCAGTAGCAGTGAAGTCACCGTCCGGTTAGGAAGTCCCGAAAGGCGCTTCACGAAGGTCGGTATCCAGTAGATGGTTCCCAGAGCTCCCGTGAGAGCCAGGAAGTATGCGGAAATCAATCGTAGAATTCGCAGGTCGCAGAACGCTTCCATGATTGTGTAGTTTCGAATCTTCTTTTTTGCTTGTACCTCCGCTTGCAATTCGCTGACGAGCCAGTCCCGCTCGTCATCAGGAAGCCAAGGCGCTTGCACAGGCCGGTCCGTCATATAGAAGTAGGTGATGATCCCCACGACGACGGCAGGAATGCCCTCCAGAATAAAGAGCCAGCGCCAGCCGGCGAGCGACTGCCAATGTACGCCGAGGAGCCAGCCTGCCAAGGGGGAGCCGATCAAAGCAGCGGCGGGATTCGCGGCATATAAGCAAGCGATGGCTCGGCTGCGGTCGCGCGCGCAAAACCAGTGTGTCAAATAAACGATCATGCCGGGGAAAAAGCTGGATTCAGCGGCCCCCAAAAAGAAGCGAGCAGCATAGAACTGTCCGGCGGTTTGCACAAAGCCAGTCAGAATCGTAACTATTCCCCACGAAATCATGATTCGGGCAATCCACTTTCTTGCACTCCAGCGTTCGACGATGATGGCTCCCGGTATTTCGAACAAGACGTAGGTTACGTAGAACATACCCACCCCTAAACCATAGACGCGGTCGCTGAAGCCTAAATCGGCACTCATCCTGAGATTGGCAAACGACACGTTGACGCGGTCGATATAGTTGACGATGTAAAGGAGAAATACAAAAGGAAGCAGTCGGTAAGCGACTCGCCGTCTGACTCTCGATCCGACATCACTCAGTTCGGCCGTCGTCAGAGCGGCACTGCCATGCGAGTTCATGGGCATCCCCCCGGCTTTTTCGGCCGAGCTTTGACGCTCAGCTCAACTTCTTCGAAACATAGACGAAGCGAGAGAGGCGGCCTTCTCTAGCAACACGAGCAGCAACAGCAAGGAACTCCTGCTGGCCGTCATATGCCCGATCGCCTTCGATTTCACGAAGTACGGCGCTTTTCGATGCGCGGGCGGCGCGTCTCGCCTCGGCGACTTTGGCCATGTTCGCAGTTACGTCTTCACATGCCAGCAATTCGAATCCGCACTGCGCAATAACGTATTCGTCATAGCCATGCGGAACGAAGAGATAAAAACCTGCCGAACTCCGGACCGCGACGTCTGCGTTCGTCAGCGGCCCGGTCAGGGTGATGGGATCGGTGAACAGCAGACGTCCGCCCACCTTCAGTAACCGGGCCCACTCCGCAATGACACGTGGCCGGTCGGAAAAGTGGTTGATCGCGTCAATACAGGTGATGGCGTCGAAGCTGGCGTCAGAAAATGGCAACGGCCCGGTAGCATCTGTAGACCGAAATTCGGCGCGCTCGGCCAAGCCGCGCTGGGCTGCAAGTGAACTCGCCGTCGTAACTGCCTGTTCGTGAACGTCAATGCCGACGACAGAACAGCCGGTGGTAGCGGCGATTCGCAGCGCCGGGCCTCCTGCTCCACAAGCAACATCGAGCAGGGTCTTCCCTGGAGAAAGTTCGAGCCACGCCAAAAACCTGTCCTGCTCGTCTGAGGTGAGCCAACTGTTTTGTCCAATATCCTCGCCAAAAGCTTCATGACGGATCTGTGCGTACAGTTTCGTTTGAAAATTCCCGTAGTTGGCGCTGTAGTGACCGGAGGGGGGCAGCGAGTTGGATTTGCCCATCTGGACCTCCGCTCAAATCGACTCAGAGACTATGTTTTTCGTGATTTCCAAAACGCAGAGAATTGTACGCTTTCTGTGCACCCGTGAACCTCGTACCCGTTCATCGACGGTGTCAGCAGGCCTCTTTTTATTTCACGGGCGCCCGTACAGTGGGCGATGCGGATATGCCCCTCGCGATTCAGTGATGAGCGGTTTAAATCAGGGAACCACCATCCACTCCCAGTTGTGGACAGCATGATTCAGGTTTCATACAATCTTGGGGTCGGCTACCGCTTCTGCTTCGAATGTCACTGACTCCTCATGCGACTGCTTAGCTTCGAGAATTCTGTTGGCCAACGCCGCATCGGCGCCGTCACTCCCGACGGTCGAATCGTGGACCTGAATTCCGCTTGCGTGCTCTACTTGCGCGACGTAGAAGGTGCGGAAGCATGCGCCAGGCTCAGTGATGCGATTGTGCCGCCGGACATGCGCCGCCTGTTCGAGGGAGGCGACACCAGCCTGGAGGCTGCACGCAAGGGGTTTGACCACGTGCTCGATCGAGAAGGCCCGGTGCTCGGAGTGAGAGGCGAGCCGGTGTTCTATGCGGCTGAGGATGTGCGGTTGAAGGCGCCGATCATCCCCAAGAAATTCTTTCACACCGCGGGCAATTTTCGGGAGCATCACGAGGAAGCGACAAAGGCGGGTTTCTCTCATCCCGTGATGCCGTGGATTGTTTTCTTTCAGAATGTGGACGCCATTATCGGCCATGAAGAATCGGTTATCTATCCCGAGCACCTCACTGAAGAGCTGGATTACGAGTTGGAGCTGGCCGTGGTTTTGAAAAAGTCAGGGAAGCACTTCAGCCCCGAACAAGCCTCGAGCTACATTGGTGGATACGTGATTTTCAATGACATCACGGCCCGCGACATCCAGCGGCGGGAGATGAAATCCGGGGTCTTCAGCTTTTGCAAGGGCATCGATACGTTCTGTCCGCTGGGGCCGTGGATTGTTACTTCCGATGAGATTGCGGATGCGCATAACCTCGCGATGGAGCTACGCATAAACGGAGAGGCCCGCCAGCGGTCGCACTCGAGCAAGATGTCGGTGAAAATTCCTGAGATTCTTTCGCATTACTCGCCCATGGGATACAGTGCGGGAGATGTGGTTTCAACCGGGACTGTCTCCGGCGTGGCTGCTTTTAGCGGGGATCCGAAAGCTTGGTACCTGAAGGTTGGCGACGTAATGGAATGCGAGATTGAGAAGATCGGGGTCCTGCGCAACCGGGTGATCTCCTGGAAAGAGGCTTACGGAGAAAAACCGGAAGTCCTGGCCACGCAGGAGGCGCTGCGCTAGAGACTCCCACCATGGATACCGCAAACGGCAAGGTTTGGGTCAGCCAGCACAACGCGCGGCCCGAGATTCGCGCCGCCTATCCCAAGAACACGGTCCGCTTCTACGACACCACGCTGCGCGATGGCGAGCAGACGGTGGGCGTCGTGCTCTCACCGCAGCAAAAACTCGAGATCGCCCGTCAGTTAGATCAACTCGGTGTGAGCCGCATCGAGGCAGGTTTTCCGCGCGTATCTCCCGAAGACGCGGAAGCGATCCAGTTGATGCAGAAAGCCGGTTTGAAGGCGGAGCTGTGGGGTTTTTCACGGGCCGTCAAGGCCGATGTGGAAGAACTGGTGCGGCTCGGGCTAAAGGCGTCCATCATCGAGGCGCCGACCAGCGACATCAAGCTGAAGGCTTATGGGATCAGTCGCGACGACGTTGTTCGCCGGGTCACCGACGCCGTCTCCTTTGCTCGACAGAATGGGATCACAGTGGCCTTTTTCGCGGTGGACGGCACTCGCACGGACATCGACTATCTGAGAAAGGTCTATCTGGCTGCCTTGGAAGCGGGGTCAGCCGAGATCGTGGTGGTGGATACGATTGGGGCGTGCGGCCCCGAGGCAGTTGAATTTCTTGTAGGGCAAACTCGGGAGTGGGTCGGCCCGAATGTCCCGGTGCATTTCCACGGGCACAACGACTTCGGAATGGCGACTGCTTGTGCCCTTGCGGCGGTGCGAGCCGGAGCCGGCTGGATCCAGGGCACCATCAACGGCATGGGCGAGCGCGCGGGTAATGCGGATATCTGTGAGATTGCTTTGGCACTGCAGTGTCTCTACGACGTGCCGGTTGCGCTGGATCTCAGCAAGGTTCGCGAGGTTTCTGCGCTTGTGGCGGACGCCGGGGGCTACAAGCTCGATGCCTGGAGACCCCTGGTCGGAGCGAATCTATTCATGCGAGAGAGTGGAGCGGTGGCCAGCCAGTTCCACCTGCCGGAAGCGATCGAGCCCTATTCTTCAGAACTTGTCGGCGCCGAACGCCGCATCGTCCTAGGGAAGAAGAGCGGCCTGGACAGCGTTGTGCTCAAGGCGAAAGAATTGGGGCTCACCGTATCCCAGGAACAGACCGCGCCGATTCTCGCGGCCGTGAAGAAGAAGGCCATCGCGAGACGAAGCCTGATCTCCGACGAAGAGTTCCGGCAGATCGTCGAAGAGTTCGCAGCCGTGGTCAAGGGCTAGTCAGGCTCGACCGGTTATTTCCTGAAGTGCGGCAGCACCGCTTCGCCGAACAGCTTTGCCTGACCGGGTCGATCGTCGCCCCAAATCTCCAGCATGATGTGTGTGCAGCCGGCAGCGCGGTATTCCTCAATGCGTTGAATGCACTCGTCCGGCGTGCCTGCGATGGCACACACTTTGTGCAGGATTTCGTCACTCACGGCTTTCGCTGCGGCTTTGCGCCCGCCTCTCTCCATCGCATCTGCGACTGGCTGAAGTTCCTCGAACGTCAATCCCGCGCTTTTGAGCAAAACGTCCGCAGAACCCTTGATGTTCTGCACTTTGTTTGCGAGGTACATCGCCGCCTGCTCGCGGGCGCCTTCTTTGCCTTTGCCCGAATCGCGGGCGATGCTGCCGACGATCACCGACCCTAAGATCAGCTTGGCGGGATCTTTCCCCGCTTTTCGGGCGCCATCTTCCATGTTCTGGAGCGAATAGCGAACAAAGGCAGGCGTGGTGATGCTTGCCGTCAGCAGACCATCGCCGATCGCGCCAGACAGCTTCTGAAGCACGGGCCCTGTGCCCGCGATGTAGATCGGCGGCACGCCGCGTGGCGCATGGGCGTCAGGCTTGAGAGCAGGAACGTTTGCCTGGAAGACCTTCCCCTGGTATTCGAAGGCTTCACCCTCGAGGACTCCTTTGATGATTTCGATACTCTCGCGCATCACGGTGGCCGGACCGACTTTCTCGCCTTCGCCCTCGCCGATTTCCTTCATGAAGATTTTGGAAGCGCCCAGACCAAGGAGGAAGCGGCCGCCGGCAAGATCCTGCATGACGCGCGCTTCCATGGCGATCTGCACGGGGTGCCGAGTATAGGGAGAGATGATTCCCCATCCCAACTGCATGCGCTCTGTTTCTTGCGCGATTACCGCCAGCACCGCAGTCGAGGAACGTGCTTCGAATGAGTGCTTGCGCCACCAGGGATAGGCCTCAGCGATCCAGAAGGTGTCGAACCCGGCGTCTTCGCAAGCTTTCGCCATGGCGACGGTCTCGCGTACGGGCTCCATGCTCAGCTGCAGCACACCCATATTGAAAGGAATAGTCACTTGCGTTTGGCCCCCAAGTTGTTTGTGAAAAGTTATGACTCAGTCGGGGTCAGTCCAGGAGTGCTCCAATCCCTTGATGAGTTCCCAGAGTGCGCGATTGAGGGGTGTGGGCACGCCCACCTGGTCGCCCCAGCGCACGATGGCTCCATTCATGAAGTCGACCTCGGTTTGGCGCTTGGCAAGAACATCCTGCAACATGCTGGACGGATGCTTGCCCGGCGCGATGGCGGCTTTTTGAACAAGCTGCCGTGGATCGCCGTGCAACTCGATGCCGAGCGCTTTGGCCACCTGCTCCCCCTCATTCATCAGGTCGTCAAACAATTTTCCGGTCGGTCCAAAGCGCGTACCGCCGCCGTGATGAAGCAGGGTCAATGCTCCAACCGGATTCGTTGACGCATTGAAAATCAACTTGGTCCACTGTGCCCCGCGGGCATCCCGCAATGCGATGGTATTCATCCCGGCACGCGTCATCAGGCCTGCTAGTTCTTCGACCTTGTTCATGGGCGTGTGCGTAGGCTCGAAAGGCCCAATCCAGGTATCGCCCTTGATGTCGTAACCGATATGTCCTGGCTGAATAGGATGACCGGCGGGAAAGGTCGTTCCGCGAATCACATGCTTCACATGTTCCGCGATGATTTCTTCGTTGCCAGCGCCGTTTTGCACCGAGCACACCGCTGAGTCCTGACCAAAGGCATGAGCCGCCTGCGCGATGGCAAGACTCGTATGGATTGCTTTGGTCGCGACGATGCCATAATCGCAGCGTGGCAACTGTTTGGGATCGCTCGTGGCGTTGAGATGGGCAGTGAAATCAGCAGCGCCCGAAAGTCGCAAGCCGTTTTTGCGAATCGCATCCGTGTGATCCTTCCAGACATCGTAAGCCCAGATTTCGGCCTCACCTGCCCTGGCAAGATGAGCCGCAAAGAGGCTGCCCACCGCCCCACAGCCGACGATCGAAATCCTGATCCGCGGCACTACTTTTCACTCCGTGCTTGATCGACCGGCATCACACTCTCCGGGGTTTCTTGTCCGGCAAAGAATCGCCAGGGAACGTCCGCCAGGACTTCGCCTCCGGTTTTGCCGATACGATAGGTGTCTTGCGTGTAAAGGCAAACTTTACCGTTCTTGTCCACGACCTGCGGATGCAGGGAGAAGATCATATTTTCTTCCAGCGGAACCTCACTGCTGGCGCCGATCGCGGGATACTCCAGCATTGTCGTGCCGATGGAATGCCCTGAGAGATGGCCGAGTGAAAAGCCATGCTTGGCAAAAGTTTCGGCGACCGCCCGGTGTACGTTGCTGGCCAACTCCCCCGCACGCATGAGGTTGCGCGCGGCTTCGAGGGCCAGCGGGTAGGCGTCCGCCATTTTTTGTGTGGTCGGGCCGGGGTTGCCACGCAACAACGGCCGCGAAAACTCGACCCAGTACCCCCCCTCTCCGGTGATCTCGAGTGAGTACAGCAGCAGGTCATCGGCTTCGACGATCCGTTGGCTAGGCACCTTAAAGAAAGCTTCAGCTTCACCCCGCGGACCCGAAAGGAGAATGTTCATCATGCGCGGGCCCGCACCGCGGGCGAAAAAGCGCTCCACCGCCGGCGCCAAGATCTCGGCCTCGGTCTTGCCTGGTTCATAGGCAGCGACCAGGGCCCAGAAGCCGTCGAGAATGATGTCCATGGCATCGCGCACTTCGACGAGCTCTTCTTCGCTCTTCACGGCGCGCGCCATGTCGAATTGCCTGTCGAACCGGACGAGTTCCAGCGATCCCTGCGCAAGTTCGCGATAGTCGCGGACGGGCATCACGAAATCCAAGCCGTATACGCCCAGGCGCTTCCATCTGCGCTCGGCCGCCAGGTCGCGAATCCATTGGCCCGGGATGTCAGGCCAAACGTGATCTTTCACCCACGGCTTTCCTTTGTCGCCGATCCAGCGAGCCTCGCGCGGGAAAACCAGAGTGGGTTCTCCCCCGAGCGGGAACAACACATAGACATAGCGGTGCACAATCTCGAAGCCCGACATGTAGAGGACGGCGCCTTCGAAACCTGCGTATTGATTTCCGCACACGAGAAGCGCGTCGATCCCTTCTTTCTCCATGCGGGACCGGACATTGCTGTATCGCCGTTGAATTTCCTTCTGACTTGGCAAAACGTAACCTCGAAGGGCAGTGGGCCCGCTATGAATTCACCCCGCACAGTTCCGCGGCGGTCAGTGCATAAATCTTTGTGATGTCCACCAGAGTCTGAATCTTAACTTTCTCGCCTTCCTGGTCACGTGGACCGCTGGAAGGCCCATAGTTCACGGTTTCCACTCCGTAGCGGCTCAGCACGCTAGCATCAGAGCACCAGGTGACGACTTCCCGCTCGGGACGCCTGCCGGTGATCCGTTCATGATTCCGATCGATGGCTTGGATCATTTCGTGCTCCCCGTTGATCTGGGCTCCGGGCACGGATACATAGGTCTCGAATTCCAGACCCCAATCGGGATGCTGCTTTTCGAGACCGAAGAACAGTTGCTGAATGTCACGACGTGCTTCGCTCATGGGGACGGTTGGAGGGACGCGGACATCGAGGAACAAGTCCGTCTTTTCCGGCGTGCGGCTGGCGCGCCAGGCATGGCCGCCGCGAATCCCGCCCAAGTTCACGATCGCCTTCTTCCCACCATAGGCGGCTTTCTTTTCCCAGACAGCGATCCACTTCATGATGGGATCCATCAGTCGATACATGCGACGGATGGAGTTCATTTCTTCGCGGCCTTCGCAGAATGCGGTATGCACGTAGATGCCCGTCGAGGAGATGCGCACCCACATGGAGCCGAAATGCTCGAGCACGACGTGCATGTCCGTGGGCTCGCCCAGGATGCACATATCCGGCAGGATGCCGTGGTTGACCAAATAGTGGGTTCCGAACCCGTAGCCGCGATATTGCCTGCCTTTAAACTCGCCCCACTGCGTCTTTTCGATTTCGCCAGCAACCGCGGCGATGATTACGTCCCCTTTGAGCTTCAATCCCGCGCGCAGCAAAGCCTTGACCGCATGCGTGTAGCAAACCAGGGCGCCCTTCATGTTGTAGATGCCGAGGCCGTAGATGAAGCCATCTCGAACCACCGCGCTCGGCTTGTAGCCGAGGCCGGTCAGGAACTGTTCGCGGCCGGTGTTCGAAGTGTCCATATGGCCGTTGAACATCAGGTTCTTGCCGCCTCCGCTGCCGGTCCAGCGGCCGACTACATTGGCGCGGCCTTCTTCGACCTCCTGCCAGGTAACGTTCAAGCCCAGCCGCTCGAGGACGTCGCGCATGTACTCAGCCATCTGCAGCTCTTCGCCGGTGGGACTCGGGATGTTGATCACGTCGCAGGACATCGCGACGATCTCTTCCTCCTTAATCTCAGCTAGGATTCTCTCGACGATTTGCGCATCGAGGCTTGAGTTCCGCTTTGTAGGTGCGCTGTGCAAAGTCTCTTCAGTCCTCAGTTCTTAACTGGCGCGAGCCAGACGGAAATCGTCCGGATCCGTACAGAGTTTTTCGTTACCGTGCTCGGTGATCAGGAAGTTATCTTCGAGGCGGAGCCCGCCGCCCCCAGGCCAGTAAATTCCTGGCTCGATCGCCAGCACCATTCCTTTTTTCATGGTTCCCGTTCCCGCCTGATGCGCGTAAGGCGGCTCGTGGGCCCGTGCGCCTACGCCGTGGCAGATAGGATGCGAAGGCTGTCCTGGATAGCCTCCTTCGGCAATGCGCGTGCGAACCAGCCGATCCAGATCCGGAAGCCCAGCGCCGTGGCGCGAGTAATCGACCGCTTCGGTGAAGACCTTCAAGAGCAAATCCAGCAGTTTGTGATAGTCCGCGGTCAGTTCCCCAGGGCAGGCATTTTTCGTGAGGTCAGTCCAGTAGCCATCCACGCACACCCAGATTTCAAGCAGAGTCGGTTCATTCTTCTGGATGGGACGATCTCCGGTGGCGGTGAAGGTAGCGATGCCCTTTCCAGACCAGACCAGCGTGAAGGCTCGTGCCATCTCGACTTTTCCTTTATAGCCCACGCCCAGGCCATGCACGAAGCCTTCGTACATGCCGCCTACTTCGCTTTCCTTCATGCCGGCCTTCATGTGTTCGCGCGTGTAGGTCATGGCGAGCGCGGCGAGTTCGTTCGCCAGACGCATGCGCTCGACCTCTTGTGCGGTCTTGATGGCTCGTGCTTCCGTGAGCAGCGGGGTGGCGTCGACAACCTGGCGGGAGACCTTCCGGAAAGCGTCAAAGAAAAACTGCGTCGGCGTGGTTGGCTCGCCCACCATGCGATCAGCGCTCTGCGTGCCCATGTTCAGTTCGACGGCGACTTTGTCGGTGAGGTCACGCTGCTTGAGCACCTCCAGCGCCAGGTCGAGGGCCCGATACTGGGGTGGACGAGGATCGCGCTCGTGATATCCCTTGAACAGGCGGAAGTCTTGTGTCCAGGAATTTCGCTGGGCATCGGCCAGTTGCGGCTCGAGCACAATGAGCGTGGGATCGCCTTCGCGCGGAAACACGACCGCGTCGTAACCCTTCATGCACCAGTAATTCGTGAGATAAAGAACGTTGTCAGGGGCGCGCACCACGAGCGCACTGACGTCCTGATCTTTCATCAGGGCGCGAACCCGGTTCAGCTTCGATTCGTCAAATGGCCAGGCCATGATGGTTAATTAGGGCAGTGTTCCGCCGGCTCCGACGTGCGCAACCACCGGCCGGTTCTCATCCCCGTATGTCCAGCCGGCTTGCTTACCCTTGACCAGCCGGTAAATCGAGGTGTGCAGCGGCGCAGCTACGCCTGCCCGATGAGCCTCTCGCGCAATCGCGCCACTGAGAAAATCTATCTCCGTCGGCAACTGGTGACGCACGTCGTAGAGCATCGAAGGAGGATGATTTGTCATTGCGCCAATCTTGTTCATGGCCCAGGGATCCTCGTGCAGTGCAACGCCAATCGCCGCGGCCACTTCCTTGCCTTCTTCAATCAAGGCGTGCAGCAGACGGCCCAGATCGGAGAAGTCCTCCTCCGCTGCGAAGTGAGGAGAGTGGGGAAGTCCCGTGAGTGCAGATACTCCGTTTACGGAAGCATTGAAAATCAGTTTGGACCACTGCGCCGGACGGGCATCCTGGAGCGCCTCGGCCTTGAGACCGCCGGCCACGATCAGGTCTGCGGCTTCCTTGACCACGGGAAAGGGCGTATTTCTGGGCTCAAACGGGCCGAGCCACGTCGCAGTATTCAATTCATATTGCACGTGCGTATCGCTGTGGCGGGTTGCGCTCATAAAGGTCGTACCGCGAATCACATGGCCGCGCGTGTGAGCGGCAATGATTTCTTCGCTGCCCAGTCCGTTCTGGGCCGAAATCACCGCACCACCATCGAATCGCTTGCCGGCGCCTCGGATGGACTCCTCCACCTGGGTTGCCTTGGCCGCCACGATTCCAAGATCGAAATCCGGTAAATCTTCAGGATCCGTAGCCGCCTTGAGTCTCGCGGAAAAGTTGTGAGTCCCGGAAACGCGCAGCCCATCACGGTTCAGAGCATCGGCGTGATCCTTGCGCCGGACGAGCGCCCAAACTTCGGCGACCCGTGCTAGATGTGCGGCGTAGAGACTGCCGATGGCGCCACACCCGATGATGCAGACGCGGTTCATTCGTGAATCACGCTCGCCGTTGGACTTTTACCAAGTCTTTTGCCCGGTAAATCTCGCCTTTGAGCGCGCGGAACAAACTGTCGGGATTGTTGAACGAATCCTCGATAAAGATCTGCTTGTCAAACAGCGCATCCTGCAAGGCGGCGGAAATGGTGTGTAGGGGAGCGGCTCCCCCCTCGCCCATGCCCTTCGCCCCGCTGTAGCTATGGGGAGAGGGGGTAGAGATGTGGCCGTATTTTATGGTTGGCATGTTCAGCGGCGTGATGGGCAGGTAGTCACTGAAGGTGCTGGTCAGCATGTTGCCTACCTCGTCGTAGGCACAATTTTCAAACAATGCAGCGCCAATCCCATGCGCAGTTGCGCCATAAACTTGTCCTTCCACGATTCGCGGATTAATCACGGTTCCGCAGTCATCGATCGCCACGTAGTCGAGAATCTTCGGGATGAAGGTTTCCCCATCAATCTCAACTACCGCGATGTGGAGCTGCGAAGCGTAGGTCATGGTGAGATTGCCGTACTTTTTCTTCGTGTCCGGGACTTTGAAGGGCGCTCGCCAGACATAGCGGCAATTGAGGGTTACATCATGCAGTTCCGGTGAAAGCACCGCGCTGTTTACGTTGACAATATTGGCCAGCCGCCAGTAGTTGATGGACTTTCCGTCGGTTTTCGAGCGAACTTCCGGGCCCTGGGCTCCGCTGCCGAATTCGAGATCTTCCTCCCTCGAAGCGAGCACGAATGCCGCCAAGCGCTTCATCTCTGACTTCAGTTTCTGGGCCGCGCCGTGAACCGCCGACAAACCCGATACTGCGAACTGGCTGGCGTAGGTTCCGGAAAATCCAGTGTGCACGTTACGCTCGGTGTCGAAGCCCGTGCGTACCGTGATCAGATCGGGACTGATGTGGAGCACATCCGCCACGACCTGTGCCGCGGTGGTTTCGTGGCCTTGGCCTTGCGGGCAAGATCCGACAGCCACGACCACTTCTCCGTAGATGTCGAGCTTGCAGTTCGCACCCTGGGAGTTTCCCGAGAACGGCGCGCCGGGATTGACGATCTGAGACTGGCCAAAGTTGTTGGTGCCGGAGTCGAGCGTTGTACCGATGCCGATGCCGACCATCCGTCCCTGTTTGCGCGCATCCGCCTGTTTCTTCTTCCAGCCGTCCCAGTTGATCATGAGCTTCGCCATCTCCAGCATCTTGGGGTAATTGCCGGAATCATAGATGCAACCATTCGGAGTGGTGTAGGGGAACTCTTCTGGCCGGATGTAGTTGCGAAGCCGCATCTGGTCGGCGGGAATGTCGAGTTCATGCGCGCAGATATCGACCACGCGCTCTAAAAACCAAAGATGCTGCATGCGCGAATAGCCCCGATTGGGGCCAACCGGGCATTTGTTGGTGACTGCCTGGGTAAAGTCAATGCGTGCATTCTTGAAGCGGTAGACACCGGGGAAGACCTGGGACCAGATGACGCATCCCAGTGGTTCGTAGCGTGGATAGGCTCCGCAGTCGTCAATGTGGCGAGACGTGATCGCGGTGATCACACCTTTGTTGTCCAACGCGACGCGCGTGTCACGAAAAGTGCGTTCGTTGCCGTGAGCGCTCGAAGTCATGTGCTCGGAGCGGGTTTCAACCCACTTGATCGGACGCCCCCCGGCCTTCTTCGAAGCCAGCGCACATACAGCCATCTGCGGATAACTGGTGATCTTGATGCCGAAGCTGCCGCCGATATCGAAGGTCTCGACGCGAATCCGGTCGATTTGCACCTCGAGATGTGCCGCCAAGAACTGGATGGCGAACGACGGAAATGAATTGTTGCACCAGTAATGAATGTGCTCGTCTTTCGGGTCCCATTGGGCAATGACGACATTGTTTTCGAGGGGAGTGCTCGAAAAACGGTGGAAGTGCATGCGGTCAATTTCAACCACGTAGGCAGCATCCCGGAATGCCTGTTCCACGTCGCCGTATTCGAAGACACCGTTCCACACCTTGTTCGTACCCGCTTCTTCATGCAGGATGCTGGCATCAGTCAGTGCCTGCTCCGCAGCGACGACCGGATCGAGGGCGTCGTACTCGATTTCGACCGCCTCCGCGCCATCATCAGCAACACCGGGCGACTCGGCCACGACAGCGACCACAGGTTCCCCTTGATAGCGCACCTTGCTCACTGCCAGCGGGTAGTCGCGAATCTTACCGCCGGGATCGGGGGCGATTTCAATGAACGGCTGAGTCTCGGAGACGATCTCCGAGCCGCGCAGAGTGCAGACCACGCCGGGAATCTTCTCCGCTTCGGAAGTGTCAATGCTCACGATCCTGGCGTGTGCATAAGGAGAACGGACAAAATGCAGGTACAGCATTTCCCGCAGCTTGATGTCGTCGGCAAACTTGCCGCGACCTCGCAATAGCCGGTTTTCCTCCTTGCGCGGCAGTGCTTGTCCCACCCAATTCTTGTCGGAAACACTCACGATATGCCCTCGCTCGGCTTAAGTGCCGTCTGCAAACTGTCGATCAACTTTTGAATCTGCTTCTTGCCGAGAGGTTGAAGCAGCCCCCCGGCAACCGAGGTGAGCCGTCCAAAAACCTGCGCCTCTCCCCGCCATGCAACTTTTGTCCCGGCTCCTGCCGGGGAGAGGTCGAATCCGGCGACCATGCTCACGTTGCCCCCGGCGACGCTGCCGTGACCTTCATAGCGGGCACGCTCCGGACGCCGCGCTTCAGCCAGGCGCATCTTCACGTCCGCGACTCCCTTGATATGCGAAATGCCTACTTTTACCTTCACCGAGAAGTGCTCGGCATCCTGCACGGACACTGCCTGGAACTCAGGGAGCAGCGGAGCAAACCTTTGCGGATCGATGAGGAATTCATAGACTTCCTCCGGCTTGCGCTGCACTTCGAACTCGCCGTCAAACTTGATTGCCACTCTACGCTCCCTTGCTGTTCTGGGCAGCCAACTGAATGGCCTTAAAAATATTCTGATAACCTGTGCAACGGCAGGTATTGCCCGCGATAGCTTTGCGGATGTCCTTCTCGCTAGGCTGCCGATTTGTCGAGAGTAACTGCAAGGTCGAAAGCATCAACCCCGGAGTGCAATAACCGCACTGCAGGCCAAAGGAATCTCCAAAAGCCCGTTGAATCGCATGAAGCTTGCCATCTTTCTCCAAGCCCTCGACGGTCACGATCTCGGCGCCATCCGCCTGAACGGCGAATACGGTACAGGATTTCACGGCGGCTCCATTCATGATGACGGTGCATGCGCCGCAGTAAGTCGTGTCACAGCCGACGTGCGTTCCCGTCAAATCGAGCGCTTCGCGAAGCAACTCCACCAGCAACATGCGGGGTTCGACGGTCAGGGAGTGAGTCTTCCCGTTGACTCTCAATTGAATCGCGACCTTTTCGAAAGTATCAGGCATAGATGTGACCGACTTCGACCTGCTCTCCGCGTGCTCGTCGCAGCGCGATTTCGATTGCCCGCTTTACCAATGCGGCCACCAACTTCCGTTTGTATTCCGCCGAACCACGCATGTCGGGCTGGGGATCGGCCGCTGTTCGCGCCGCCTCCATGGCGGCCGCAATGGCTTTGTCGCCGATTTTGCGCCCACGAAGAGCATCCTCGGAATCTTTGGCTCGCACGGCGGTCAGTCCCACACAGCCCAAGGCGATGACTGCATCCTTGCAGGCTCCGTCGTCGAGCGTGAGTTGCACCGCTGCGCTCGCCGTCGGATACACCGGGGCCGACCGTTTGAACGCCAGGTAAGCCCCGCCGCTTCCTTTCGGAGGAATTTTCACGATGACCTCACGAATCAGTTCATCATGATCAAGAACTGTGGTGTATGCATCTGTGATGAAATCGCGCAACGGCACAGTGCGCTCGCCCTTCGGACCGAGGCATCGCAGCTCCGTATCTTGTGTCAGCAGGACCGTCGCCCAATCGCCGCTCGGGTCAGCTTCCGCGAGCGATCCTCCAATGGTGCCGCGGTTTCGCACTTGCACGTCTGCAATGCCCGCCGCACAGTCGTGGAGAACAGGAATCATCGCGGCCGTGGCAGAGTTCTCAATTTCCGCGTGCCGCGTAAGCGCGCCGAAATGCAACGCACCGCTTTCTTCCTTAATGTAGGCTGTGCTTGGGACAAAACTCAGGTCCACGAGATGCGAGGGATTGGAGAAGCGCAGTTTCATGAGCGGAATCAGGCTCTGACCGCCGGCGAGGAACCTGGCGTTCTCCCCCAATTGGGAGAGCATGGTCGCCGCCTCACGCAAGGAGCTTGCCCGATGGTAATGGAATGGTCGAGGATACATCTCAGCGTCTTTCCCTCACATCCACAAGTTTTCGAGGAACGTCTGTTCCTCGATGGTCATGATTCGATGATCGCAACTCGCGGCGTAATCAAGGAGTCACACCTGCCGCGTAAATCCCCATGCTGCCGCCGCGAGCGTGAGGGTCACTAATCCAGATCCTGCAATGGCCAACGCCGACCCGAGAACAGAACCGTGGCTCGACGTCTGTAAGATCACGCCCAGCGGAAACAGCACGGACCCTACTAACAGGCTGCCGGCAATCCACGTTCGCACTCGCTCGCTGAACGCCACCCGGTCAAATGCGACACCGAGTACGATCATCAGCATCGCCAGCCCGGTCCAGTGGGAATGAACATCAACCTGGCGAACATAGTCGTACTTGGTGGAAGCATAGGTGTCAATCGCATCGTGTGCCTGGGGCATCTGCCGTTGTGCCGCGCGGCCGAACGCTTCGCTCAGCGAGCCGCCCATGCGATCCAGGGTCTGATGTTCCACAAAGAGCGCGTAATGCAAGCCATAAAGCATTCCGAGTGCCGCAAGGGCAATTCCACCGAAGACTAAGAGCCTGCGGGAAGGCGTCATCTGAGTCTCCCAGCGGCGGCATCGAGGCGGCCGCCATGACGCAGCAAGCCCACTAGCATTGCGCTTAAGGCAACTACTACCAGCAAGCCGCCAACATCAGCGATACCGCCGGCCAGCAGACCAAGCTTCAGTTCGAGCAGTACGAAAACCGGAAGAATGACCGAGCCAGCGAGCAACACCATCACCCACCGCCGCTTCCAGGCTTCGCTCAAGTAAACATAGGGTTGCACAAAGGACAACAGAATGGCCAGCAATCCGAACTCAATGACATGAGAGTGCGCGGCGATCTTGACCGCCCTCTCTGCCGCCAGCGATCCGTAATCGCCGACTGCCGCTGCGGAACCGCTATGGCTGCGGGTCGCGCCGTCCAGAATGGTCTTCAGGATCTGCGCCTCCCGTGCTTCGTGAGAGTACAAATCCATTCCCGCGTACCACGCCCCGTACAGAAATCCGAGCAGCACCAGAACCGTTCCGCCGGTCAGCAGCGTGCGACGTTCCCAGGTTCGGTCCGGCGGCAACTCGGGCTCACCCCCACCGGCGCCGCGGCGGAACCAGTTGCACAGGCCCCAAGCCTGCCCGATGAGAGCGGCGATCAGCATGGCGCCCGCCGAATCGGCCAGCAC
>Ga0137418_10002375_pt1 | contig 17239 bp, 16 predicted proteins | sample CZODoug3_1_2_16f_FD_122242 | JGI IMG/M metagenome (GOLD analysis project Ga0137418, IMG submission 122242) | Vadose zone soil fungal communities from Angelo Coast Range Reserve, California, USA - CZODoug3_1_2_16fungal (Hybrid Assembly) | ecosystem: Environmental > Terrestrial > Soil > Vadose... | reverse complement strand
CGGAGGGGTCGTGGACCAGCGAATCACGTGGGTCCCGCGCGGCGTCTCGGGGTTTGGGCACTCCTACTTCGAGATCCCGCGGCTGCCCTCCGCCGACCACTTCCGAGTGACGGTCTGGGACTACTCCGTCCGCAAGAGGTGAGCGCGTCGTATCCACGCCCGGAAGCACGCGACGCGCGCCCGATGCTTGAAGCGCTTCCGGGCGCGGTATAACATCGCGCCAGCCCCGCGCTCACGAGGTGCAAGTTCGAATGCCTGTTGAATTCATCGGGATGATCGGTGTGAAGCCGGAAGGTGGGGACGGCGCCGCCGTCCACGTCATCGGAGGCGACATCGACCGAGCTTGGCTACGCGACTTCGCCCGTGCCCACGAGAATGCCGACTTCGATCGCGTTCTCGTCGGCTACACCTCCACCTCCGCCGACGGCTTCCTGGTCGCGAGCTACGCCGCAACGCAGACGGAACGTCTCGGTTTCCTCATCGCGCATCGACCCGGATTCGTCGCGCCCACGCTGGCCGCGCGCAAAGCGAGCACCCTCGATCATTTCACGGGCGGCCGCATCGCCCTCCACATCATCAGCGGCGGCAGCGACAGCGAGCAGGCGCGCGACGGCGACTCCCTCGACCACGACGCCCGCTACGGCCGCACGGATGAGTACCTCGACATCCTGAGGAGGGTATGGACGGCCGAAGCGCCGTTCGACTACGAGGGCAAGTTCTATCGCGTGTCGAAGGCGTTCTCGGATGTGAAGCCTCTGCAGGCACCCTCGATCCCGATCTATTTCGGTGGCGCCTCCGGCCCTGCCGCCGCGGTGGGCGCGAAACATTGCGATGTCTACGCGCTCTGGGGAGAGCCGCTGGCGGCCGTCAGGCAGCGCATCGCGGACGTCCACTCCCTCGCCGCGACCTTCGGTCGGCGGCCACGCATCAGCGTCTCCTTCCGCCCGATCCTGGCCACGACCGAAGCCCAGGCGTGGGAGCGCGCCCGGGCGATCCTGGCGAAGGTCGAGCAGGCGCGGCCGACGATCGTCGGCGAGGGCGCGGGCATCCGACCGCAGGCGGAGGGAGCGCGCCGGCTCGTCGACTTCGCCGGAAGGGCGGAGATTTACGACAAGCGGCTGTGGATGCCGATCGCCGCGGCGATGGGCGGCGCCGGAAACACGACTGCGTTGGTGGGGACACCCGAGCAGGTCGCGGAGGCGCTGCTCGCCTACTATGACCTCGGGGTCACCACGTTCCTCATCCGTGGCTTCGACCCCCTACACGACGCCGTTGACTACGGGCGTGAGCTGATCCCGCTGGTCCGCGCAGAGGTCACCCGTCGTGACCGCCCGACGACGAATCCCTCTCATCACCAGGAGGCACGGAATGGACGCGGCCGACGGTCGGACGTCTGACGTTCTCGCGGGGACCCGAGTCCTCGATTTCGGGCGCTACATCGCGGGGCCGTACTGTGCAGCGCTCCTGGCGGATCTCGGTGCCGACGTCATCCGCGTCGAGCGGAGAGGCGGCGGCGAGGACCGGTGGGTCGCGCCGGTCGGCACGGACGGCGTGGGCGCCCTGTACCTGGTCATGAATCGCAACAAGCGTGCGATGACGCTCGATCCCGCGTGTCCCGAGGGGCGCGAGATCGTCCAGAGGCTCGTGGCGACCGCGGATGTCGTCGTCGCCAATCTGCCGCCCGAGGTGCTGCGCTCGCTCGCCCTGGATCTCGAAAGTCTCCGCCGCGTGAAGTCGGACATCATCCTCACGACGGTCACGGCCTTCGGTGGCGGCGGACCTTGGAGTCACAAGCATGGCTTCGACGGCATCGGCCAAGTGATGTGCGGCTCCGCCTACCTCACGGGGACGCCCGAGCAACCGACGCGGGCCGCGGTCGCCTGGGTCGATTGCGGCACCGCGTCGCTGGCGGCTTTTGGCACCCTGGCGGCGCTCATGGCGCGATCAAAAACCGGCCGTGGCCAAAAAGTCGAGGGGGCCCTGCTGCGGACCGCGATAGCCTTCAACAACTCCACGCTCGTCGAGCAGCAGGTGATCCGAGCCAATCGCGTCGCGACTCTCAACCGGGGTCAGACGTCGGCGCCCTCGGACCTCTTTCGCACGAAGGACGGCTGGATCATCGCCTACGCGATCGGCGCGCCGATGTTCGCCCGCTGGGCCGAGCTCATGGGCGAGGATCATTGGCTCACCGATCCGCGATTCAAGGACGACGAGGCCCGAGGCAAGCACGCGGAGCTTGTCTCCAAGCGGATGGCGGGCTGGACGGCTGAGCGCACGACGGCGGAGGCACTCGCCGAGCTCGAGCTCGCAAGGATCCCGGCGGCCCCGCTCTACTCGCCTCAGCAAGCGTTGGACGATACCCACATCCGCGCGGCGGGCCTCCTCGCGGACACGGAGTATCCCGGGCTGAGCCGACTCGCCCCGCTGGCTCCGACACCGGTCGACCTCTCCGACACGCCGGGACGCTTCCGACACCGAGCGCCCATGCTCGGCGAGCACACGGATGCGATCCTCGCCGAACTCGGTTACCGCCCCGGGGAGATCGTGGACCTACGCGGCAATGGAGTGATCTAGCGTCTCGCGCCTGACCCGACCGCGGTCGACGGCGCCCGCATGACGCCGTAGAGCCGCACCGCGACATCGATCGTCCGCAGGAGGGCGAGGCCCTGCACATCGTCCTCCCGAGGCGCGAAGAGGTGGTCGGGGCCGATGGCGACGACGTTGACGCCTCCCGGCCACACGGTGTCGGCAAGCAGCACGACACCGTCATTGGGACCGTGGTCGCGAAGCACCTTGTAGCCCCACCAGACCGTGCTGCCGACGCTCCCGGAGAGCGGCACGGCCACCACGTTGACGACGGCAATCGACTCCGGCAGACGGGCGTCCTGCAGGCGCTCGCGGCTCGGCCCCGTCGCCATCGACGCCAGGCCCGCCCAGTCCCAGCCGCTCAGCCAGAAGACACAGCGGACCAGCCACGAGATGGGCGGGCGCAGCGCGGCGTCGACGAGCGGCGTGCCATGCAGGGCGCCAACGATGTTGACCCATGCGACGACGTGCGCGGCCTCCGCCGGCGTGAGCAGGCGGGAGAGGGCCAGCGCCGCCTCCGCGCCGGATTTGCTGGCGCTCACCAGGATCAGACCGCCGCCCTCCTCCAGTGCCGCCGCGCGCACCGCCGCGGCGATGGCCGCGGCGTTGTCCTCGATCGAGGCGCTCTCGCCTGACTCGATGAGCCGGTTGGCGATGCCCAGCCGGTCGAGGAGGCGGCGCTGGCGCGCGAAATCGGCTCCCGTCTCCGGATGGCTCCGGTAGAGCCACGACGGTGCGAACAGCACGGTGTACGGGAAGGCTCCGGGCTGCTGCAACACCTGCTGCGAACCGGCCACGCCGTCGTTGAGAAAGCGGTCGAAGGACGCTTGCACCGCACGACTCATCCGGTCTGCGCTCATCGCATGGGCGAAAAAGAGGGCCGCGAAGTCCATCGAGGTCTCCTGCGACAGCTCGCGAAGCCGGGCCTGGTCGGGAAGCTGATGCAAGCGTGCGCGCGTGTTCGTGCTCAGTTCTCGGACGACGTCAGCCGTGAGGAGGCTCGGCGCTCGAGCCTCGAGACTCGGGTCCGTCGACCGGCGCGCGAGGAGCTCGGTGAGGAGTCCCCGTGCCGGGTCGGAGTCCACCAGGCCACCGAGATCCTTCCCGGCGAGGTCGCCGCGGATCAGTTCGGCCCGGCCGGCGCAACCGAGCGCCAGCAGCGCCGCCATCGCGACCAGCGCCGCCCTGCTCCAGACCCTGAACGCTGCGCGAGAGGCGAGCATCCGCATGCGGTGTTCGTGGCCACAGCTGCCCGACTGTCTGCGAGGGCCCCGGCCGAATCTGAGGTGCGTCACGCCGCCGCCGAGAAACGTGACGCTATGCTCGCCCCGCGGCAAGGTCGCCGCGCGCGACGGCCGCGCCGGCCCTCTTTGTCTGCCGCTCCCTTCGAGCCTCGTCGTGTAGCCGATCGCCGTTCGCAAGGATGTCGATGATCGTCTGGTGGTCGAGGACGCGCGCGAAGCCGCGGCGCATGGTCCGGATCGTTGCCTCGTGCGCGAGCGCGTTGTCGCTCGCATTGACGTCGCTCCCGAACACCACGTGGTAGTTGAGGAAGTACGCGGTCCTGGCCGTCGACTCGCAGCAGAAGTTCGTCAGCGTGCCACAGATGATGACCGTCTTCACGTCGCGATCGCGCAGCACGTAGTCGAGGTCAGTGCCCGCGAACGAGTCGTACGCATGCTTGACGCGGATCACCCGATCACCGGTGCGCGGGTAGATCTCGTGGTAGACGTCCGCCCCCGCCGTCCCTTCCTTGATGGCGCCCGCCGCGATCGGCTCCCAGAACTCGTAGAAGTCGGCGCAGCAGTCGCTCGCGATGTTATGCGCGGTATAGATCACCGGCACGCCGACAGAGCGGCATGCCTCGATCAGCTTCTTGACCCGCGGGATCTGCCTGTAGGCCTCCGGCACGCACATGGGGTTGCTCGGGTTGACGAAGTCCTCCTGCAGGTCGACGACGATGAGGGCGCACTCCTCTGGTTTGATCCGGAACGCCCAGTGCCGGTCCACGTCGTAGTCACGGTCGGCGAATTCGATGAACCGCCGCTCGCCCTCGAAGACCGGTGGAGCGCTGAGCTTGTCCGGGCCCAGCAGCTCATCCTTCCGTCGTCCGTAGACCCCGAGAAAACCCTCGACGGGATCGGTGAAATCTCTGCTCGCCATCTCTCCCTCCTGGGTCGGTCGTACGTTAGTTCGTCGTCGCCGCGCGCGTCAGCCCGTGAAGATGGCTTCCGGCAGCAGGGCCGTGACGACATAGTTCGGCACGTCGACCACGTTGCTGACGCGCAGGTCCGCCGCGACGCTGCAGATGACGTACGCCTGCTCGCGGCTCCATCCTCGATCTTGCAGCAGGTCGATCATGTTGAGAAGGGCGTTCCGGCAAGCCAGCGTCAGGTTCTCGCCATCGTTCACGCCGTCGTCCCGGATGGGCATGCCCATGGCGGCGACGAAGCCGCGCGGCGCCGCCCACTCGGGCGGCGCAAAGTAGCCGGCGTGCGAGAAGCGCGGCGCGCGCATGGCGCGGGACGCCGCGGCGCCCTTCAAGAGGCGGAAGCGGACGGCGACGGTAGCGCCCATCTCGACGGCCGTGACGCACACCTCACCGTCGCCCTGGGCGAAGTGGCCATCGCCGGTGGAGAAGAGACCGCCCTCGACCGCGACGGGAAGAAGGAGCCTCGATCCCTTCGTCAGCTGCTTCACGTCGAAGTTGCCTCCGTTCTCGCGCGGGGGCAGCGTCCGCAGGCCCTCCGTGGCCGCCGGCCCGCGGCTCGGAACCGCGCCGACTGCGTCGGGAGGGAACACGAAGCCGCCGCGGGCGAGCAGGTCCTGCTCGCGCGCGCTCCACGCGCGGACCTGGGCGTGCGAGGGCGCCACGCCGGACACGCCCATGAATGGGGCTCCGGGAATTCGCACCCTAGGGAGTTTGGGCGACGTCGCCCAGCCGTCACGGATCTGCCAGTGGACCAGGAACGGCGTGGCGAAGATGTCTCGCAGGAACCCGAGCCCGGGGACGATCGCCGTGAACGCGTGCGGCTGCGGGATGATGTCGAGGAACTCCACCTCCAGCACGTCGCCGGGCTGCGCGCGCGTCACGAAGACCGGCCCGGTGAGCGGATGGATCGCCCCGGCCTCCATGCCGGCCATGCCGGCCTCGGTGATCGAGGGGCCGAACTGACCATCCACGCCATCGCGGGTTGCGAGAACCACTTCCTCGCCCTCTTCCACGACGACGATCGGCGGGATGTCGGGATGAAACCTGTTGTGTCCGGTCGACGGCTCGTCCCTCAGACGCTTCGTCCGGTCGATCTCGATGCTCTTCACCCGCGCCTCCTGTGGAGTCCGGCCCGGCGGTGCCGTGATGCGTGGAGCCACGCGGTGAGATCACGATTTCACGCGACGGCTCTGGGCTGCGCGCGAACGAAGAGATAGCGCCGCGTCGCCCGGCTTGTCAAGCGCGGCTCGCACAATTCGCCCTTGACACTCCTGGCAAAGACTTGATATTGCTCCGACCGTTCGCGGTGATCCGGCGGCGCGTCGCCCATGTGCCCCGGCAGAGGTCCGTGGAGCCAGCCTCGGGCCGCAGACCGATCACTCCACCTCAAACTCGGACGGGCGAACGGGGGGGCACGATGGCGAAACGACCACTCAATCGACGCGATTTTCTTCGCACCGCGGCCGTGGCCGGGGGCGCGACCGCATTCCCGGCGGTGCTCCGACTCCGACCCTCGTGGGCGGCGGGGAATTCGGTGCCGGTCGGAAGCCTGCTGGACAAGACCGGAGGTATCAACATCTACGGGCTCCCGGCCATCGCCGCCACGGAGTACGCGGTTGCCGAGCTCAACGCCAAGGGCGGTCTCTTGGGCAAGCAGCTCGAGCTCATCCAGTACGACACCCAGTCCGACATCGCGAATTTCCCGAAGTTCGCGAAGAAGCTCATCCTCGAAGATCAGGTCGTGGTCATCCACGGCGGCATCACGTCGGCCTCGCGGGAAAGCTTCCGGCCGGTCATCGACGAGTACAAGCAACTCTACTTCTACAACATCATTTATGAAGGCGGCGTCTGCGACAAGTACGTCTTCGTGACCGGCGAGACACCGACTCAGCAGATGGGTCCGCTCGCGAAGTATGCGCTGAAAAAGTACGGGACCAAGGCCTACACCGTCGCCGCAGACTACAACTTCGGTCACATCTCCTGGAAGTGGTGGGACATCTTCTGGCGGAACGGCGGCGGGCTCGAGCCGGTCGCGGGAGGCAAGCGCGGGCAGCACGTGGGCAAGGTCGAGTTCATCCCGCTCGATGTGACGGACTTCAACGCCACCATCAACCGGATCCAGGAAGCCAAGCCCGACGTCCTCATGTCGTTCCTGGTCGGCGGGGCGCACATCAACTTCTACCGCCAGTTCGCAGCGGCGGGCCTCAAGAACAAGATCCCGATCATCTCCACGACGTTCGGCTTCGGCAACGAGCACATCGTGCTCGACGCCAAGGAGGTGGAGGGCCTGGTGGCCTGCTATCCCTACTTCGACGAGGTCGACAATCCTCAGAATCGCGCGTTCAAGGCCGCGATGAAAAAGAAGATGAACAACCCGAACTACTACATCGGCGACGCCGGTGCGGAGAGCTACAACGGCTGGAATTTCTGGGCCAAGGCGGTCCAGAAGGCCGGCAGCTTCGACCGGGAACCCGTCACGAAGGCCCTGGAGACAGGGATCGAATGGGACTCGCCGATGGGTCGCGTGAAGATGGATCCGGCCAGCCACCACGTCATCTTCACGATGCACCTGGCGGCCGTGAACAACAAGCACGGCTGGAACGTCATCGAGAGCTTCCCGAATATCCCGCCCACCGAGACCATGCAGCTGTGCGACCTGATCAAGAATCCGAATCAGCACACGCAGTACCAGCCGAAGTAGCGAGGGCCTTCACGGTCGAGCCCGGGCGGCGTCTCCGCCGCCCGGGCCGCCCGACGACCGCACCGACGACTCCATGAGCCTCGACACCGCGGTGATCATGGCGCTCGAGATCCTCAACTCGATCACGATCCTCGTCTTGCTGGCGCTCGGCCTCGCGCTCATCTTCGGGATGATGCGTATCGTGAACCTCGCGCAGGGGGAGTTCTTCACGGCGGGAGCGTTCACGGTGCTGACGGCCGTCCGCTACGCGCACCTGCCGCTCTGGATTGGCATGCTCCTGGCCCCGTGCGTCGTCGCCGGCATCGGCATCGCCATCGAGTGGCTCATCATCCGCCGGCTCTACGGTCGCCCGCTCGACGTCATGCTGGCGACCTGGGGCGTGAGTCTGCTCCTGATCGGGCTCATCACGGTGATCTTCGGCGCGGTGACGCAGGGCATCCCGTTCGCCCTCGGCAATTTTGCCGTGGGCCGATACTCGTATCCGGAATATAGGATCGTCATGACGACGGTCGCGGCCGGGCTCATGCTCTCCGTCTACCTGCTCTTTCGGTACACGGGCTTTGGGCGACGCGCCCGCGCCACGATCGCCAACCCCGAGATGGCCTCCGCGGCCGGGATCAACACGCCCCGGATGTTCATGCTGACCTTCGGCCTCGGCGCGGGCCTGGCGGGGGCGGCGGGCGCCATCATGGCGCCCATCGTCGGCGTCGTTCCGACGATGGGCGTCCTCTACATCGCTCGCGCGTTCATCACGGTCGTGGTGGGCGGCCCGGTCGTCCTGCTGGGAACGCTGTCGTCGGCGTCGGCGCTCGGGTTCATCGAGGCGCTGATTTCCCGCTTCCCGTTGTTCAGAATCGAGACGGCGGGACACTGCGCGCCCCCACCGTGCGAGATCAGCATCGGCGGCTCGGCCTTCTTCGGTCAGATCGCGCTTCTGATCTTTGCGATCCTGCTCCTGCGCCTCTTGCCCCAGGGCATCTCGGGATTCTGGAGGCAACGGGAGTGAGGCGCATCTCGTCGCCCGAGGCCTTGTCGGCGCTGCTGGTGCTGCTTCCCTTGCTCGCCGTCCCGTGGGCGTTCAAGCCGTACACCGCGAACGTACTGGCCGTGTACATGATCTACGGGCTCCTGGCGATGTCGCTCGGGCTGATCTGGGGCTACGCGGGAATCATGAGCTTCGGGCAGACGGCGTTTTTCGGGATCGGCGCCTACGCCTATGGCGCGATCGGCCTCAACCTCATCGATCGGACTCACCAGACGCACGCGGCCCTCCTCGGCGGCCTCGCCGCCGCCGCCCTGCTCGCGGCCGTCGTCGGCTACTTCATGTTCTACGGACGCATCTCCGACGTTTACGCCTCGATCATCACGATGGCCTTGACCCTCGTGCTCTTCGCCTTCGCCGTGTCGACCGGCGGCGACGAGTGGGTGATCGGGGTGGCGCGTTTCGGCGGGTTCAACGGGATGTTCGGTCAGGGAGAGAGCAGCCAGAACATCGCCAACTTCCAGATCCCGCCGGTGACGCTGTGGCTGCCGGGGATGGCCGCGCCCTTCGAGTTCAAGATCAACCGGGAGAGCACGGCCGGCTACTTTCTCGTGCTCGGCGCGAGCGTCGTCATCTACCTCCTGGTCCGTTTCCTTCTGCGGTCGCGACTGGGGCGCGTGACCGTCGCCATCCGGGAGAACGAGGCGCGCGTCGCGAGTCTCGGCTATGACACGCGCTTCTATAAACTGGCGCTCTTCACGATCGCGGGCGCAATCGCCGGATTGGCCGGTATGCTGTTCGCGGCCTGGGGGCGTTTCGTGAACCCCGACCGGTTCGGCCTCGGCTTCGCGGCGAGCACCGTGGTCTATGTGCTCCTGGGTGGACGCACGAACCTCCTCGGCGGCTTCGTCGGCGCCGCGATCATCGGGCACCTGACGAGCTACCTCGCCGAAGTCGTTCCCTTCACCACCATCCCCGGCGACGCCGGGCCCTGGGTCACGTTCCTGATGGAGGCCAGCCGGCGCATCGTGCGCGAGGCGCCCCTCCTCGTCCAGGGCGCCGTCCTGGTGGGCGTCGTCCTCGTGCTCGAGGACGGGATCACGCCGCCGCTCTTCCGGTTCCTCACGCGTCACCGCCGCTGGGGGTGGTGGCTGCTCCTGCCCGCCGTCCTCCTCTATTTCGGCCACCGCGTCGCCTGCCTGCAGGCCGACCTCTGCGTCTTCTGAGTGGGGAGGCGCGCATGCCCGATCCGATCCTCGAGGTGACCGCGCTGACGAAGCAGTTCGGCGGGCTGCGAGCGGTTCATCTCGACCTGACCGTCGACGCTGGAGAGTTGCGCTGCCTGATCGGCCCCAACGGAGCCGGTAAGTCGACCTTCTTCCGGATCCTGAGCGGCGGCATGAAACCCAGCTCGGGAACGGTGCGCTTCCGCGGCCGGGACGTCACGGGATGGGACGCGTTCCGGGTCGCGCGGCTCGGAATGAGCATCAAGTTCCAGGTGGCGAGCATCCTCGAGGAGCTGAGCGTGCTCGAGAACCTGCACGTCGCCGCCGAGTTCCGCTTCGGAAATCGCGAGGGCCGGCGGCGGGCGGCCGAGATGCTGGAGGTCATCGGCCTCACCGAGCGGGCCGAGCATCCCGCCACCTGGCTCTCTCACGGCGAGAAGCAGTGGCTCGAGATCGGCATGGCCAGCGTCGGCGAGCCGACCCTGGTCCTGCTCGACGAGCCGACGGCCGGAATGACGGTGGAAGAGGTGAAGAAGACCGTCAGGCTCTTGAGGCGGCTCAACGAGACCGCCACGGTCATCGTCGTCGAGCACGACATGAACTTCATCCGGATGATCGCCCGACGGGTGACGGTCATGCATCAGGGCGAGGTCTTCGTCGAGGGTTCGATGGAGGAGATCGAGAGCAACGAGGGCGTCCGTGACATTTACCTGGGAAAGGGCAAGCACTATGCTGTCCGTCGCTGACCTCCACGTCGAGTACGGGAGGACTCCGGCGCTGACGGGGCCCAGCCTCGCCGTGGGCGCGGGCGAGATCGTCTCCATCATCGGCCGCAACGGAGTGGGCAAGACCACGCTCCTGAAGGCGATCATCGGGGTCCTGCGCGTGACGTCGGGGGTGATCCGCCTCGATGGCGAGGACCTGACGCGGCTGCCTGCCCACGAGCGCGCCCGGCGGGGCCTGGGCTACGTGCCCCAGGGACGTATGATCTTCGCCGGGCTCACCGTGGAGGAGAACCTCCTCATCGGCGCTGACCTGAACCGCGCGAACGGCCGCGCCCTTCTGGAGGAAGTGCTGGCCGAGTTCCCGCGCCTCCGGGAGCGATATCGGCAGCGTGGCGACACCCTGTCGGGCGGCGAGCAACAGATGCTCGCCCTGGGCCGAGCGCTCGTCGGCGGCCCCAAGGTGCTGCTGCTCGACGAGCCGTCCGAGGGCATGCAGCCGAGCATCGTCCAGGAGATGGAGGCGAAGATCGCCGCGATCAGCCGGGCGCGTGGACTCGCCATCGTGCTCGTCGAGCAGAACATCGAGTTCGCCGCCGCGCTCGCCCGGAGAATCTACGTCATGGAGAAGGGCCGCGTCGCCCGTGAGATCGCGCCCGAGCAGGTGATGGACGAGGACATCGTCCGCGACTACCTGGCGGTTTGAAAACACCCACAACCAGGAGGCACACCCATGCCGGTCAGGAAACCATCGCTCGAGGACCTTCGCAAAGCGGCCGCCGCATTCCATCTTGCGCTGACGCCCGAGGACCTCAGCTCGTTCCGGGGATTGACGGACGGCGTGATCGCCTCGTATCGCCGACTGGACGAGCTCAGCGAGCCGCGCCCGCCGGTGAAGTACCCGCGGACGTCGGGCTACCGCCCGGGCCCCGAGGAGAACAAGCTCAACGCCTGGTACTGGAAGTGCTCGATCAAGGGCGCGCCGTCGGGAAAGCTCGCCGGCAAGAAGTTCGCCATCAAGGACAACGTGTGCGTCGCCGGCATTCCGATGATGAACGGGACGGCCGTTCTGGAGGGCTACATCCCGGACATCGACGCCACCGTGGTCACGCGGATCCTCGATGCCGGGGGTGAGATCGCGGGCAAGGCCGTGTGCGAGAGCCTCTGCTTCTCCGGGGGCAGCCACACGTCGGATCCGCTGCCCGTCCACAACCCGCACAAGCGCGGCTACAGCGCCGGGGGCTCGTCGAGCGGGAGTGGCGCGCTCGTGGCGGCGAGCGAGGTCGATATGGCGATCGGTGGTGACCAGGGCGGGTCGATCCGGATCCCGTCCTCCTGGTGTGGCATCGCGGGCCTCAAGCCCACCTACGGCCTCGTGCCCTACACGGGTGTATTCCCGATCGAGCTGACGCTCGACCACACCGGTCCCATGGCCCGCACCGTGGCCGACGTGGCGGTGTTCCTCGAGGCGATCGCCGGCCCGGACGGACTCGATCCGCGGCAACGCGACGTTCGTACGGACACCTACACGGAGGCCATCAAGGCCAGCGTGAACGGGCTCCGGCTCGCCATCGTGAAGGAAGGGTTTGGCTGGGAGGGGGCATCCGAGAAGGACGTGGACCAGATGGTGCAGGACGCCGTCCACAAGCTCGAGCGGGCGGGAGCGAAGGTCACCACGATCTCGCTGCCGATGCACCGGGACGGAATCCACGTCTGGAACGCGATCGCGGTCGAGGGCGCCACCATGCTGATGGTCCGTGGCAACAGCATGGGCACCAACTGGAAGGGCCACTACACGACGGGCCTGCTCGACGTCTACGCGAAGGGCTGGCAGTCCCGGGCGAACGACCTCTCCGAGACGACGAAGCTCGTCGTGATGCTGGGCCAGTACATGCAGGACAACTACCACGGCCGGTACTATGCGAAGGCCCAGAACATCGCCCGCAACCTCCGCGCCGCCTATGACGAGGCCCTGCGGCAGGCGGACCTCCTCGTCATGCCGACGCTGCCCATGAAGGCCACGCCTATCCCGGCGCCGACGGCGAGTCGCGAGGAGTACGTGGCGCGGGCGCTGGAGATGCTCCCCAACACCTGTCCCTTCGATGTGACCGGCCATCCGGCCTTGACGGTGCCGTGCGGGACGTCGAGCGGCCTCCCGGTCGGGATGATGCTGGTCGGTCGCCACTGGGAGGACGGCACGGTTCTGCGCGCCGGCCACGCCTTCGAGCAGGCGAAGTAACCTCGGCCGCGCGGCGCTCGCAGAACGCTCCGGCCCCGTCGACCACTTGCCCTGTGGGTGGTCGGCGGGACGGCACCAACGTCACAAACCTGGCGCGCGGGTGTGCCAGTCGGTCGCGCCCTGATACGCGTGACCGAGCCGGAAGAGCGTTCCCTCGTCGAACGGGCGCCCGATGACCTGCATGCCCACCGGTAGCCCCTCGGCATCGAAGCCCACGGGGACGGAGAGCGCGGGCAGACCCGCGAGGCTGGGCACGCCGGTGAACTGCATGATGGCCGAGAGCATGTCCTCCTCCTGGTTGTTCTCGATCACCACCTTCGTGGCGCCGCAAGGTGTGGCGGTGAAAGGCAGCGTGGGGGTCACAAAGGCGTCGACGCGCGTGAAACCCTCGAGGAACTCCTTGCGGAGGACGCTGCGGTAGCGCTGAGCCTGCAGGTAGTGGGTCGCCAGGTACATCTCGCCGAGCTCGAGCAGCGTCCGGACGTCCTCGCCGTAGTCGGCCGCACGTGTGCGAAGCCATTCCTGGTGGAACGTGCTCGGCTCGCACGACTCGATCGTGAGCTGCGCCGAGATATTGCCTTGAATGGACGGCATGGCGATCTCTTCGACCTCTACCCCGAGTGACTCGAGGGTCTCGAGCGCGGCGCGCACGGCGTCACCCACCGCGCGCTGCACGTGGGCCAGCGAGTAGTCTCGGATCACGCCGACCCGGAGACCGCGGACGGCGCGCGCGAGATCACCCAGGTAGTGCGGCACGGGAACCTGCGCGGAATGGTCATCGAGGGGATCGTAGCCGGCGATGATCCCGAACATGAGGACGCAGTCTTCCACCGTCCGTGCCATCGGCGAGACCGTGTCCATCGTCCAGGCCAGAGGCACCACGTTGTGGTTGCTGACCCGTCCGATGGTGGGGCGGATTCCGACGATGCCATTCACCGACGAAGGCAGCCGGATAGAGCCACCCGTGTCGGTCCCGAGCGCGCCGAGGCAGGTTCGCGCTGCCACGGCGGCTCCCGACCCCCCGCTGGACCCCGCGGGAAAGCGCTCCGGGTTCCAGGGATTGCGACACGTGCCGTAATGAGGGTTGTCCGTCGTGCCGCCCCACGCGAATTCGTGCATGTTCGTCTTGCCGACGATCACCGCGCCTGCCCGTTTCAGGCGGGTCGTGACGGTCGCGTCTTCGGCGGGAATGAAATCGGACAGGATCTTGGAGCCCGCCGTCGTCCGGACGCCGCGCGTGTAGATGTTGTCCTTGATGGCGATCGGAATGCCGTGCAGTGGTCCCAAATGGTAGCCCGCCCTGATCATCTTCTCGGCGGCTCGGGCCACCTCTCTTGCTTGCTCGCCGCACACCGTGATGTAGGCATTCAGCGTCTTGTCCACGACCGCAATGCGCTGGAGCACGGTCTCAGTCAGTTCGACCGGGGACAACGCACCGCGCTCGAGCAGCGCCGCCGCCTCGCTGATCGTGAGGTTCAGCAGGTCGGTCCGTGCCATGGAGTGCCCCCTATTGCTCGGGGAACCGCACGATCGGGACGATCGCGCGGTACCCCGCGTGTGCCATCTTCCGGCTCAGCTCGTTGGCCGCGGCGACCAGGCCCGAGAGCATCGGCACGAGCCGGGCTCGCCGCTCGGCGGGCAAAGGCAGGTTCGCCAGGGTGCACAGGCGGTCGATCGATTCGATGGCGACGGGTTCCTGTGGGGCCATGATCTTCTCCATTCCTCGGGCGGGTTCACGAACCCCTTCACCTTCGGGTTCACGACGACGGGGTTGAGGATACCAGCAGTCGGTGGACTGGGCCGCGCTGATCGGTCACGACCCGCCCGATCTCCTGTGGCGGGCGTAGTGGCGGCGCGCCTTCGCGCGGTTGCCACAGACCCGCATGTCGGACGGTGTACCAAGCCTGCGGCCTGCTCATGATCACGCCGATGTCGTCGCACCCCGGAGTCACGGAGCGCGGGCTGCCGAATGTCTTTCGGCTGACGAACGTGGTCGAGGGTGAGCGGTTCAAGGAGATCGGTGAGATCACGTCAGACGACGTGCCGAAATAGCCACGCGTGCCAGGCAGTCAGTCCAGACGCGGACCCTCGTCACGAGCTTTCGGCCACCGACCGAAACGGAACGCAGTGTAGCCAAGCACGTCGAACCTCTTCCCGCCGCGCACCCGCCGCTCGACCCCGCGCCGCTCGGCGGCCACGGCCCCGCTCCCCCGTCGGCGATCGCCGCGCCGACGTTCCATGATGAGCTTCACATTCGGCACACCACCGAGAGTCGCTTGGAGGTATTCGAAGAGAGCCGGCTCTTTCAAGTGCACCACGAACAGCATCTCGACATCCGGAAATGATCTCGACGGAAGGGATTCGAGCAGCTGCTCGAAGTGACGCGCGCAGATGCCGTCCGTCGAATCGGGGTTATCGAACGGTTTCTTCTCCCCGACGTAGTCGGGCTTGCCCTCGCGGCGGCACCACGGACAGACAACCTTCATCATCATGGCGATAGAACTCTGCCAAGATCGTGCCACAAATATCATTTCCGGAACTATCATACTGAGTCGATCTCGAATAAATTCGTGAAGCCGCTCAGTTCCGGCGTGAGCCGAACCCATTCGCGAATGAGGCACGTGTTCGAGGGTGGGCGGGCGCACCGGTGAGACTATAGGCGGCCACACGGGCCTCCTTGCCCCTGATCGTGAGGTCACCGCAGAGCGTGGCCTCGACGCCCGGCGGAAGCGCGAGTCGGTCCAGCAGCGCGCCGGATACGACCAGCTCGAGGCCCATCAGCTTGGCGTACTCCTCGAGACGCGCGGCGGTGTTGAGAATGTCGCCGACGAAGACGATCTGTTGCCTGAGGTCGCCAAGCTCGCCGGCGGTCACGGTACCGCCGTGGAGTCCGCCACGAAAGCGTGGCACGACCCCGAAGTCGTGCTCGTACCGCGTTGGGTCGCGCTCGACGGCCGCGCGGATTTCAAAAAAACATCGGACGCAGTTGGCCGCGCGGACGCCTGCCGCGATCGGCCAGGTGATCACGACCTCGTCGCCCGCGTACTGATAGATCTCCCCTTCCGACTCGAGCACCGGCTCCGTCAGGTCGTCGACGAAGCGGCGGAGCAGCTCGAAGTATCCGGCGCTGCCCAGTCGCTCCGCGAGCTGCGTGGAGCCCTCGAGATCGAGGAAGAGAAAGATGCGCTCCTCTGTCTTCGGCCGGTGGTAGACGCCGGCCACGAAATACCCCAGGACGTTCGCGCCGATCATTCGGTTCATCTGGAGGACGAACTGGATCGTGATCGCGAGGACGGCGAAGAATGGCAGGGCATAGATGAGGTGGGTGTCGGTGAAGCTCGCGATGAAGCGCCGTGGCTCGAGCCTGACCACCACCTGCCCGGTGGCGCGGCCTACGAGGAAGAGCGCGAGCGCGGTCACGCTGCTCAGCGCCAGATCCGTCCAGAACCCGAGCTGCCGGAACCATGGGCGCAGCGCGCCGTCGCGGACGAACATCAGGTAGCCGGCCACGAGGAGAGAGATGAAGACGCCGTCGAACAGGCCCTGGAGGGCCGATCTCAGGGAGGCCTCACTGGTCAGGAGGTTGAAGACGGGAGTGATCATGCACGCGACGAGAACGATTGCCGCGAGCTGCCGCATGCGGGTCCGGGCACGAGCCGTTCTCACGCCGCGGCCAGCATAGCCCCGCCTGCGCGGCGGCGCCAGCATCCGGGACTCTGGACGCGGTACGCCTCAGTGCGATAATGTGCCGTTCCGACGCGGTCCCGAGCGCCTTGCGCGCTCAAGGAGGTTCATCCTATGCGGCTCGCCACGTTCGCGTCCCTGGTCGGGATGGCCCTGCTGGGTGCCGCTGCCCCGGCGTCGGCTCAAACGTTCGTCTTCGGCGCTCAGGGTGAGCCGGTCCAGTTCGATCCCGCGGTCATCACCGACGGGATCTCCTCGCGGATCACCCGGCAGGTCTTCGATGGCCTCGTGAAGTACAAGGGCGCCACCACCGAGGTCGAGCCCGCCCTGGCCGAGAAGTGGGACGTGTCCACCGATGGCCGCGTGTGGACGTTCCAGCTCCGCCCCGGCGTGAAGTTCCACGACGGCACGCCGCTCGACGCCGCCGCGGTCGTCTGGAACTTCGAGCGGTGGTGGAAGACGAGTCACCCGCAGCATGACAACCAGGTCAAGGCCGGCCAGACATTCGAGTACTGGGAGGGGCAGTTCGGCGGCTTCGACGACAAGTCGATCGTCGGCGCCGTGGAGGCCGTCGGCCCTCAAACCGTTCGTGTCACCCTGAAGGAGCCGCAGGCGCCCTTCCTCGCGAATCTGGCGATGTTCGTCTTCGACATCGCCAGCCCCAAGGCGGTGGAGCGCTGGGGCACCGACTTCGGCAAGCACCCGGTGGGCACCGGGGCCTACCGGTTCGTGGAGTGGAAGCCCAACCAGGAGGTCATTCTCGAGGCGAATCCCGATTTCTGGGGCCCGAAGGCCAAGGTCAAGCGCGTGGTCGTGCGCAACATCAAGGACAACTCGCAGCGGCTGGGCGCGCTCAAGGCCGGCGAGATCCACGGCATGGAAGGCCT
>Ga0137418_10002374_pt1 | contig 17241 bp, 9 predicted proteins | sample CZODoug3_1_2_16f_FD_122242 | JGI IMG/M metagenome (GOLD analysis project Ga0137418, IMG submission 122242) | Vadose zone soil fungal communities from Angelo Coast Range Reserve, California, USA - CZODoug3_1_2_16fungal (Hybrid Assembly) | ecosystem: Environmental > Terrestrial > Soil > Vadose... | reverse complement strand
CACCAGGTGTCCTCGACCGAGACGATCGCGTCGAGGATCTCGAAGCTCAGATCCTGGCGCTGCACGCCGTGCGCGATACCGTAGTTGAGCAGGAACTCGTCACCGAGGTGACTGCTCTGGTGATAGAAGCGCACTCGCCCCGACCAGCGCCCATGGCGCAAAGTCAGCTCCGGCCCGACCAGATAGTCGGCGTTGAGCAGGTCGAACGAAGGAGTGTCGAGGTTGAACTGCGCGAAGACCGCGCCGAACAGGCTCACCTGAACCCCGTCGCAGCCTCGGGGCTGCCGGAGGCCCCAGATGCCGAACGCGCCCCCGAAGGCCACCAGGGCCGCATTGATGGTCCTGCCCTTCCCCTCGGCGAGCACGTCCGAACTGCCCCGGAATTGGATCCGCCGGTAGTCCGCGTAGAAGCGCGGCTCGCGCTGGTCGGCCAGCAGCGGGCGGAAGACGTCGTTGTCGGGCAAGAGAACGCCCTCCAGCGGACCGGACCTGTCCTCCGCGGCCACCTGATCCCCCGGAGTGGCCGTGGAGTAGCGGCAGTCCAGGTGCTCGGAAGCGATCTCGAAGGTGCTCTCTGCGGACAGCGCCGGCGCAGCCGCGACGAGCATCCCCGCCAGGACCTCTGAGAACGCTTTCCCGCCTGGCACGAAACCCCCTTGTGCTGCACTCTCCGCAAAAGATGCGGGCGGGTGCCTTGGCGATTCGTCCGGTACGGGGCGTTATATTCACTGCATGAGTGAGCCAGGGTTGCCCGCGCTGGCAGTCCCCTCGAGACCGCAGACACGGTGGGAAGACGACGAGTACGTCCTTTCGCGCATCCATCGCGATGGGGAGGCCCGCCTCCTGGTGCAGAGTCGCTTCGGCGAACGGCCGGAGGGGCTCGCGCGCCTCGAACACGCGTACGAGCTGCGGGACGTTCTGGACCCCGCGTGGGCGACCCGTCCGCTGTCGCTGGTGCGGCAGGACGGCGGCGATGCGCTGCTGCTCGAAGACCCGGGTGGAGAGGTCCTCTCGACGCTGGTCGGACGCCCTTGGGAATTGAGGGTCTTCCTGCGGGTCGCGATCGGCATCGCCGAAGCGCTCCGCCAGCTGCACAGGCAAGGCATCGTGCACAAGGACGTCAAGCCTGCGCACATCCTCGTCGATGTCGGGACCGGCCAGGCCTGGTTGACGGGATTCAGCATCGCCTCGAGGGTCCCGCGAGAGCGACAGGCTCCTCCCGAGATCATCGATGGCTCGCTGGCCTACATGGCGCCCGAGCAGACGGGCCGGATGAACCGTTCCATCGACTCGCGAAGCGACCTCTACGCGTTCGGCGTCACGCTCTACCAGATGCTCACCGGCGAGCTTCCCTTCACGGCCGCGGATGCGACGGAGTGGATCCACTCCCACGTCGCAAGAGCGCCGAAACCGCCCGGCCAGCGCGTGCAGGGCATACCCGCTCCAGTCGAAGAGCTCGTCTTGAAGCTCCTCTCCAAGACTGCCGAGCACCGCTACCAGACCGCCGCGGGCGTGAAGGAGGACCTGCGAAGATGTCTGACCGAGCTCGAGTCATCCGGCCGCATCCCTCCCTTCCCCCTCGCCTCGCAGGACGTACCTGACCGGCTTCTCATTCCGGAGCGGCTCTACGGCCGGGAACGCGAGGTCGAGACCCTGCTCGGGGTTTTCGAGAGGGTGGTGGCGAAGGGCACGCCGGAGCTCGTGCTCGTGTCCGGAGCGCCGGGCGTCGGCAAGTCCTCGGTGGTCAACGAGCTTCAGAAGTCGTTGACCATTGCGCGCGGCCTGTTCGCGAGCGGAAAGTTCGACCAGTACAAGCGGGACATTCCTTATGCGACCTTCGCGCAAGCCCTGCGGAGCGTCGTCCGCACGATCTTGAGCCAGAGCGACGCCGAGCTCAGTCAGTGGCGCGATTCCATCGGACGCTCGCTCGGCCCGCACGGACAGCTGATCGCGAACCTCATTCCGGAGATCGAGCTCATCGTCGGCAAGCAGCCTCCCGTACCGGAGCTCCCGCCGCAAGAGGCGAAGAACCGATTCGAGATGGTGTTCCGGCGGCTCCTCGGCGCCATTGCCACGCAGGAGCATCCGCTCGTGCTCTTCCTCGATGACCTGCAATGGCTCGACGCGGCGACCCTCGACCTGCTCGAGCACGTCGTCACGCACGCGGAGGTCCGGCATCTTCTCATCATCGGCGCCTACCGCGACAGCGAGGTCGGAGAGGCCCACGCGCTCTCGAAGACGCTCGAGCGCATCAAGGCGGCCGGCGCGAGGGTGAACGAGATGCTCGTCGCACCGCTCGACGTCCATGACGTCGGGCGGCTGTTCGCCGACGCGCTCGTCTGCGACCGCGAGCGCGTTCAGCCTCTCTCGCACCTCGTCCACGAGAAGACCGGCGGCAATCCCTTCTTCGTCATCCAGTTCGTGGCCGCGCTGTCGGACGGAAAGCTCATCACGTTCGATCCGACCCATCGCCGTTGGATCTGGGACTTGCCCGGCATCCACGCGAGGAACTTTACGGACAACATCGCAGATCTGATGGTCGATCGGCTCGCCGGGCTATCGCCCGCCACCCGCGATGCCTTGAAGGAGCTCGCCTGTCTGGGGAACAGCGCGCCGGCGTGGATGCTCGGCGCGGCTCGCGGGGCTCCCGAGGCGGCCGTCCATGCAGCGCTCTCCGAGGCCGTCGGAGCGGGACTCGTAGTCGATCAGGGCGGCGCCTGCTCCTTCTTGCACGATCGCATTCAGGAGGCCTCGTACGCCCTCATCCCGGAGGGCGATCGCGCACGGGTTCACGTGAGCATCGGCCGAGCCCTCCTCGCGCGTACGCCCGCAGACAAACGCGACGACACGATCTTCGACATCGTCCACCAGCTCAATCGCGGCGCCGAGTTGCTCGTTTCACCGGAGGAACGCCGGGAGGTGGCCGGGCTCAACCTGATCGCGGGCAAGCGCGCCAGGTCGGCCGCCGCCTATGTCTCGGCGCTCGGTTATTTCAACTGCGGCGCCGCGCTACTTCCTGATGACTGCTGGGAGCGCTGCTACGAGGTCGCCTTTGGCATCGAGCTCGCTCGTGCCGAGTGCGAGTACATGAGCGGGGCGACCGAGGCCGCGGAAGATCGGCTCTCGATGTTGTCGGGCCGCGCGCGAGACCGGATCGACCTGGCCAGTGTCGTCTGCGTCCAGACCAATTTCTTTGGGATGACGGAACGCTTCCAGCGCATGGTGGAGACTTGTCTCGACTACCTGCGCCAGGTAGGAATCGAATGGTCCCTCCGGGCGACGGACGACGAAGTGCGGCGCGAGTACGAGCGTCTTTGTAACGAAGTCGGAGATCGACCGATCGAGACTTTTCTGGACCTGCCGCGGATGAGCGATCTCGAGTGTCGAGCGACGATGGATGTGCTCGCCGGCCTTCTGGGCGTTGCCTATGCGACGAACGGGAATCTGCTCGCGCTTGCGGTCCTCCACATGACCCGTCTCAGTCTCGAGCGCGGGAACACCGACGCCTCGGCGACCGCTTACTCGTTTTTAGGAGGGACGATCCTGGGGCCTCGTTTCGGAAAGCACCAGGAAGGTTTCCGCTTCGGACAGCTCGGCGTCGATCTGGTCGAGAAGCGCGGGCTGGACGGCTTCCGGGCGCGCGTATGGATGGTCTTCGCCATGAGCGTGATTCCCTGGACACGCCATCTCCGCGCGAGTCGCGAGATCTTCCACCGCGCCTTCCAGGCGAGCCTCGATGCAGGAGATGTCGGATACGCCGCCTACAGCAAGTTTCTTGCGATCACCGCTCGTCTCGGCAGCGGAGATCCCCTCGATGACGTGCAGCGTGAGGCGGAGCGCGCCCTCAGCTTCGCCCGGAATGCGCGATGGGTCGGACACATCGAGTACGCTACGACCCAGCTCGCGCTCATCCGGACGTTGCGTGGGCTGACGCCAAGGTTCGGATTCTTTGATGACGAAGCGGGCGACGAGAGTGGGTTCGAGCCCGCGCGCCTCGCCCAGGACCAGACCTCAGGCGCAGGGTGGACTCGAGGTCCCTGGTGGTATTGGATTCGCAAGCTGCAAGCGCGCTGTCACGCAGGCGAAACCGCGGATGCTCTCGAGGCCGCTTCCAGGGCGCGCGAGCTTCTGTCGGCCACGCCGAACCACTTCGAGCTGGCCGAGTTCCACTTCTATTCGGCGCTCGCGCATGCCGCCGCGTCGACGCGCCTGGAGGTGATCCGCGACCATCATGAGCAGCTCGCGCGCTGGGCGGAGAATTGTCCGGAAAATTTCGACTGCCGCGCGGCGGCGGTCGCCGCGGAGATCGCACGCCTCGAAGGCAGGGAGCTCGACGCCGAGCGCCTCTACGAGAAAGCCATTCGTCTCGCACGAGAGCACGGCTTCGTTCACATCGAGGCGATTGGCAATGAGCTCGCGGCACGCTTTCATCTCGACCGGGGCTACCAGACCATCGCTCGCGCCTACCTTCGTGCGGCGCGCCACTGTTACCTCCGCTGGGGAGCGCTCGGGAAGGTCGCACAACTCGACGAGCGTCATCCGGGGATCGAGGAGCGGACGCCTCCGGGACCCAGGACCGGGATCGTCGCGCCAGTCGAGCACCTGGATCTCGCCACGGTGATCGAGGTTTCGCAGGCGGCGTCCGGTGAGATCCTCCTCGAAAAGCTGATCGAGACGGTGATGGTTCATGCGGTCGAGCATGCGGGCGCCGAAAGAGGGCTGCTGATCCTTTTGCGAGACGGCGAACCCCGGATCGAGGCGGAAGCCACGACAGACCAGGACAGGGTCGCCGTGAGCCTCCGCCACGGGATCGCGGGCCCCGGCGAGCTTCCGGAGTCGATGCTCCGCTACGTCATCCGCACGCGCGAGAGCGTGATTCTCGACGACGCCTCGACCCAGAACCTGTTCTCGGCGGACGAGTACATCCGTCAGAAGCGCTCCCGGTCGGTCCTCTGTCTGCCCCTGATCATCGTCAAGCCGGGCGACCGCGCCGAGAAACGGGCCCCGCTGCGTGGCGTGCTCTATCTCGAAAACAATCTCGCCTCTCACGTATTCACCCCGGCGCGAACCGCGGTCCTCAAGGTTTTGGCGTCGCAGGTCGCCATCTCATTGGACAACGCCCACCTGTATGCGGATCTAAAGGCGGCCGAGGAGAAGACCCGGCAAGCCGAGCGGCAAGTGCGACGAGTCGTAGACAACATTCCCGCGCTGGTCTGGACCGCCTCGCCCGACGGCCTGAGCAATTTCTTCGGTCAGCGTTGGCTGGAATATACGGGCCTCTCTCCGGAAGAGACACTGGGCTTGGGCTGGACGGCGACGATTCATCCGGACGATCTGGAGCAGTTGCAAGCCAACTTTCAGCGGGCGAAGGACGAGGGCAAGCCTGCTGAGGCCGAAGCGCGGATGCGGCGCGCCGACGGAGCGTACCGTTGGTTCCTGGGCAGATGCGTGCCGCTGCGCGACGCCTCCGGGCAGATCGAAGGCTGGTACGGATCCGCCACCGACATCGAGGACCGGAAGCAGGCAGAGCAGTCGTTACGGCGAAGCGAGGCGTACCTGGCCCAGGCGCAGCTCTTGAGTCACACCGGCAGCTTCGGAGTGCGTTTTTCACCCGAGGAGATCGTCTGGTCAAAGGAGACGTTTCGCCTCCTGGGGCTCGACGAGGCGAGCAAACCGAGCCTGGAAACAGTTCTCCAGCACACGCATCCGGAGGATGTCGCGTTGGTCCGGCGAGCGGTGGAGGAAGCCACCCAGAGCGGGGCCGGCATGGACTTCGAGCATCGTCTGGTGATGTCCGACGGCTCCGTCAAGCACGTCCACGTCATAGCGGACGCGGTGAGGGACGACTCGGGAAACCTCGAGCTCGTGGGGGCGGTCCAGGACATCACTTCTTCCAAGAAGGCGTTCGAGGAGATCCGGACGCTGCGCGACCAGCTCTACCAGGAAAACGTCGCGCTCCGCGAAGAGGTCGACAAGGCGTCGATGTTCGAGGACATCGTCGGCAGCTCGCCGCCCTTGCGGGAAGTGCTTTCGCGAGTGAGCAAGGTCGCTCCCACGGACTCGACGGCGTTCATCAGCGGAGAAACGGGCACCGGCAAGGAGCTGATCGCGCGCGCGATCCATCGACGGTCGCCGAGGGCCTCGCGGGCATTCGTGGCCGTGAACTGTGCCATCATTCCCAAGGAGCTGATCGCATCCGAACTGTTTGGCCATGAGAAAGGCGCGTTCACCGGAGCGCTGCAGCTCCGGGTGGGGCGATTCGAGCTCGCGCAAGGCGGCACGTTGTTCCTCGATGAGGTGGGCGAGCTCCCGCTCGACACCCAGATCGGGCTGCTCCGCGTCCTCCAGGAGCGCCGATTCGAACGGGTGGGCGGCACCCAGTCGGTCGAGATCGACGTCCGGGTGATCTCCGCCACCAACCGCGATCTGGAGGCCGCGATGAACGCCGGCTTCTTCCGACGCGATCTGTTCTACCGCCTGAACGTCTTTCCCATCCAGGTGCCTTCTCTGCGGGAACGCCGCGAAGACATTCCGATGCTGGTCAAGTACTTCATCGACCGTTTCGCGACCAAGGCCGGGAAGCGCTTCAGCCGCATCGACAAGAAGAGCCTCAATCTGCTGCAGTCCTACGACTGGCCCGGAAACATCCGCGAGCTGCAAAACGTGATCGAGCGGTCGGTGATCCTCTGTGACAGCAAGGAATTCGCGGTGGATGAGCATTGGCTCGTTCGCGGCCCGGTCGCGATGGAGCCGAAGCAGCGAACGCTCGACGACCATCTGTTCGGCGAGGAGAAGAAGATCATCGAGGCCGCCCTGGCCGAGACGGGCGGCAAGGTCGCGGGGCCTTCTGGCGCGGCGGTCACGCTGGGAATGCCTGCGACGACCCTCTACTCGAAGATCAAGAGCATGAAGATCGACAAGCGCCGCTTCAAGCGGTCTTGAGCCGCTGGCATGATCGTTGCTCGCCGATCGAGCCGCCATGTTCAAGATCCGGAGGTCCTCTACAGGGCGATGGGTCTTCGTGAGTGGTCGGATCGACGGAGACGCCGTGTCCGAGTTGCAGCGCCTGTTGGGCCCGGAATCGGCAGGGAGCAGGCTGACTCTCGATCTCAAGGGAGTTCGACTCGTGGATGCCGAGGCAGTCGAGTTCTTCGCCCGGTGCGAGGACGCGGGGAGGAAACTTCGGAATTGCCCTGCTTACGTCCGCGAGTGGATCGCCAGCACCAGGCGTCAAGCCGAATTACGAATTTCGGCGATCTCACAGGAAGACATCTCGTAATTCGAGGGCCCGTGCTGCTCCCAGGCTCTGGCCGAAGGGAGATCGCTCTGTCCAGTACTGCTGGCCCGGTTCGTGAATAAGACGCTGTTGCATGGCCGTGGGCACGAACGCGACAGTGGCGGTTGCCAAGCGGGCCCGAGTGGCGTGCCTCATCATCCCGTTCGCGCTGGCGGCTCCCGCGCATGCGCTCGACCCGCGGAAATCGAACACGCAGTTCACTCACACAGCCTGGTCCGCGAAAGACGGCATTCCGGGTCCGGTCCGGGCCATCGCCCAGACGGGGGACGGTTACTTGTGGCTCGGAACGGAAGCCGGCCTGTACCGGTTCGACGGCCTTCGCTTCGCCCCGTACGAGCCCAGCCGCAGCGCGCATCCCCACGGGCCCGCCGTCTTGTCGCTCCTTGCTGCGGGAGACGGGAGCCTGTGGATGGGATTCGGCTCCGGCGGAATCGGCCGGCTGCGCGACGGCCAGGTCACCCACTTTCCGCCCGGGCAGGGCGTTCCCGAGGGTGGAATCCTCTCCATCGTGGAAGACGGGACTGGCTCGATCTGGGCCGCGGGACAGTACGGCTTTGCCAGATTCGACAACGGCAAGTGGCGCCGGGTCGGAGCGGAGAGCGGCTATGCCGCCCCAGGAGCGCAAGCGCTCTTGGTTGACCATGCGGGCACGCTCTGGGTCGCAACGGACGGATTGAATTTCGGCTTGAGCAAGCACCCGATTCGCGCGAACACGATCCTGACTCTCGCCAGGAGCGCGACGCATTTCTCCCCGACGGGCGAGGCCGTCGGCATGATCTGGAGCATGGCCGAGGCGCCCGACGGGGCTGTCTGGGTCGCGGACACGACGTTCAAGAAGGCGCGACGGATTGACCGGCGCGGAGCGGCTTCGCCCGCGATCGCCGTCGACGGAGAGCCGATGTGCCTGACCTTCGACAGCGACGGGAGCCTATGGGTTGGCCTCATCGCCGGCGGTCTGCGCCGTGGGCGGGACATCGGCCGACGCGCGCCGCTCGATCGGTTTCGCGTCGAGGACCACCTTTCCGGAAGCCTCGTGTATGCGGCGATGAAGGACCGGGAAGGCAACCTCTGGTTCGGGACGGCCGGCGGCTTGGATCGGTTTCGCGAGAACAAGATGACCTCCTTCTCCGAGAGCGAAGGCCTGGGTCCAGATCAGAAGATCGCGCTGACTTCCACGCCGGACGGGAGCGTGTGGCTGGTCAGCTATGCCGGCGACGAGGTCCGCCGCTTTCGCGACGGAGCCTTCGTCACCTCGACGCTCGCCCCTTACAGCCGGTCCGACTCGAGCCGGATCCTGGCCCTGTATGCGAGCGCAGCCGGACAGGTCTGGGTCGGAGGAAGCTTCAAGCTGGCCAGGGAGAGTCATGGGACGTTCTTGTACTTCGACGTCCCGGGCGTGATCGGTCCGTCGTCCGTCGAGGCGGTCGCCGAGGACAATGCCGGCGCTCTATGGGTGACGTTGACGAGCCCCGCCGGGATCAGACGAATCCTGCGGCGGCGCGACGGCAAGTGGACGGAGCCACGCGCGCAAACGGATTTCCCGCCGTACCGATGCCGGGTGCTGCACGCGGACGCCGTGGGGCGCATGTGGCTGGGCTTCGAAAACGGCGACGTGGTCGTCTTCGAAGGCGACTCGTCTCGCCTGTACTCGACGAAGGACGGCCTGCGAAGCGGTCGGGTCCTGGTGATCGCGGAGGACCGCGAAGGCCACGTCTGGATCGGGGGCGAGAGCGGTTTGAGCCGGTTTGGTCAAGATCGCTTCGTCACGCTGACGCAGGACAACGGCCTTCCGGGCAGCTCCGTCTCGGGAATCGTGGAGGACGACGACGGCAACTTGTGGCTCGCTGGGGCGCTCGGGATCCTCCGGGTGAAGCCGCAGGAGGTGGACAAGGCGCTCGCGTCTGCGTCTTATCGGGTCGAGGGGGTGACCTTCGACGCCACAGACGGGTTGCGCGGCCTTCCGCGGCAACGGGAGCCATTTCCGACCGCCACGCGGGCGGCCGACGGGCGGCTCTGGTTCGCCACCACTGGCGGCGTCGCCGTGATCGATCCGCGCCGGTGGCCTCGCAACGCGATGGCACCACCGGTCAAGATCGAGAGAGCCATCGCGGACGATCGCAATCTGGAGGTGTCCAGCGGACTGCGCCTGCCGCCAAACACGAAGAATCTCGAGCTCCAGTACGCGGCCCTGAGCCTGACCGCCCCCGAACGCGTCCGCTTCCGTTACAAGCTCGAGGGCTACGACGCGGATTGGCGGGGGCCGCTCAGCGCCCGGAGCGCGACCTATACGAATCTTCCGCCCCGGGACTACCGGTTTCAGGTCATTGCCAGCAACAACGACGGCGTCTGGAACGAGGAGGGAGCGACGCTCGAGTTCACGATCGTTCCGGCCTTTCACCAGACGCGAGCATTCCTTCTTCTCTGCGCCGCGGCCACCGGGTGCCTCGCCTGGACGGGTTATCGGTGGCGGATCCGGCAGGTGAGGTCCCGGCTGCAGCTTCAATTCCGGGAACGGCTGGCGGAGCGAACGCGCATCGCGCAGGAGCTTCACGACACGCTGTTGCAGGGCTTTCTCAGCGCGTCGATGCAGCTCCACGTTGCGGTGGGCCACGTGCCGGCGGAAACGGCGGACAAACGGCGCTTGAATCGGGTGCTCGAGCTGATGAGGAGCGTCATCGAAGAAGGACGCAATGCAGTCAAAGGGCTGCGTTCTTCGCCGGCCTGCCATGACGATCTCGAAGAGGCGTTCTCTCGAGTCCAAGAGGAGTTGGACGCGAAGGAGAGCATCGACTTCCGGGTGATCGGTGAGGGCCAGGTGCGCCCGCTGCACGCCATGATCCGGGACGAAGTCTACCGGATCGGCCGCGAAGCGGTGGTCAACGCGTTCCAACATTCGGGAGCGAACCGGATCGAGGTCGAGGTCGAGTTCGCCGCCAAGGGGTTGCGAGTCACGGTGCGCGACGATGGCCGCGGGATCGATCCGCAGCTTCTCGAGTCCGGACGGGAGGGACACTGGGGACTGGCCGGCATGCGGGAACGGGCGAAGAGCATTGGCGCGCGACTCAAGGTCTGGAGCCGGGCACTCGGCGGCACGGAAGTCGAGCTGTCCGTTCCGAGCAGCATTGCTTTCCGGGCGCAGTTCCACTCCTGGCCGTGGGGCTGGCTCGCCTGGCTGTATCCGGGAAGGGCAGGGGATCTCGACGGCAGGAAGCGAGCGGGCTGAATGGCTTTACACGACCCGATCCGTGTTCTCTGCGTCGACGACCACCCTGTGTTTCGAGAGGGGATCGCCGCCCTGGTCGAGAGTCAGCGAGACATGAAGCTCGTGGCCGGGGCCGGGAGCGGACACCAGGCCCTTCTCAGCTTCCGCGAGCTTCGTCCAGACGTCACCCTGATGGATCTGAGGCTTCCCGACATGAGCGGCATCGACACGATGGCCGCGATCCGCTCGGAGTTCCCCGATTCGCGCATCGTCATGCTGACGACGTTCGACGGCGACGTCGAGATCCGGCGCGCCCTCGAGGCGGGCGCACGAGGGTACATGCTGAAGAGCATGCCGCCGCAGGACTTGATCGACGGGATCCGGCAAGTGCATGCGGGGAAGAAACGCATTCCGCAAGAGGTCGGGTCCCATCTCGCGGAGCATATGGGCGAGGAGGACCTGACGGCCCGCGAGGTAGAGGTCCTGCAGCGGATCGCCGGCGGGAACCGGAATCAAGACATCGCCAGGCGACTCTTCATCTCTGAAGAAACGGTCAAGGTTCACGTCAAGCACATCATGGAGAAGCTTGGAGCCAGCGACCGCACTCAAGCCGTTTCGATCGGGATCCGGCGCGGGATCATCCAGCTGTAGCCGGACGTTCGATGGCGATCCACGCAAATACCACGATCGAGGGACTCGCCTCCGGGCAGAAACTCGCTAGCCTGTGCGCGCCGAACATGCAGCGGCTATTCTCGACCTTTCCGGATGGACCGCCCGGCGCAGGATTGCTGCTCTTGCGCGCGGCGATTGGCGGCTCGCTGCTCGTCCTCGGCGGAACCTACCTCGTGCCTCAAGCCGGCGGGTGGAGCCTGGCGATCGGACTGGTGGCCGCCGTGAGCGGCGCATCGCTGCTGATCGGGTTCCTGACGCCCTCGGGCGTCCTCGCCGGCCTGGTGGCCATCGGCCTCGCCCTGGTGTGGCGGGCGCGATCTCCCTCGACGCTCGACTGTTCGGGCGCCGCGAGATCAACATTCCCCGCGCCCGGAACGGAGATCCCGAAGAGTGAGCGGATACCTCGATCGCGGTATCCCGAGCTAAGCAGGAGGTAGCAGGAAAAAGCGCTACCATCTCGTGATGCGGTCGGGTCGAGCGACATTCTACCTTGCTGACATGGAGCAAACGCCTGGAGAGCATTCGATGAGCACGATCCCCACCAGAGACGGCACACGGATCTCCGATCTCGAAGCCCCGGTTGCCGCCGCGAACCTGGACCTCGAAGACGAGGTCGATCATGAGATCAACTTCGGCCGGATCGTCGGCAGAAGCCCTGCGCTGCGGCGGGCGCTCAAGCAGATCGAGACGGTGAGCGGCACGGTCAGTACGGTCATCCTCGAGGGCGAAACGGGGACCGGCAAGGAGCTGTTTGGGCAGGCCATCCATGATCTCAGCGGCCGGCGCTCGGGCCCGTTCGTGAAGATCAACTGCGCAGCGATTCCCGGCGGTCTTCTGGAGAGCGAGCTCTTCGGGCACGAGAAGGGAGCGTTCACCAGCGCCTCGGCTCAACGCGTCGGACGTTTCGAGCTGGCGAATGGTGGAACCATCTTCCTCGACGAGGTCGGCGAGATCCCGCTCGAGCTGCAGCCGAAGTTCCTCCGCGTGCTGCAAGAGAGGGAATTCGAGCGTCTGGGCGGCACGCGCACCCTGCATACCGACATCCGGGTGATCGCGGCGACGAACCGCGACCTGAGAGCGATGGTCGAGCGGGGGACGTTCCGCTCGGATCTCTTCTACCGTTTGAACGTCTTTCCCGTCCGGGTCCCCGCGCTTCGAGAACGTCCGGAGGACATTCCTCTTCTGGTCCGGCGCTTCGCGGACGAGGTTTCGCGGCGCATGAACAAATCGTTCGCGGCCATTCCACCCTCGACCATGAGGGATCTGTGCCGGTACCCCTGGCCGGGCAACATCCGGGAGCTCCAGAACGTCGTGGAGCGCGCGGTCATCCTCTCGCCCGGTCCGCTGCTCGAAATCGACGTCGGCGACCTGAACCCTCGCGGGTCGTCGATGCGCGGGGCCAACAGCAGAGTCGAGGCGTTGCCGTTGAGAAGGCTTCGCGATGAGCTGGAAGACGCCCAACGCGATGCGATCCTCCGCGCGCTGAGGCAAGCGGGCGGGCGCGTGGGAGGACCCGATGGCGCCGCGGACAGGCTCGGTCTGAAGCGGACGACACTCATCGGCCGCATGAAGCGGCTCGGGATCGAGTCGAACTCGCGAAATGGGAAGCCTCATGAAACCTATCAAGCTGACGTGCCGAAGACGATCGCTTCTTGACGCTGCAGGCGAGGTACCGCGAATCCGCAAAGGGATCCGACGGTACCAAGGTAGTACAGACGTGCATGGTCTTGCGTGCAAAGCTCGGCGGCCATGAGCGATGCGCTTCCTGTCGTTTACCTGGCGAGGCACGGCGAGACGGCATGGACCATCTCTGGTCAGCACACCGGGGCGACCGATCTACCGCTGACCGCACGGGGCGAAGCCGAGGCGACCCAGCTCGCGGAGCCGCTCGCGGGATTGATGTTCGCCGCGGTGTTCACGAGCCCGTTGCAGCGGGCGGTCCAGACGTGCGAGCTGGCTGGCTTCGGTCCGGTGGCCGAAGTCGAGCCCGACCTCGTCGAATGGAACTACGGCACGTACGAGGGTCGCACCAGCGCCGAGATTCGCGCCGAGCGCCCCGACTGGCAGGTGTTCCGCGATGGTTGCCCGGGAGGGGAGTCGCCAGAGCAGGTGGGATCGCGAGCCGACCGGGTGATCCGCCGGGTGCGGGCAATCGGGCGGGGCGTGCTGCTCTTCTCGAGCGGACACTTTCTCCGGGTGTTCGCCGCGCGCTGGCTCGGGCTCGAACCGGGGGCGGGCAGGTACTTCCTGCTCGGCACGGCTAGTCTCAGCGCGCTGGGGTACGAGCATGATCGGTCCGAGCCGGTTATCCGTCTCTGGAACGAGAGGCCTCACGAACGGCGCGCGGACCAGGGTCAGGTGCGGGGGCATGAGGAGAAGGCATGGCGATGAGCGAAAAGAGGGTGGCGGTCCTTCGAGCAGGAGCAGCCCCGGCCACCCTGGACGCGCTGCTCCGGCAATACGGAAGCGGTCCGGTGGACCTCACGGGCAACGCTGATGCCCTCTATGAGAGGCACCTGCTCTTCGACAACGTCGCCGATCCCGCGGCCTCCGGGCCGCGTGAGCGCTACGAGGCCCTCGCCCGCTCCGTGCGGGACGTCCTCTCGCAGCGATGGGTCCGTACGGAGCAGACCTATCAGAGCGTGAACCCCAAGCGCGTCTACTACCTGTCGATGGAATTCCTGATCGGCCGCTCGCTGTCCAACAACATCACCAATCTGCTGCTCAGCCCCTTCGTGAGCGAAGCCGCCAAGCAGAGATCCCTGGATTTGCTCGGCCTGCTCGAAGAGGAGCCCGACGCCGCGCTGGGAAATGGCGGGCTCGGGCGTCTGGCTGCGTGCTTCCTCGATTCGATGGCCACCCTGCAGTTGCCGGCGATGGGGTATGGGCTCCGGTACGAGTACGGAATGTTCCGGCAATCCATCGAAGACGGTTGGCAACACGAGCAGCCCGACAACTGGCTGCGTCGTCCCGACCCGTGGGAGGTCGCGCGCCCCGACGACAAGGTCGAGATCGAGCTGAGCTGCTCGTTCGAGGTCCGCGGAGGAGCGCTGAGCCCCATCCTGGGAAGGCCATCCACGCTGATCGGCATTCCGTTCGATCGGCCCGTGGTGGGCTATGGGGGCAAGACGATCAACACACTGCGCCTCTGGGCGGCGGGCGCGGGCGATTTCTTCGACTTCCAGGCGTTCAGCCATGGCGACTTCGTCGCCGCGCTGGCGGAGACCCTCGCGGCCGAGTCTCTCACGCGGGTCCTCTATCCCGACGACTCCACCACCCAGGGGCAGGGGTTGCGGTTCGTGCAGGAGTACTTTCTGGTGGCCTGCTCGCTCGCCGATCTGATCCGGCGATTTCGCCGCACCAACGCCGACTGGAGCGCGCTTCCCGACAAGGTCGCCATCCAGCTCAACGATACCCACCCGTCCATCGCCGTTCCCGAGCTGATGCGGCTCCTGCTCGACGAGGCCCACCTCGGATGGGACCAGGCCTGGGACATCACCCAACGGACGCTGGCGTATACGAACCACACGCTGCTGCCCGAGGCGCTGGAAAAATGGCCGCTCGCGTGGTTCGAGACGCTGCTCCCTCGCCACCTCGAGATCATCCTCGAGATCAACCGGCGACTGCTCGATGAGATCCGGCGCCGCTTTCCGGGCGACGAGGGCCGGGTGGGACGCGCGAGCCTGATCGAAGAGGGCCCGAGCAAACACGTCCGCATGGCCAACCTCGCCATCGTCGGCTCGCACAGCACGAACGGCGTGGCGGCGATCCACTCCGCGCTGCTGCGCTCGAACACAGTGAGGGACCTGGCCGAGACGTTTCCCGAGCGTTTCGGCAACAAGACCAATGGCGTCACGCCGCGGCGCTGGCTGGCGCTCTCGAACCCGGCGCTCGCCAGGACCATCACTGAAAGCATCGGCGAGGACTGGATCGCCGACCTCGGCCAGCTCGCCAGGCTCAAGCCGCTCGCCGACGATTCGAGCTTCCGCGACGCGTTCCGCTCCACCAAGCGAGCGGCCAAGTCCGCCTTCGCCGAGTGGCTTCGTTCGAGCTCGGGGCAGACGGTGGATCCCGACACCATCTTCGACAGCCAGGTGAAGCGCATCCACGAATACAAGCGGCAGCTTCTCAATGCCTTGCGGATCGTGGTGCTCTACAACCGCTTGCGCGAGGACCCGACGCTGCAGACGACACCGCGGACGTTCCTGTTCGCCGGAAAGGCGGCGCCGGCGTACCATCTGGCCAAGCTCATCATCAAGCTCCTGAACAACCTCGCCGTGACCATCGACGCCGATCCATCCGTGCGCGGGAGGCTCAAGGTGGTGTTCCTCCCCGAGTACTCGGTGTCCCTGGCCGAGCGGCTGATTCCGGCCACCGATGTCTCCAACCAGATCTCCACCGCCGGATACGAGGCAAGCGGCACCAGCAACATGAAATTCATGATGAACGGCGCGCTGACGATCGGCACCCGTGACGGCGCGACGATCGAGATGGCGCAGGAAGCCGGGGAGGAGAACTTCTTCCTCTTTGGCCTGACGGCGGAACAGGTTGCCGGGAGCCGCGGCTGGTACGACCCGCGCTGGCACTACGACAACCAGCCGGAGATCCGGGCGGCGCTGGACCTGATCTTCTCCGACCACTTCAGCCGCAACGAGCCCGGCGTCTTCGCGCCGCTCCGCGACACCCTGCTGACGCGCGACCATTACATGCACCTCGCGGACCTCGGATCCTATCTCGAGGCCGATCGCCGCCTCTGCGCGCTGTACGCCGATCCGGAAGCATGGGCGCGCAAGGCCATCCTGAACGTGGCAAGCTCGGGGAAGTTCTCCAGCGACCGCACCATTGCCGAGTACGCAGCCGACATCTGGCACGTCAAGCCGTGTCCGGTCCCGTGATCCCGGCGGAGGTGAAACGATGAAAGCCACCGAGATGCTCCACGACCAGGGCCAGAGCATCTGGCTCGACAACATCACTCGCGATCTCTTGAAGACCGGCACGCTCGAGCGCTACATCGACGAACTGTCCGTGCGCGAGCTCATGGACGTGATCGCCTCCAAGAGCGCCGTCCTGGACAAGGCGAGCTGACAGGAAAGGGAAAACCGATGACGACGATGCTGCCACTGACCGCGCGCCAATCGTGGAAGGCGCTCCAGGCCCACCAGGAGACGATCCGGGAGGTGCACCTCCGCACGCTCTTCGCCGCCGACGCGACGCGCGGCGAGCGCCTGACCGCGGAGGCGGCCGGAATCCACCTCGACTACTCCAAGAATCGGGTCACGGACGAGACCCTGGCGCTGCTCCGCCGGCTGGCCGAGGAGTCCGGTCTGCGCGAGCGCATCGACGCGATGTTCCGGGGAGACAAGATCAACCTGACGGAAAACCGATCCGTCCTGCATGTCGCCCTGCGCGCCCCGCGCGGCGCGTCGATCGTCGTGGACGGCAAGGACGTCGTGCCCGACGTCCACGCCGTGCTCGGCGCGATGACGGACTTCTCCAACCGGGTGCGGAGCGGCGCATGGAAGGGGCACACCGGCAAGCGCATCCGCAACGTCGTGAACATCGGCATCGGCGGCTCCGACCTGGGACCGGTGATGGCCTATGAGGCCCTCAAACACTACAGCGATCGCGCGATGACCTTCCGCTTCGTGTCGAACGTCGACGGTACCGATCTCGCGGAGGCGACCCGCGACCTGGACCCGGCGGAGACGCTCTTCATCGTTTCCTCGAAGACCTTCACCACGCTGGAGACGATGACCAACGCAGAGAGCGCGCGCCAGTGGTTGCTCAAGGAGCTCGGCGGAGAGGTCAAGGCGGTGTCCAAGCATTTCGTCGCCGTCTCCACCAACGCCAAGAAGGTTTCGGAGTTCGGCATCGACACTGCGAACATGTTCGGGTTCTGGGACTGGGTGGGCGGGCGCTATTCGATGGACTCGGCGATCGGTCTATCGACGATGCTCGCTGTCGGTCCCGAGAATTTCCGCGCTCTCTTGGATGGCTTCCACCAGATGGACGAGCACTTCCGCACCGCCCCATTCGAGCGCAACCTGCCGGTGCTCCTGGGCCTCTTGAC
>Ga0137418_10002373_pt1 | contig 17245 bp, 17 predicted proteins | sample CZODoug3_1_2_16f_FD_122242 | JGI IMG/M metagenome (GOLD analysis project Ga0137418, IMG submission 122242) | Vadose zone soil fungal communities from Angelo Coast Range Reserve, California, USA - CZODoug3_1_2_16fungal (Hybrid Assembly) | ecosystem: Environmental > Terrestrial > Soil > Vadose... | reverse complement strand
CACGCTCGCCGAGCTGATGGGCGTGCGCATGGTCTTCTTCCTCTGCGCCGCGCTCTCGGTCGCGCTCGCCGCGGGCGGCCGCGTGTTCCTCGGCGCCAAACGCTGACCGCCCGCGCGGAGCCCATTCCACCAGGCGCGCAGATCGCGCCGTACGATTCAGGGCAGCGATGCCGAGGGCGCCACCGAATAGACCTGCATCGCTCCGTAGGTGTGGTCGCTGATGACGCAGGTCAGTTTCGCGTGGCGTCGAGCCTTGAACGCCTCGAAGCCGACGTACAGCCGGTGATTGGGGTCCTCGACGTCTGTCGCCTTCTTCATCAGATCGTCGATGTAGCGATCGACGAGGATGACGGTCGGATTGACGCGCTCGAGGGCCTGGTCGAGGCTCATCGGCTCGTGATAGTAACGCGGGTCCGCCAAGTAAATCGGCAGCAACCAGGTGCGATATGAGTACTGGCGAAGGCCGAGCCAGTAGTGTTGCAGCCCTAACACCAGCGAACCGGGCGGAATGCAGCTGGCCACCTCCGCTTCATACCAGCCATAGGGAGTTGTCTGTCCGGCGTTGCTCCGGGCATGGGCAACGCGTGCCGTCCCTTCGGCGACGATGAGCCCCAGCAGCGTCAGGAGCGCGAAGCGAACCACGAGCAGTCGGCGATCCCATAACCAGATTCCGAGCCAGGCGAGCAGCAGGGCACCCAGCGGCCAGAGCGCAATCATGTAGTTGAAGGTTTTGACTTTCAGCAACGCGACAAACATCGCCGTCTGTGCCAGCGAAGCCACTGCCAGCAAGGACGCGGCACCGCCGGCATGACGGCGTGCATTCCATACCATCGTTACAAACGCGGCTGGACAAATAAGCAGCATGGTCCACGTGCCGACCCGGACCAACGATAGCGCTCGCACGGTTCGCAGCGACCAGCCGAGCGAAATTGGCCCTTCGCCGTGCAGCGTGTTGTCGATATAAAACGTGGGGTTGAGCAGGTCGAATCGAGCGGCGTCTATCCGCATTTGTCCAAGATAATCCGACCAGCCCGTCGCAACATACACAGCCCATGGCAGCCAGGGCACTGCGAACCCGGCGAGCAGCAGCCCCAACGTGCGCTGACGCAGGAGGTCGCGTCCGTGCCGCGCGATCGCGCAGCCGATGAAGATCGGCAGCCAGAACACTCCGTAGAGATGGCTCAGGCTCGATAAGCCGGTGAGGAGCCCGGTCAGCATGTACCAGGTGTGGTTGCGATCGCGTTCGGCACGGTTGAACGCCCAGAGCGCCAGCAAGCCGAAGACAGGGACCGCGATGTCGTAGCGGTTGATGCGCGCGCGGTCCAGGAGCAGAATTCCGGTACCGTCTCCGCCGGCCGCCACTCGTAGAATCAGCATCAGAATGAGAGCAAGTGTCCCTACGCGATCGCCGCCCACCTGGCGCCCAACCGCGAATACCGCCAGTAGCAGCACGAATCCACAGGCGACGGGCAGAACTCGCATCTGAAGCACTCCGACGCCGAACAGCTTGAAGACGGCAGCCTGAACCAACGGGAATACCGGCATCTGCTCGTAGTGATGGCGCTCCATGCCGTAGTACCCGGCAAAAAGATCCGAGCCCAGGACGCCTTGCGTCGCCAGCTTGTACGGCGCAGCGGCAATCCACGACTCGTCTTCGCCCAGGGGAGGAAACACCGCGAGGCGATTCAGTGACACCAGCAGATAAGCAAGCAGGCCGAACAGCGCAACAATCTGCGGCCAGCGTGTCACAGGGCGGTTCTGCGTGCGGCGATCGAGCGTGGCTCTGCGTTCACTGCGATCTCTGCGGTTAAACGTGGGCTGGTTTTTTAAGGCGTAGCGCGAAGCTTTCAGGCGCCCTACTGCGTGAGCACCGCCCACCGCGAATCACGGTAGAGCGGCGTCCATCCGGCGCGCTGGAGCCTCGAGGCGACGATCGAATCCGCCGGAATGTAGGCGCAGCGAATGTCGTAGCGGCGGAAGAGGCCCCTGAAGTCGCCACTCCGCTCGACGCGGATTTGTTCCTGAATCAGGCTCGGCGGATATGGATCCTGCCGGCCGTCGAGGAACACCTTGCGGCCGTGCGCGAACCAGATCAGGTACCCGCCTTCGTCGTACCGGTTGTAGAGATTGCCGTCGCACGTGTCGAGCGACGCGATGGATGCGGCGGGCAGCGGCGTCCACTGCAGATGCTCGAAACCTCTCGCATCTGACAGGGCCAGGGTGATCGCTGACGCGAGGGCCGCCACGCCGGCGATTGCGCGGTTGACGTGCGGCCGGGCCACTGCCGCGCGGGCCGTTCCGGGCGAATTTTGCTGTCGGGACACCAGCACGGCAAGCGCCGGCACGGCCAGCATGACAAACGGCGGTACATTTCGCACGGCGCTCAGCGCGAGTGGCAGCAGGGCGAGCGCGCACGCGCAGAGCGTGATGTGCCCGTTGCGCCGTGCCTCGGGATCGCGCAACAGCTCGCGCCCGCGCGCCGCCGTCAGCCAGGCGAGCGCCGTCGCTGCCAGCAGAAACGGCAGGGACGCCAGGCTGGCGATGCGTGGCGGCGCCCACTCATCGATGCCGAGCTGCCCGATCCGCGCGAGCGATTGTGCAATATCGGTCCAGAAATGCAGGCCCAGCGGCGTGCACACCGTGGCGACGAGCGACAGCGCCGTGAACGCCGCAAGGCGTCTCACCGATTCGGGCCGCTCCACGAGCGCCGCCGCCAGCGCGGCGACGAGCAGCACGACTCCCATCACCACCGCGCCATGCAAATTGGCCCAGAGCCAGAAGACGGCCGGCAGCCAGCCGTATCGCCGTTGACGCAGGAGCGCCAGCGTCGTGGCCAACAGGAGCAGCGAGAGCACGCCGGGACGTGGGCTCCACGTCGTGCAGGCGGAGATGATCACCAGCGTCGTCAGGAGGAACCTCGCGTGCGTGGGCGCCGGCGTCTGACTCCACACGATCGCCCAGGCGCCGGTCACCACGGCCGCTGAGGCCACGGTCAGCAGCGGCATGCCGCCCGCGGCATAGAGTGCATAGAAAAGGATCTGCGAGAGCCACTCGTGGTTGGGCCAGAACGCGCCGTAAACCGTGTGTGAAAACGTGTCGGTCAGCAGCACGTGCCGCGCCAGCCACATGTCGTGACCCGCGCGGAGCTGCCACCACGTGTCGCTCTGCGCCGGCATGAGGCCGGCGGTCGAGGCGATGGCGAGAAACAGAAGAACCGTGCGGAGGCGATCGAAGGTCACGACGGCCGGCGGCCAGCGGTCTCCTCTGCGCTTTCGGTGACTTCGTCGAGCTTGGCGAGGAGCGCCGCAAAGCCGCATTGTTCGGGATCGAAGAACCCCCACTCGTCCTGGACCGGCTTTGATTTCGTCGAGCGCCGGCCGGGCTTGTGCGCGACCGGCGTGGGCGCCGGCTCACCGCGGCGGCGTTCGAGATCCTGCCGCAGCGACGCGACGAGCTCGCTCCACTCCGCGCGCTCGTTCCGGCGCGGCGGGGCTGCGGCGACAGGCGCTTGTGTTTCTTCCCGGATCGCTGCGGCGACGGGCGATTGTGTTTCTTCCCGGATCACTGCGGCGACCGGCGCTTCTTCCCGCGTCGCGGTATCGCGGGGCGAGGAGGCGTCGGCGAGCATGCCCTGGAGCGGCGGCCAACTCCGGCCAAACCGCAGATCCATTGAGATCCAGGCTTCGGCATCGAAGCGATCGGACACGAATTCTTCGGGTACGAATGCCTCGGCGCTGAACTCGTCGATGATGGCTTGCTCGAGCTCGCTGGCGACGGGCTCGTCGACCCGGTCGGTCGCCTCGGCCCTGGGTTGCGCGATGAAAGGAGCCGACGCGGCAAACGGTCTTCTGATGGGCGCTTGGAACTCGGTGACGAGCGGATCGTCGATGGCCACCGACGGGATTTCGTAGACGCCGACCGGTTCTCCCGCGAAGAGCTCCTCGTCTGCATCCACCTCGGAGGTCTCCGCGAGATCGTCCGAGAGATCGATCTCGATCTCGTCGTCATATGTCTCTTCGGACGAGTCGGCGCCGGTCATGTCCTCGGCTGTCTCTTCGGCGGCGTCGATGCCGGTCATGTCGTCAGCCGCAGCCTCGAGGACGACATCGGCCTCGACGTCACTCACCACGTCGGTCTCGACGGCGGTCTCATTGGTGGTCGCGACCTCGATCGCGGCGTCGAGCGGGACGTCAGTCACCAGGTCCATCTCGACGGCCGATTCATTGGTCGTCGAGACGCTGGTTGGGAATTCGAGCGGGACCTCGGTCACGGCTTCGGCCGCGACAGCGACATTGGCCGCGACCGTGACATCGGCCGCGACCTCGTTCGCGAATTCGGCTACGGTCGCGAATTCGGCCACGACCCTCGTGTCCGCCTCGGCTGCGACGTGCATGTCGAGCAGCCGGGCGGCGACCGGCGATTCCGCCCGCTCGAACGATGACCGGTCGGCCGATTTCAACGCGTTCGCCGATTCGAGGCTCTCGCGCTCGGCGGCCGCCTCCCGGAGGTACGCCGTAATCTGCTCGGCGAACACTGCCGGATCGCAGCCGTCGGGCGTCTGCGAAGCGCCTCGCCCGCGCCGCCACCAGGAGCTTCGGCCCTCCCGCGACAGGTGGCGCGAGTCGGCCGCAAGCACCGGAATGGTCAGCGTGTGGACGTGCGCGGCCGTGGCGATGACGCGGAGCGCGGCGGCCAGCGCCGCATCGTCCTGCGGCGAGAGCAGCGTCGGCACGAGCACGAGATCCGGGATTTGATTGCCGATCGCATCGAGGGCGCCCTCGGTCGTCTCGGCAAGAATCAGCTCGGCGCCGACGCGCTGCCGCACGACGCTGGCAAGGCGGGACGCCTGTCGGCGGTCCGGTTCGATGGCAAGGATGATGGGCATCTAGGTCCGCAGCATGAACAACACGAGTACCGTGGCGGCCAACGCGAAGATGAGCAGCGGCGCATGCTCGATGCTCTGGTGGCGCGCGGCCTCGGCGATCACGTTCGTGAGGTTGCGCACCTGGTATCCGGCGTTGGCGAGCTCCATCGACGGGTTCGAGAATCGCAGCGACAGCTGCTCGCGGACGCGGTCGTCGACTGCCACGAGGACCAGTAGCAGAATGATCACCGTTCCAGCCGACATCGAAGCCTCGCCAATCATGCGTCGCATGGCTCTAAGATCCCTACCGCAAGGGCCGTTCCGTACAGATTCAGCGTATTTCTCGGCGTGCACCGGCCGGGTGTTCCTTTTCGGGACGGGTCCATCTACACGAAATTCGCCGGGCGGGTTACGAAAGTGCCGGGCCACGCCCCCGGAAAACAGTCTGCCAGAGTCCGCCAATGGCCGCGGATCGCGCCCGGCATATTCCGCCTAACCGCACCTACGTGGGTGGGTTTGCGCGTGTTGGCGTCGCAACCTCGACGGCCGTGGCACACCCGTTGCGTTTTCACCACATGTCGCGCGGTCGTCGCCACACGGCGTGACCGCATTTCGCACACACGTCATGGCGCGTCGCCAGAGCACGCGCCGGAGGAATCGAACATGGCACTCATCACTCGCCTGCGCGCGTTCGTGAATCATGACGAAGGCCAGGATCTTCTCGAGTACGCGCTGCTCGTCGCGCTCATCGCGCTCGTGGCCGTCGGCGCCATCACGCTCGCGGGCACCAACGTTAACGCGATTTTTGGTCGCATCGCTGCGGCGCTGACCGCACCGGCGGCGTAAACGGCGACAACGAGGAGACGCACATGACTGGTTGGATGACACGCGTGCTCGCGCTGGCTCGCAGCGACGAAGGGCAAGACCTGCTCGAGTACGCATTGCTCGTCGCGCTCATCGCACTCGTGGCGGTCGGCGCCATCACGCTCACCGGCACGCACGTGAACACGATCTTCGGCAATATCGCGGCCGCTCTCACGGCGCCGGCAGCGTAGCGAGTCAACGACCTCCGGGGAACGGGGAGCAGGGGCGGCCTGCTCCCCGTTCAAAGGGTGATTTTATGGCGAGGATGATGACGGCAATCGAACGCCTGGTCCGTGGAGCCGACGCTCAGGACCTGCTCGAATACGGACTCCTCGCAGCGCTCATCGCCGTGGTCGCGCTTGCGGGCATCAGCGCACTCGGCAACACGGTCTTCTCAGTGTTCTGGCAGACCATTGGCGCCGCAGTCTGATGCCATCGTCATGGCCACGATCGTGGCCGGCGCAGTGGCGGCGACCGTCATCGACGTGCGGACGCGCCGGGTGCCGAATGCGCTGACCGCACTGCTCGCGTCGCTGGGCGTCGCGTTTGCGGCCAGCGGCATCAGCGGACTGACAATCGGCGCCTCGCTCGCGGGGATCGGTCTGGGCCTGGCGCTGATGCTGCCGGGCCATCTGCTCGGCGGGACCGGCGCGGGTGACGTGAAGCTGCTTGGGGCGATGGGCGCGCTCATCGGTCCCGCGCACACCGTCACCGCGTTCCTCTACTCGGCGGTGGCGGGTGGCGTGATCGCGATCGCAGTCTCGGTCCGCCGGCGGCGATTGCAGCGGACGCTGGGCGGGACGGCGCGGCTCATCACCACCGCGGCCTCGAATGCCGCGGACATCGCGCGTCCGCACGAGAACAACCGATTCGCGTACGCGCCGGCCATTGCGGTCGGCACGCTCATAGCGGCGCTCGGATAGCAACGACGGGAACAGGACCAGGAGCAGCGGGGAATTCACTATGGCTCGCATGCGAGTATTCATCGTGTTCGTGTTGGCGATTACCGCCGGGGGCGCGCTCGCCTTCGGCACCTATAACTACATGCAGCAGCTGCCTGCGCGCTCCGTGTCGATCCCGACCCGGCCCGTCGTCGTCGCGGCCGCCGACCTCGATGTCGGCGCCGAGCTGACGCGCGAGGAGCTGCGCATCATCGAATGGCCCGCGAATGCCCTCCCGGCCGGCGCCTTCAACGACCCGAAGGACGTGATCGGGCGCGGCATCGTGCTGCCGGTGATTCAGAACGAGCCGATTCTGCCGAACAAGCTCGGTGGGAAAGATGCGGGCGGCGGCCTGCCGCCGGCCATCCCGCCCGGCCTGCGCGCGGTGTCCGTGCGCGTGAACGAGGTCATCGGCGTGGCCGGCTACGTGCTGCCGGGGACGCGCGTCGATGTCGTCGCCACCGTGAGCCCGTCGGGGCAGAACAACGACATCACGTCGAAGGTCGTGCTGACCAACGTGCAGGTGCTCGCGGCCGGCACGAAGATCGAGCGCGACGGCGAGAACAAGAACAAGGCGATGCCGGTCACCGTCGTCACGCTGCTGGTCAACCCGGAAGAGGCCGAGCGGCTGACGCTGGCCAGCACCGAAGGCAAGATCCAGCTCGCGCTTCGCAACCCGCTCGACAAAGCGACGCCGCTCACGCAGGGCATCCGGCCCGCGGCGCTGCTCGGCTACGGCGCGCCGGTCCGGACTGCGGTCGCCCGTGCGCGCACCACAACGGGTGGTCCTGCGGTGGCAGCCATCCCGATGCCGGCGCTCGAGATGCAGACGGTAGAAATCATCCGCGGAGACAAACGTGCCCACGAAGTCGTGCGGCAGGAGCAGTAACATGCGTACCAGAGACCGGATCGCTTCGTCGCTGCTCATTCTCCTGATTGCCGTCGCCACGCCGGGCGTTGTCTTCGCCGGAGATGACCTGCCGCCGGTGCGCCTGCTCGTCGGCCGCTCGACCGTCGTGGACGTCGGCACGCCGATCTCCCGCGTGTCGCTGACGAGCGCCGACGTGGCCGACGCGATGGTGACGTCGGCGAACCAGCTGCTCATCAACGGCAAGTTGCCGGGCACCATCTCGATGTTCGTCTGGGAGCGGAGCGGTGCCCTGCGCCAGTACGAAATCATCGTGCAGCGCGATCTCGCGCGCCTCAACGAGCAGATCAAGCGGCTGTTCCCCGGCGAGACCATCGAGGCGCAGAGCAACGGCAAGTCGATCGTGCTCTCCGGCATGGTGTCGAGCAAGGATCTATCCAGCAAAGCGGCGACCGTCGCCGCCGGCTACGTCGACAAGGCAGATGATGTCGTGAACCTGCTGGGCCTGCAGGAGGGGATCGGCAGCAACCAGGTCCTGCTGCGCGTCCGCTTCGCCGAAGTGAGCCGCAGCGCGATGACCGAGCTGGGCGTCTCGCTCTTCACGAGTCCCCTCGGCGTCAAGAACACCCTCGGCCGTGCGACCACGGAGCAGTTCAGCGCGCCGGGGTTCGACGGGTTGCAATGGACCAAGGGGAGCAGTGATTTCGGCTCCCCGGTGACGAGCGCCGAAGGGAAGTTCACGTTCGGTGATTTCCTGAACCTGTTCCTGTTCAGCGAGAAGTACGACATCGGCGCGATGATCAAGGCGCTGCAGACGAAAGGTCTGTTTCAAAGCCTCGCCGAGCCGAATCTCGTGGCCGAGAGCGGAAAAGACGCCAGCTTCCTCGCCGGCGGCGAGATTCCGATTCCGATCGCCCAGGGCACCGGCGGCAACGTCGCGATCAGCGTGCAGTACAAAGAGTTCGGCATCCGCCTCAGCTTCACGCCGGTCGTCAACGGCAATCGCGTGCATCTGAAGGTGAAGCCCGAAGTCAGCACGCTCGATTTCGCCAACGCCGTCTCATCGCAGGGCTTCCGCATTCCCGCGCTCAGCACGCGCCGGACCGAAACCGAGCTGGAGCTGATAGACGGTCAGACCTTCGCGATCGCCGGCCTCATGAACAACACCATGACGTCGACGCTGAACAAGATTCCCGGCATCGGCGACATTCCGATCCTCGGGCTGCTGTTCAAGAGCAAGGCGGCGCAGAAAAACCAGACCGAGCTGGTCGTGATGATCACGCCGCACATTCTTCCGAGGAATTCACCCGGCGTGACGCCGAACCTGCCGCGTCAACAGGAGCCGTACCTGCCGCCGCTGCCGGCGAACAAGTCGATGGAGCCGCCGCCGCCCGCTTTCCCCGCGCCGCGGCCGTCCGACGACGCATCGGCCGCCGCCCGGGCCGCCGCCACGGTCAAAGCGCTCGGCCCGACGCCGAATCCGGTTCCGTATGTCCCGCCGACGCAGGCTCAGCCGGCGGCAGCGCAGCCTCCCGCGGCGCAGCCTTCCGCGGCGCAGCCCACGCGACAGGTGACCAACGACGAACGGGTCAAGCTGGAGCGCATGCTGAGGCAGCAAGAGGCGGCGCGGTCCGCGGACTCCGGCACGAACAACACCAAGCAGGCCGACGCCCAGCGCCGCAGGGAGAAGGACGACCAGGAGCGCGAGGCCAAGGCCGCGAACGAGCAGGCCAAGCGCGACGCCAGGGAGGCGGCCGCAAAGGCCAAGGTCGACGCCAGGGCCGCCAAGGAACAGGCCGTGCGCGACGCCAAAGCGGGCCGCATCGCCGGCGAACAGGCGAAGCGCGAGGCCGAGGCCGCCGCGCGGGACGCCAAGCGGAAGGCCGAGCTCGATCGCGAGCACCAGAAGGCGCTCGACGAGGCGGCGGCCAAGGCGCGTGCCGCGGAAACGAAGTATCAGGCCGAGCTCAAGAAACAGAGTTAAGACGCGGAAGCGACACGAGCAGAGTCATGGCACAACTGGTCGGCCTCATCGTTTCGGAAGACGACGCGTTCAAGAAGCACTTCGGGCGACTGCTGCGCGCCGGCGCGATTCCCGTCAGCGTGCTCGACGATCGCGTCGGTCGCGACGGCACTCCTCCCGATCTGATCATCGTCGACACGCGGGGCGACGCCTCGTCGGCGATGTCCAGCATCGAGCGGCTGCGGGGGAGCGCGCCAGGCGCCGGGATCTTCGCGGTCGCCACGGCGGCCGATCCCGAGGTGATTCTGCAGTCGATGCGGGCGGGCGCGAACGAGTTCTTCACGTGGCCGCCGGCCGAAGAGACCTTCCACGGCGCCATCCGGCGGACGTCGGCGCGGCGCGAGACGGCGCAAGGGACGCGGCCGTCGGCCACCACGCTCGTGTTTTTCGGCGCCAAGGGCGGCGCCGGCACGACGACCGTCGCGGTCAACTGCGGCGTCGAGCTGGCGCGCCTCAGCAAGCGCTCCGCGGTGATCGTCGATTTGAAGCCCGGTCTGGGCGAGGTGGCGCTGTTTCTCGGCGTGCGGCCGCGCTACAGCCTGCTCGACGCCATCGACAACCTGCACCGGCTCGATCGCGAATTCCTGAAGGAGCTGGTGGTCAAGCACAAGTCAGGGATCGAGATCCTCGCGGGATCCGATCAATTCGATCGGCCAGGCGCGGCGGATGGGGGGGCGATCGAAGAGCTGTTCCGGCTGCTCGCCCGGCAGTACGAGTACATCCTCGTGGACGCCGGCAGCCAGATCAACTCGGTCGCCGTCGCGGCGCTCTATACAGCGGATCGGATCTTCATGGTCGCAAACCCCGACGTCCCGTCCGTGCGCAACGCCCAGCGCCTGCTCGACCGCGTGCGCCAGCTGGGCGCGTGCGGCGAGCGCGTCCGTGTACTGCTCAATCGCGCGGCGGAACCGTATCCGATTCCGCCCAAGCAGATTGAGGCCGCCCTCGGCCATCCCATTCATCACACGTTTCCGAGCGACTACAAGACGGTGTCGACCGCGCTCAACTCCGGCGTGCCGCTCGCGCTCACCGGCAACTCCGACATCGCCGCGCAGTTCGACCATTTCACGCGCCTCATCCTGGAACCTGACGCCGCGGCGCCGGCGCCGCAGCCTTCCGCGCGGCGCCGCGTACCGGGGCTCGAGCGCCTCGCATCCATCTGGTAACCACATATGTCCACCATCGCGATGCCAGGTGCTTCCGCCCTCCGCCCGCAGCCGCCCGCGCGGCAGCAGTATCTCGAGCTGAAGGCGAACGTCCATCGGAAGCTGCTCAACCGCCTGAACCTCGAAGCGCTGGCGCAGTCCGATCGCGCGCGCGCGGAAAGCGAAATCCGCACGCTGCTCGGCGAGCTGCTGGCGGAAGAGAACACGCCGCTCAGCCTCGGTGAGCGCGAAGGGCTGTTCACGGAGCTGCTCGACGACGTGTTCGGGCTCGGACCTCTCGAGCCGCTCCTGCGCGATCCGACCATCAGCGACATCCTGGTCAACACGTACAAGCACGTGTTCGTCGAGCGCAACGGCATGCTCGAGAAGGTCAACGCCAATTTTCAGGACGACCGCCACCTGATGCGCGTCATCGACCGCATCGTCAGCGCGGTCGGGCGGCGGGTGGACGACAGCTCGCCGATGGTCGACGCACGGCTGCCGGACGGCTCGCGCGTGAACGCGATCATTCCGCCGCTCGCCGTCGACGGCCCGCTCGTCTCGATTCGGCGCTTTCCGGCCGAGCGGCTCAAGGCCGAGGATCTGGTCACGCTGCGCGCGCTCACCCGGCCGATGCTCGATTTTCTGGCGCACTGCGTGCGCGCCCGGCTCAACGCGCTCATCAGCGGCGGCACCGGCGCGGGCAAGACGACGCTGCTCAACGTGCTGTCCAGCTACATCTCCGAGCGCGAGCGCATCGTCACCATCGAGGACGCCGCGGAGCTCCAGCTGCACCAGGAGCACGTCGTGCGCCTCGAGACCCGTCCGGCGAACGTCGAGGGCAAGGGCGCCATTCGACAGCGCCAGCTCATGGTCAATGCCCTCCGTATGCGCCCCGACCGCATCGTGGTCGGCGAGGTGCGCAGCGAAGAAGCGCTCGACATGCTGCAGGCGATGAATACGGGTCACGACGGCTCGCTGACGACCGTGCACGCGAACACGCCGCGGGACGCGCTGACCCGTATCGAAACGATGATCGCGATGGGGGCCACGAACCTCCCGGAGCGCGCGATGCGCCAGCAGATGTCGTCGGCGATTCAGCTGGTCGTTCAGCAAACGCGCCTCAGCGACGGCTCGCGCAAGATCACGAGCATCTCGGAGATTACCGGCATGGAAGGCGACGTGATCACGATGCAGGAGATCTTCGTGTTCGAGAAAATGGGTGTGACGCAGGACGGCAAGGTGATCGGCCGCTTCCGCGCGACCGGCGTCCGGCCGAAGTGCTGCGAGCGGCTGAAGGCGTCCGGCATCCATCTGCCGGCGGACATGTTCGAAGGCGTAACCGAGGTGCGGTGATGATAGTGGCACTTGCCGTATTCGTGCTGGTGACGGGCGCCATCATGGGCGCGTACACCGCCGCGACGCGCCTGCCGGGGATGCTGGCGTCACGGCGCCTGGATCAGCGGCTGCGTGAGGTGTCGTTCGGCGGGGTGCCGTCCGACCCGAATTCAACCGACGAGACTATTCTGAAACACGCCGCCGCCGGACCGCTCCCGGGCGTCGATCGTCTCATGGCCCGTACCGGTGCCGGCATGAGCCTCTCGCGGCTGATCGAGCAATCGGGCGTGCGGACGACGCCGGGCGCGATTGTCCTCGTGAGCCTGGTAGCCGCGGCCGCCGCCGGGCTGCTGACACGGCTGTTGGTGATGAACCCGTTCGCTCCGCCGATGGCGGCGGCGTTCGCCGGCATCGCGCCGTATGCGTGGCTGGTGCACCGCCGGACGTCGCGGCGGAAGCGGTTTGAAGAGCAGTTCCCTGAAGCACTCGATCTCATGTCGCGCGCCATTCGCGCCGGACACGCGCTTCAGACGGCGCTCGGCATGGCGGCCGAGGAGCTGCCGGACCCGGTGGGGCCGGAGTTCAAGAAGACGTTCGATCAGCAGAACTTCGGGCTGCCGCTCCGCGATGCGCTCAACGAAATGGCGGTGCGCATCCCGCTTCTCGACGTGCGGTTCTTCGTGACCGCCGTGCTGATCCAGCGCGACACCGGCGGCAATCTCGCCGAGATCCTCGACAACCTCGCCCACGTCGTGCGCGAGCGGTTCAAGATTCGCCGCCAGGTGCGCGTGCACACCGCGCACGGCCGCTTCACCGGGTATGTGCTGCTCGCGCTGCCGGCCGCGCTCGCGATCGCGCTGTCGTTCATCAACCCGGAGCACATGCAGGTGCTGTTTCGCGAGCACATGGGCCAAATGATGCTGATGGGCGCGATCGTCATGCAGACGGTCGGGTTCCTGTGGATCCGGCAAGTCATCAAGATCGAGGTGTAGACGTGACGATGCTGCTGCCGCTGCTCGCGTTTCTCTTTGCGTCGCTGGTGGTCACGGCGGCCGCGATGGCCCTGTCGCCCAGCGGGGCGGGAACCATCGAGCGCCGTCTCGGCGAAGTGATCACGGGCGGTCACGTCGACGCGGCGCCTGAAGATCGTGGATACAACCGCGCCATTGTCGACGCGCTGAAGCGCGTCGGGCGGGTGGCGCCACGATCCGCGAAGGAGATGGGGAAGCTGCAGCAACGGCTGGTGACCGCCGGCTACCGCGGGAACGAGGCGATCATCGTCTTTTTCGGCATTCGGCTCGGCTGCGCGCTCCTTGCCTTCGCGGTGATGATGTCGGGTCTGTTCGGCACGCCGCACCTGGCGCTGGCGCTCGGCACGTGCGCCCTGGGCTACCTCCTGCCGAGCATGGCGCTCGGGCGCATCGCGAAGAAGCGGCAGCACAAGATCCGTCTCGGCCTGCCCGACGCGCTCGATCTGCTCGTGGTCAGCGTCGAGGCGGGGCTGGGCCTCGATCAGGCCATTCAACGCGTCGGCGACGAGCTCGATTTTGCGCACCCGGAGCTGTCCTCCGAGCTGCGGCTGATCAACCTCGAGCTGCGCGCCGGCAAAGGGCGCGTGGAGGCGCTGCGGAACCTCGCCGAACGCACCGGCGTCGACGATATCGCCTCGCTCGTCGCGATGCTCGTGCAGACCGACAAGTTCGGCACCAGCGTCGCGCAGTCGCTGCGCGTGCACTCCGATACGGTTCGAACCAAGCGGCGGCAGCGCGCCGAGGAAGCGGCCGCCAAGACGGGCGTGAAGATGGTGTTTCCGCTCGTGTTTTGCATCTTCCCGGCCATCTGGGTGGTGACCATCGGACCGGCCGCCATCAAGTTCGTGCAGGTGCTGGTCCCGATGGCACAGCAGAAATGACGGCCATCGCCCGTCCGCCGATCGACACCAACACGGCGAAAACGGCGGCACGGCCGCCAGTCCCGACCACGATCGAGCATACCGGTCTTGGCGCCGATCAGATCGAGCAACTGCTGGTGAAGACGCTCCACGGCGGCGAGGCGAGCGGCCTCGTGATCGCGGAGCGGATCCGCCTGTCGTTCACGATCCTCGAACCGCTCATCGAGCGGCTGCGCGCCGAGCGGCTCATCGAAGTGCGCGGCGCGGCCAGCTCCGGGGCCTCGTCATATCGCTACGCCCTCACGGATGCGGGCCACGAGCGATCGCTGCACTACTTCGAGATCAGCCGCTATGTCGGCCCGGCGCCGGTGCCGCTGGCCGCGTATGTCGCTTCCATGACCGCGCTGGCGGCCGCGCGCCCATATATGGACCGCGAGCGGCTCCGCCAGGGCTTTTCCCATCTCGTCATCAGCGACCGCATACTGGAGAAGCTCGGGCCTGCCGTCAACGCCGGCAAGTCGGTGTTCCTGTACGGCCCGCCCGGAAACGGCAAGACGGTGATCGCCGACGGCATGGGGCGGACCCTGGGCGGCGACATGTACATGCCGCATGCCCTCGACATCGACGGCCACACGATGACGATGTTCGATCCGATCACGCACGATTCGCTCGAGACCGACAGTGACATGTCGAGCGTCATCGCGACGACCTCGGAGGACCGCCGGTGGGTGCGCATCCGCCGGCCGGTCGTGATGGTGGGTGGCGAGCTCACGCTCGACATGCTGGACCTGACCTTCAATCCCATCTCGAAGTTCTACGAGGCGCCGATTCAGTTGAAGGCGAACGGCGGCGTGTTCCTCGTCGACGATTTCGGCCGGCAGCGCATTCGCCCGCAGGACCTGCTGAACCGGTGGATCGTGCCGCTCGAGAGCCGCATCGACTACCTCACCCTGCACACCGGGAAGAAGTTTCAGGTGCCGTTCGACGTCCTGCTCATTTTCGCGACGAACCTGAATCCCGAATCGCTCGCCGACGAAGCGTTCCTGCGGCGCATCCCGTACAAGATCCCGATCGAGGACCCGACCATCGATGAGTTCACGAAGATCTTCGAGCTGAACTGCCGCCGCCGCAAGCTGCGGTTCCATCAGGTGATGGTCGCCTACCTGCAACGCCGGCACTACGGCCCGGCGGGTCGGTCGCTGCGCGCCTGTCACCCGCGCGACCTGCTGGACCAGGTCACCGCGCTCTGCCGGTACCGCGGCATCGAGCCGGTCATCACGCGCGACCTGCTCGACGCGGCGTGCAGCTCGTACTTCGTGGACACCGGCGCTCCGGCGCCGCCGACGCCCGCCCCGCGTGGAAAGGCTCCCAGGCATCTGGAGGTGCACTGATGTCGTTGTGGCTGTTGAGGAGCCCGCGCGTCAACGACCTGTTCGCCCGAGTCACCATCGGCACGCTGTTCACGCTCCTGTCGATCAATCTGTTCGCCGACTTCATGCGAACAGGCCGGGTGACCGGCCTGCTGCTGCTCGCCGGCGAGTCGCTCGTGGTCGTGCTGACGATTACCCGCCGTCGTGCCCGGCTGATCGATCGCTCCCTCGCGGCGGCCGTCATGACGGGTCTGTCGCTGGCCGGGCCCCCCATGCTGCGCGCCGGGGCGGTCTTCTCGCTGGTGCCCGACGCCGTGACGGCGATGATCTCCGCCTTCGGCCTGGGGCTCGTCGTGGTCGGCAAGATGACCCTGGGTCGCAGCTTCGGCGTGGCGCCGGCCAACCGCGGCGTGGTCGTGCGCGGGCCCTACACGCTCGTGCGGCATCCGATCTACACGGGGTATCTCATTTCCCATACGGCCTTCCTGATGGCGAATCCGACGCCGTGGAACGCCGCGATCATCCTGGTGGCCGACACCGCGCTCGTCGTGCGTGCCCTGATGGAAGAGCGGGTGTTGAGCAACGACGTCGAGTATCAAGGCTATTGCCGCCGTGTGGGGTGGCATCTGGTGCCGGGGGTGTTCTGATGGCCGCGCTGATGAACGAACGCACCCACCTGCCGGTGGCGACCGCCCTCGAGCTCGCGGTCACACGTCGGTCGCGACGGCGCGGACTGCTCGGTCGCGACCACCTCGACGCGTCGGCCGCGCTGATGCTGACGCCGTGCGCCGCGGTCCACACCGCCTTCATGCGCTTCGCCATCGACGTCGTGTTCCTCGACCGGAACGGCTATGCCGTGAAACTCGTCAGCGACGTGGCGCCCTGGCGGATGACGCTGGCCGTGGGTGCGCGCACGGTCGTCGAGCTGCCGGCAGGCAGCCTGCGCCGCCACGCCGTGGCGCTGGGCGATCGGCTCTACGTCGCCCCGGCGGCGTGAGGCGTCCGCTCCACCACAGGGCAGGCCGGGCAGGCCGAGCCGTCGGCCATCGGGAAAACCGAGCCGCAGACGTGCGCGACCTCCGGACCTACCCGACCCACCTGACGCACCCGACCCAGCTGGCGCAGCCGCCCTCCATTTGACTCCCAACAGAATCATGCAGACTCCAGTGGCAGTTCTAATGGAGAGGCGCCCAGGCTGACGTCCTGCCGGTTACGCTCGGTCTCATGGCGCTGCAGACCGTGGCGTCGCTCGGGCCGCTGCACGGCTGCGCGATCGCCGCGGCCGGAGCAGGCCTCCGCCGGCGCGCTTCCGCCTCATTTAAGCACGTGGACTCGAACGACGACGTTTAAACCGCAAAGCGCGCGGAGCACGAAGGAGCCAGAAAACAAACATCTCTGCGCTCTCTGCGGTTAAACGTGGACTCTGCGGTTAAAGGTGGACTCGAATCTAGGACGTTGCCTTCACCGTAATCTGGACGACCTTGCGGAACTTCACCGGCACGCCGTTCACCGTGGCCGGCTTGTACAGCCAGGCTCTCGCCGCCGCCAGCGCGATGCGGTCGTACCCCTGGGTGATCGAGTCGATCATCACGGCGGAGGTGACCGCCCCGGACTCGTCGATCACGACCTCGAGCTTGCCGGTGCGCGTAATGCCGGCCGGTCCGCGAAACGGCGGCAGCGTCTGGCTGATGGCCAACGGCGGCACCACCGTCCGGTCTTCGCCCGCGTAGATGCGCGGCGCCGGGGGCGCCTGCACGACGGGAGGGGCCTGAACAACCGGCGCGGGCGGCGGCGGCGGCGGCGCGGCCGCCTTGGCGCTGAGCTCCTCGAAGCCGACCGCGAGCGTCCGCACATCCGAGAGTGGCGGCCGCATCGCATCGGCGACAACGTCCGGATCGGCGAGCGTCACCAGCACCTGGCTGAACCCGTCGGCCGCGGCGG
>Ga0137418_10002370_pt1 | contig 17249 bp, 14 predicted proteins | sample CZODoug3_1_2_16f_FD_122242 | JGI IMG/M metagenome (GOLD analysis project Ga0137418, IMG submission 122242) | Vadose zone soil fungal communities from Angelo Coast Range Reserve, California, USA - CZODoug3_1_2_16fungal (Hybrid Assembly) | ecosystem: Environmental > Terrestrial > Soil > Vadose... | reverse complement strand
TGTATCCGAGCTCGTCATCCACGACAAGGCGGGCGAGCGCATCGTCGAGGACCTCCTGCACCAGGCCGAGAAGCGGCTGCGCGAGGACGGCATCTCGGGCAACATCCTGCTCTTCAAGAACAACACGGACTCCGCCGGCAACTCGTACGGCTGCCACGAGAACTATCTCGTCAGCCGCGACGTGTCGTTCCAGCGGCTGGCCGAGGCGCTCATCCCCTTCTTCGTCACGCGGCAGATCTTCGCGGGCGCGGGCAAGGTGCTCCAGACGCCGCGCGGCTTCCACTATTGCCTGAGCCAGCGCGCGCAGCACATCTGCCAGGAGATCTCGGGCGCCACGACGTCGTCACGCTCGATCATCAACACCCGCGACGAGCCCCACGCGGACGCCGAGCGCTACCGCCGGCTCCACGTGATCGTGGGCGACTCCAACATGTCCGAGGTCGCCACCTACTTGAAGGTCGGGACGACGGCGCTGGTGCTCGACATGATCGAGGATGGCTTCTTCGACCGCGATTACTCCTTGCAGTCGCCGGTCCAGGCCATCCGTGACATCTCGCACGACCCGACGCTGAAGGAGACGATCAAGCTCAAGGACGGGCGCTCGATCTCCGCGCTGCAGATGCAGCTCGAGTATCTCGAGTACACGACGCGCTACGTCAACTCCATCGACGCCGACGCCGCGTCCAAGGACGTGCTCGCGCGCTGGACCGACGTGATGGAGAAGCTCGAGTCCGACCCGATGCAGCTCGACCGCGAGCTCGACTGGGTCATCAAGCGCCAGTGGATCGAGAGCTACATGACGCGCAACCGCCTCTCCTGGCGCGATCCGAAGATCTCGCTGATGGACCTGCAGTACCACGACATCCGTCCCGACCGCGGGCTCTACTACAAGCTCGTCGCCAAGGACATGGTCGACCGCATCACCGACGACGAGACGATCGAACGCGCCAAGCACGAGCCGCCCCAGACGACACGCGCGCGGCTGCGCGGCGAGTTCATCCGGCAGGCCAATCTCAAGGGCAAGGACTACCGCGTCGACTGGGTCTACCTGAAGCTGAACGACCCCGAGCGCGAGACGATCCTCTGCAAGGACCCGTTCCAGTCCCACGACGAACGGGTCGAACGCCTCATCCGCTCTTTCTGAACGCCCTGGATCCCTACCAGGGATTCCGCGCGGCCCGGCTCCTCCTCCTTCTCGTCCTCGCCGGCATCTTCCTCTGGCTGGCCAGCGGCCGCGCGCCATCGCGGCGGCTGCGCGCCCTCGCCGTCGGTCTGGCCGCCGCCGCCGCGCTCGCCTATCCGAACTTCGGCTTCTTCCACGTGTACTACAAGAGCCCGATCCACTGGCACGAGACCTTCCACTACTTCATGGGCGCCAAGTACCTGCCCGAGCTCGGCTACACGCGCATCTACGAGGCCACGTGGGTGGCCGGGCGCGAGCTCGGCGCCTTCGCGCCGATCCGCCGGGTGCGGGATCTCGCCACCTACGCGCCGCGTGACGTCACGACCATCGACGCGGCGGCGGTGCGCGCGCGCTTCGCGCCCGCGCGCTGGCAGGCCTTCAAGCGCGACCTGCTCGTGTTCGGCCCACACATCGACAGCTGGGACCACGTCTTCCTCGACCATGGCTACAACGACCCGCCGCCGCGCGCGCTGGCCCTGCACCTGCTCGTGCGCTGGGTGCCGGCGACGCCGCGCGCGCTGGGGCTGCTGACCTCGCTCGACTACGCGATCGTGCTGGCGACGTTCTGGGCGGTGCGGCGCGCCTTCGGCGGCCTCGCCGCCGCCCTCGCCTTCGCCTTCCTCGCGCTGAACTTCTTCGCCCGCTTCGATTTCATCGGTGGCTCGCCCCTGCGCTGGGACTGGATCTGCGCGCTGCTGCTCGGGGCGGCCGCGCTCGCGCGCCGCGCTCCCGTCGCGGCCGGCCTCGGCCTTGGCTACGCCGTCCTCGCGCGCATCTTCCCCGCGCTGTTCCTGCTGCCGCTCGCCGCCAAATGGGTGCAGGCGCGCCGCACGGGCGCGCGCGATCCGGGGCTCACTCGGTGTCTCGCCGCCGCGGCGGCCCTCATGCTGACGGTGACGCTGGCCGTGGTGGCCGTGCCCGGCAGCCGCACCCTGAGCGAGGAGTTCGCGGCGAAGATCCGCCTGCACAACCAGAGCGTCTACACGAACCACGTCGGCCTCGGCTCGGTGATCGCGTTCCACACCGCGCCCTGGATCGAGCGTCCCGACGGCACCGTCTTCGTCCCGCACGAGGCGGCGCTGGCCGCGCGACCGGCATCGTGGGTGCTGCTCGCGGTGTCCGTGCTCTATCTCCTGGTGGCGCTGCCGCTGATGCTCAAGGCCCCGCCGCTCGAGTCGATGATGTACGCGGTGCCGCTCGTGTTTTGCGCGCTCTCGCCGGCGGGTTACTACTACTCGTTCCTCGTCCTGCTCGTGCTGTTGCCGTGGCGCGACGGCGTCGCCGACCCGGTGCGCCTGGTCGCGATGGGTCTCCTCGCCCTGGTCGGCGCCGCCGCCTACGCCTTCGAGATGGCCTCGCCGGACTTCTTTCCGCTCTTCTACAAGGTGTCCATCCAGCTCGGCGTCTTCTTCCTCTTCTGGCTCGTCTTCGAGTACGTTCGCCTCGCCGCGCCCGTCGGCCGCCGTCCCTCCGTCCCCGCGGCGGCCGCGCCCACCACCCGAAAAGCTTGACCCTCCTCGCGGCCGGATGCTACATCTGAATCTCCGACGTATCGGACGCGGCCGCCGCCGCGGCATGTTTCCTCTCCGGGCGCCCGCGGGATCGCTCACGCCGTAGCGCTCGGACAGGCAGGAGGCATCGCTCGCCCATGTTCTTCAGGAAGAAGAAGAACGCAAGCAACCCAGGCAGCGCCGCTCCCCGCACCAACGATCTCAGTGCGTTCATCGACGAGGCCTCCGAGATCGACGGCAAGTACACGTTCAGCGGCACCGTCATGCTGAACGGCAAGTTCAAGGGCGAGATCTCCTCGAACGACACGCTCATCATCGGTGAGAAGGCCGTGGTGAAGGCCTCCATCCGCGCCGGTGTCATCCTCATCAGCGGCGAGGTCGTCGGCAACGTGCTCGGCACCGAGCGCGTGGAGCTGCGCGGCACCGCGCGGGTCTTCGGCGACGTCGAGGCGCCGGTGGTGGTCGTGGAGGAAGGCGTCATGTTCGAGGGCCAGTGCCGCATGACCAAGCGCCCGGCCGACGCGCCGCCCGACGTCGCCGTTCTCCCCTTCAAGCGCTAACGCCGCCTGACTTTAAACATGGGGGCCCCGAAATGGCCCCCAAACCCCCCGACGCTCGGAGCGTCCCGGCAAAGCCGTGACGCTCCTCGACGCCCCACCGCCCTCGCTACACGCGCCAGTCGCGCGTGAGCGCCGCCACGCGCGCCAGCAGCTCGGCCTCCGAGACGCGCGCGAGCCGCGCGTGGTCGACCACGCGCTGGCCGTGGACCCAGACGTCGGTCACCGCCTGCGGCGACATCGCGAACACGACGTTGGCCAGGAGGTTCGTGGCCGGATGCAGTGACGCGTGGCCGAGGTCCACGGCCACGAAGTCGGCGAGCCGGCCGGCCTCGATTCGTCCGGCCGGCAGGCCGAGGATGGCCGCGCCGGACTCGGTGCCGAGGCCGAAGACGCTCGCCGCCGGCAGCGCCCCGCCGTCCAGCAGCCGCACGCGCTGGAGCAACGAGGCCATCCGCATCTCCTCGAAGACCGACAAGCGGTTGTTGGTGCAGCCGCCGTCCGTGCCGAGGCCGACGCGCACGCCGGCGCGGAGGAGCTCGGGCACGCGCGTGACGCCGTCGCCCAGGAACATGTTGCTCGACGGGCAGTACGCCAGCGCGGCCCCCCGCGCGCCCATGAGCGCGATCTCCTCGTCGTCGAGCCACACCGCGTGTACGGCGATCGTGCGCGCACCGAGCGCGCCGAGGCGGTCGAGGTGGCGCAGCGGCGTCGCGCCGTGCTCGCGCAGCGTCCGCTCGCCCTCGTAGCGCCCCTCGGCCACGTGGACGTGCATCGGCACGCCCTCCGTCCCGGCCACCTCCCAGCCGGCGCGGATCATGGCCGGCGACGCGCCGTGGGGGCTGTGGGGTGCCGCGTGCACGTCGACCGTCGCGTCGTGGCGGTGGGCGGCGATCAGCTCGCGCACGCGGCGCGCCGCCTCCGCCGGGCTCTCGCGGTAGCGCGTGGGCGCGCCCTCCCAGTCGTACATCGTGCGCGCCAGCACGAGGCGGATGCCGACGGCGCGCGCGGCGGCGATCACCGCCTCCGCGTTCTCGTGGCCGCCGTCGTTGAGGTAGAAGAAGTCCACGCACGTCGTCACGCCATGACGCAGCATCTCGGCGAAGGCGAAGGCGGCGCCGAGGCCGATGCCCTCGCGGTCGAGCCGCTCGGAGAACGGATAGAGCACGCGGTCGCGCCAGCCCGCGAAGTCGAGGTCGTCGCCGAGCCCGCGCAGCAGTGACTGGAAGGTGTGGCAGTGCGCGTTGACCGTGCCCGGCAACAACGCCTTGCCCGGCAGCGCCACGTCGGCGGCGCGCGCGGCGCCGGCAGCGCCGACCTCGGCGATGCGGCCGTCGGTCACCGTGATGGCCGTGTCGCGGTGCCAGCCGTCGGGCGTGAGCACGATCTCGGGCACGAGTCTCATCGGCGGCCGTCGAGTATACTGCCGAGCCATGACGCGCCACCACGCGACGCCACGTCCGCGCGCGGGCCTCGGCGCGCCGGCCGCGTGCGAGGGCGTCGTCTGATGCGCCTGGGCTTCGTGCTGGCGGGCGCCGCCAGCCTCCGCGCCGCCGAGTTCGCGGACGTGATCCGCGAGACGGAGGCGCGCGGCTATCACACCGCGTGGACGGGCGAGACCGGCGGCTACGACGCCATCGCCGTGATGGCCACCATCGCCGCGCACAGCCGGACTCTGCACGTGGGGTCCGCGGTCGTCCCCGTGCAGACGCGCACGCCGACGCTGCTCGGCATGAGCGCGGCCGCGCTCGGCCATCTGGCGCCGGGCCGCGTCGCACTCGGCCTCGGGCTCTCGAGCCGGATCATCGTCGAGCAGTGGCACGGCCTGAAATTCTCGGCGGCGCTCGCGCAGATCCGCGAGGCCGTGCACATCATCCGCCTCGTGACCGCGGGCGAGCGCGTGAACTTCGAGGGGACGTTCTATCGCGTGAAGAACTTCCGGCTCACCGCGCCGGCCGCGCCCGTGCGCATCGTGCTGGCCGCCCTCGGCCCCGAGATGCTCGAGCTGGCCGGCGAGATCGCCGACGGCGTCGTGCTCAACTGGATCCCGCCGGAGGCGGTGCCCGCGTCCATCGCCCACCTCGAGGCGGGCGCGAAGAAGGCCGGCCGCACGCTGGAGGGCTTCGAGATCGCCTCGTTCATCCGCACGTGCGTGACCGACGACGTGAAGGCGGCGCGGGGGGCGCTCGCGCGCGACATCACCGGCTACGCGATCGTCGACGTCTACGCGGCCTTCTTCCGGACGGCCGGGTTCGCCGCCGAGGTCGAGGCCGTCAACGCGCGGTGGGCGGCGGGCGACCGGGCCGGCGCCGTCGGCGAGATCTCGCCGCGCGTGCTCGACGGCCTCGGCGTCGTCGGCGACGAGGCCTTCTGCCGCGCGCGGATCGAGGCCTTCGCGCGCGCCGGGCTCACGCAGCCGGTGGTGCTGCCCTTCAACCCGGCGGCCGCCGCCGGCGGCGACCCGCGCCCGGCGCTCCTGCGCACCCTGCGCGCCTTCGGCGGATGACGCTGCGGGTCCTCGGCGTGATTCCCGCACGGCTGGCATCCACGCGCCTGCCGCGCAAGCTCCTGCGCGACATCGCGGGACGCCCCCTGATCTGCTGGACGTGGGAGGCGGCGCGGCGCGCCCCGGAGCTCAGCGACGTGCTCGTGGCCACCGACGCGCAGGAGATCGTGGACGTCTGCGCCGCGCACGGGATCCCCGCCATCCTCACCTCGCCGGCGCATCCCTCGGGCACGGATCGCGTCTGGGAAGTCGCGCAGGGCCGCGCCGCCGACGTCTACGTCAACGTGCAGGGCGACGAGCCGCTCGTGACGCCCGGCCACGTGGCGCGGCTCGTCTCGCCGTTCCTCACGCACCCCGACACGCAGGTGAGCACGCTGAAGATCCGCGCGACCGACGCCGAGAAGCCGCTGCCGAGCGTGAACAAGGTCGTCGTCGACGCCGATGGCCGCGCGCTCTACTTTTCGAAGTTCCCGATCCCCTACGATCGCGACGGCATCGGCACGCCCGTGTACAAGCACATCGGGCTCTATGCCTACCGCCGGGCCGCGCTCGAGGCCTTCCATCGCCTGCCGCCCTCCGAGCTCGAGCAGACCGAGCGGCTCGAGCAGCTGCGCTTCCTCGAGAACGGCATCCCGATCACGGTGGTGGAGACGACCGAGGCCACGGTGGGCGTGGACACCGAGGATGATCTGCACGCCGTGCGGGCGCTGCTCGCGGCCCGGGGGCGGTGAGCCAGCGCTGGGCGATCCTCGCGGTCATCGTGCTGGCGCAGACCGTCGCCAACATCGGCCCCCTCGGCATTCCCGCCATCGCCTCGCTGATCCGTGACGACCTCGGGCTGACGCTGACGCAGGCCGGCTCCTTCCTCTCCGTCTACTACCTCGGGCCGGTCGCGATGTCGTTCTTCGCCGGCATGCTCGCCGATCGCTGGGGCACCGCGAAGACGCTCGTGCTCGGCCAGGCGCTCATCGCCGGCGGCCTGCTCGCCGCCAGCGCCGCGGGCTCCTACGGCGTGCTGCTGGCGCTGCTCGGCCTCGCGGGTGTCGGCTACGGCACGCTCAACCCCGCGTCGACGACGGCGGCGATGTCGTGGTTTCCGCCCCGCCAGCGCGCCACGGTGGTCGGGCTCAAGCAGGTCGGCCTGCCCTTCGGCGGGATGCTCGGGGCCGCGCTGATGCCCGCGCTGGCGCTGCGCCTGGGCTGGCGCTGGGCGATCGCCGCCGGCGCGCTGCTGATCGTCGCGTGCGCCGTGCTCTCCGCGAGCGTCTACCGCGATCCGCCCGGCGAGGCGCCGCTGCGCCGCGCCGCGGGCGAGCGCGGGGCGGTCGCCGCGGTGCTCCGCTCGCGCGACCTCTGGCTCGTCGCCAGCGCCACGCTCGTGTTCGCCGCGATGCAGACGGTCTGGATGGCGTTCCTCGCGCTCTACCTCCAGGGCGTGGTCGGGCTCGCGCTGCTCGCCGCCAGCCGCTACCTGGCGCTCGCCCAGGCGGGCGGCGTCCTCGGACGCGTCGCCTTCGGCGTGCTCTCCGATCGCACATTCGGCGGCCGGCGGCGCGCGCCCCTCGTCATCGCCGGCTGCGGCTCCGCGCTCTGCTCGCTCGCCATCGCCTTCACCGGCCCGGCCGCGGGGGCGTGGCTCCTGACCCCGCTCGCGCTCGTGTTCGGCTTTTTCGGCATCGGCTGGAACGGCGTGCAGCACACGCTCATGGCCGAGATCGCCGGACCGCGCTCGGCCGGCACCGCGGTCGGGCTCGGGCTCGCCATCTCCTCGCTCGGCGTGACGCTGGGCCCGCCGGTGTTCGGCGCCTGCGTGACGGCGGCGGGCGGCTATCGCGGGCCGTGGATCGGGCTCTCGCTCGTGATGCTGGTGGGGCTCGGGCTGCTCGCGCTCGTCCGCGAGCGGCCTCGATTCTAGCCACATGGGGGGCCCCGAAAGGCCCCCCAAACCCCCCAGCGCTCGGAGCGCCCCGGGAAACCCGTGGCGCGCCTCTAAACGGCTCGCACCTCCGTCGGCAGCGGCATCTTGATTCCCTCCGCGCGCAGCCGCTTCAGCAGGCGCTTGCGCAGCTCGTGCTGGACCGTGAACTGGTCGACGAAGCTCGCCACCTGGCAGGTCACCGTGAACTCGAGCGCGTAGTCGCCGAAGCCGGGGATGAGCCGCGCCGACGGCGGCGGCTCCGCGAGGAGCCCGGGTACCCGCCCCACCGCGAGCGTGGTCTCGTCCTCCAGCACGCGCTGGACCTCGTCGGGGTCGGCGTCGTAGCCGACGCGGACGCGGATCAGCAGGGCCATGCGCGTCTCGCCGAGGTCGTAGTTGGTGATGATGGACTCCGCGACGCGCTTGTTCGGCACGACCACGACGTTGTTCTGCAGCATGCGGATGCGCGTGGATCGCCAGCCCACGTCCACCACGTGGCCCTCGACGCTCTCGGCCGAGAGCCGCACGTAGTCGCCGACGCGGATCGGCTTGTCGGCGAGCAGGTGAATGCCGGCGAAGAGGTTCGACAGCGTGTCCTGCAGCGCCAGCGCGACGGCGAGGCCGCCCACGCCCAGCGCGGTGAGGATGGGCGTGACGGCGATGCCGAGCGAGCTGAGCAGCACGAGGCCGCCGATGCTGAGGACGGTCAAGCGCACGGAGGTCCGGAAGAGCCCGGTGACGCCGACGGCGAGCGCGCGCCGCTCGCCGGCCGCCGCCACCAGCGAGCCGAGCACGCCGGCCACGGTCAGGGTCACCGACAGGATGATCGCGGCCTCGAGCACGGCGTGGATCGGCGCGGCGAGGCGCGGGGGCAGATCGGTCATCTCGATGGCGACGAAGAGGCCGAGCACGATGCACCAGAGCATCGACGGCACGCGGATCGCCTGTAAGAAGAGGCTGTCCTCCGTCGTGCGGTGGCCGCTCCAGCGGCGGACGGCCTCGAACAGCGCGTGCCGGAACAGCAGCGCGGCGACGCTCACCATCACGAGGGCAACGGCGGGCCAGAAGAGCCGGGACCACATGCCGTGCATGCTATCGTAGGAGTCATCCATGCGCCGCGTCTTCTACGGCTGGATCGTCGTCGCCGCATCCGCGACGATCGTCTGCATCGGCCTTGGCTCGCTGTTCGCACTCGGCGTGTTCCTCGTGCCGATCGAGCGCGCGATGGGCTGGAGCCGCGGCGCGATCTCGACGGTCGCGCTGCTCAACTGGGCCGTGATGGGACTCGGCTCGTTCTGCTGGGGCGCGCTCTCCGACCGCATCGGCGGGCGCGGCGTCGCGCTCGGCGGCGGCTTCCTGCTCGGGCTCGGCCTCGTGCTCGCGAGCCAGGCGCAGGCGCTGTGGCAGTTTTACCTCAGCTTCGGCGTGCTGGTGGGCTTCGCCGTGGGCGCCTTCTACGCGCCGCTCACCGCCACCACGACCCGGTGGTTCACCGTGCGCCGCGGTCTCGCCGTTGCCCTCGTGTCGGCGGGCATCGGGCTCGGCATCCTCATCATCGCGCCGCTCGCCCGCGCGCTCACGAGCGCCTGGGACTGGCGCGTGGCCATGCTCGTGCTCGGCGACCTCGCGTGGCTCGTCATCATCCCCGTCGCCCTCCTGCTCCGCGAGCCGGACCAGAACCGCATGACGCGCGACGACGCGGCGCGCGACGCGGAGCAGCGCGAGTACACGACGCGCGAGGTGCTGGCCGCGCCACAGTTCTGGGCGATCGCGCTCACGCACTTCGCGTGCTGCGCCGCCCACTCGGGGCCGATCTTCCACATGGTGACGCACGCCACCGACCAGGGCGTGGCCGCGATGGCGGCGGCGACCGTGCTCGGCGTCTCCGGCCTCGCCTCGATCGCCGGCCGCGTCGGCGGCGGGCTGCTGGCCGACCGCTTCGGCGCCAAGCCCACGCTCATCGCGGGGCTGACCGTGCAGGCGGCCATGATCTTCGGCTATCTGTTCGCGCGCGACCTCGGCTCGTTCGTGGCGCTGGCCCTCGTGTTCGGCACCGCGTACGGCGGCGTGATGCCGCTCTACGCGCTCGTCGTGCGCGAGTACTTCGGCGAAAAGGTCATGGGCAGCGCGTACGGTGCCGTCTTCCTGATCAGCACGCTCGGCATGGGCCTCGGCTCGTTCGCGGGCGGGGCCATCTACGACCGGCTCGGCTCCTACGCGTGGCTCTTCCTGGCTTCGTTCGCCATCGGGGCGATGGCCGTCGTGCTGGCCTTCACATTCCGGCGACCTACCAGGATGGGGGGCCCCGAAATGGCCCCCCATACCCCCCGACGCTCGGCGCGCCCCGGCGAAGCCGTGGCGCGCCTCGATTTGCCGACAGAGTACTAACCCGTCGCGGATCACGCGGCGCGGCAGGGTTGCATTTGACGAGGTCCCCCTCGGGGTGGTATCACTTCGTCACTTTTCCGTCACGTTTCCCGGAGGTTTAGCCCTCGCTCATCCACGGAAACCAGCGCGACGTCTGCGCCAGTTGAAAGAGTCAAGGAGGATTCTCGAATGGACGTGAAGTCGATGGATCGGCGGTACTTCCTCAAGATCACCGGCATCGCCGGGATCCTCGCCGCGCGGCAGGCGCCGGCGTTCGCGCAGGGAAGCACCCTGCACTGGGTGCGCTGGGTGGACTTCATCCCGGAGTCGGACGTCGAGCTCAAGCGCCAGATGCCCGAGGCCGAGAAGGCGCTGGGCGCGAAGATCCAGTTCGAGACGATCAACGCCAACGACCTGCAGCCGCGCATCACGGCCGCCGTCCAGTCGGGCTCGGGCGCGGACATCTTCAACTTCCAGTACAACTGGCCGCACCTCTACCAGAACGCCGTCATCGACGTGAGCGACGTCGCCAGCGCGTTGTCGAAGGCGGAGGGCGGCTTCTACGAGGTGTGGGCGCCGTCCTGCCAGGTCAACGGCAAGTGGCTCTCGGTGCCGCACTCGATCGTCGGCAACGCCGTCGCCCACCGGAAGTCGTGGCTGAAGGAAGCCGGGGCGAGCGCGTTTCCGAAGACCTGGGACGAAGCTCGCAAGGTCTTCGGCGCGCTGAAGAAGAAGGGCCATCCCTACGGTCAGACGCTCGGCCATACGTTCGGCGACGCGCCGACCTTCACGTACCCGATGACGTGGGCCTTCGGCGCCGCCGAGACCGACAAGTCGGGCAAGAAGGTCGTGCTCAACAGCAAAGGCGCCCTCGAGGCGGTGAAGTTCATGCAAGCATTCTGGAAGGAGTGCTGCGACGAAGGCGGACTGGCGTGGGACGATACCAACAACAACCGCGCCTTCCACGCCGGCGAGCTCTCGGCCACGCTCAACGGCGCCTCGATCTACATCGTCGCGAAGCGTCAGAAGGACAAGATCAAGGACGAGAAGGGCGAGCCGCTCTGGCAGGACATCGAGCACGCGCCGCTGCCGGCGGGGCCCGCCGGCGGCTACCTGCTGTTCCTGAACCAGTCGCACGCCGTCATGAAGCACAGCAAGAATCCGAAGCTGGCGAAGGACTTCCTGACCTGGCTGCACAAGCCGGAGAACTACGGCAAGTGGTTCGCCACGCAGGAGGGCTATTCGGTCGGCTCCACCCACAAGTGGGAGAACGACCCGATGTGGGGCAAGCTCGACGAGCCGCTCAAGATGTTCCGCACGGCCGCCCGCAACACGCGGCTGTTCGGCTACGCCGGGCCGTCCACCGCGAAGGCCACGGAGGCCTTCACCAAGTACATCATCACCGACATGTACGCCAAGGGCGTGCAGGGCATGTCGGCCGAGGACGCCGTGAAGTGGGCCGAGGGTGAGCTCAAGAAGATCTACGAGGCTTAACGGACCGCTCCCGACAGGAGGGGGCTCGATGGAACGCCGAACGTTCATCACGCTGACAGGCGTCGCCGGCATTCTCGCCGCCCATCGGGCCCCCGCCTTCGCGCAGGGGTCCAAGGTGCACGTCGTGCGCTGGGTCGACTTCATTCCGGAGGCCGACGTGGAGCTCAAGCGTCAGGCGCCGGAGGCCTCCAAGGCGCTCGGCGCCGAGGTGCAGTTCGAGTTCATCAACGCCAACGACCTGCAGCCGCGCATCACGGCGGGCATCCAGTCCGGCTCGGGTGCCGACATCTTCCAGATGCTCTACAACTGGCCGCAGCTCTACGCCAACGGCCTCGTCGACGTCTCCGACGTCGCGGAGGCCGTCGGGAAGGCGCAGGGCGGTTTCTACGAAGCGTTCGACGCCGCCGCGAAGGTCGGCGGCCGCTGGCTGGCCGTGCCGCACAGCACCGGCGGCAACGCGGTCGCCTGGCGGCGCTCGTGGCACGCGGAGATCGGCCTCACCGAATTCCCCAAGACGATGGACGCCTGGCGCGAGGCGGGCCGGAAGCTCAAGGCCAAGGGCCGGCCGGTCGGCCAGGCGCTGGGACACAGCTTCGGCGATCCCCCGACCTTCGCGTATGCGTTCCTGTGGAGCTACGGGGGCGCCGAGACGGATCCCTCGGGCAAGCGCGTCGTCATCAATTCCAAGGGCACGGTCGAGTCGGTGAAGTTCCTGCAAGCGTTCTGGAAGGAGGCCTGCGACGAGGGCGGGCTGGCCTGGGACGACACGAACAACAACCGCGCCTTCCACGCGGGCGAGATCAGCGCCACCCTCAACGGCGCGTCGATCTACATCGTGGCCAAGCGTCAGAAGGACAAGATCAAGGACGAGAAGGGCGAGCCGCTCTGGCAGGACATCGAGCACGCGGCGCCGCTGCCGGCGGGGCCGGCCGGCGAGGCCGCGCTCTACGTGCCCTTCCAGCACGCGGTGATGAAGTACAGCAAGAACCCGAAGCTCGCCAAGGACCTCCTGACCTGGATGCACCAGAAGGACAACTACGGCAAGTGGTTCGAGGTGAACGAGGGCTACTCGGTCGGCGCCGCCAAGGCGTGGGAAGAGCACCCGATGTGGGCGAAGGTCGACAAGCCGCTGCAGGTGTTCCGCCGGGCGGCGCGCAAGACGCGGATGCTCGGCTACCAGGGGCCGGCGACGGCGAAGGCCACCGAGTCGTATTCGAAGTACATCATCGTCGATATGTACGCCAAGGCCGTGCAGGGCATGAGGGCCGAGGACGCCGTGAAATGGGCCGAGACCGAGCTCAAGAAGATCTACGAGGGCTAGACCATGACCATGCGCTCAGGCATCACCCGTCGCCGGTTCTTGCAGGGCAGCAGCGCGATGGTGGGGCTCACGGCGGCCGGCCGCGCGCCCGCCTTCGCGCAGGGCAGCAAGCTGCACGTCCTGCGCTGGGTGGACTTCATCCCGGCCTGTGACGTCGAGCTGAAGAAGCAGGCCGGCGAGGCCAGCAAGCTGCTCGGCGCCGACGTGCAGTTCGAGTTCATCAACGCCAACGACCTGCAGCCGCGCATCACGGCGTCGATCCAGTCGCAGAGCGGCCCCGACATCATCCACATGCTGCACAACTGGCCGCACCTCTACGAGAACGGCCTGCTCGACGTCAGCGACGTCGCGGCGTGGCAGGCGAAGGACCAGGGTGGCTTCTACGCGCAGTCCGAGACGTACACGAAGGTCGGCGGCCGGTTCATGGCCCTGCCCCACAGCATCGTGCCCGGTCTCATCGCCTACCGGAAGTCATGGTTCGACGAGATCGGCGTCACGACCTTCCCGAAGACCTACGACGAGCTACGCGCCGTGGGCACGAAGCTGAAAAAGAAGGGGCATCCCTACGGGCAGACGCTCGGCCACACCTTCGGCGACGCGCCGGCGTGGGCGTATCCGCTCATGTGGAACTTCGGCGGCATGGAGACCGATCGCGGCGGCAAGACGGCCATCGACAGCAAGGGCTCGGTGGAGGCCGTCAAGTTCATGACGGCGTTCTGGAAGGACGCCTGCGACGAGGGCGGCCTGGCCTGGGACGACACGAACAACAACCGCGCCTTCCTCGGCGGAGAGATCTGCGCCACCCTCAACGGCGCCTCGATCTACATCGCCGCCAAGCGCGGCCAGGAGAAGATCAAGGACGAGCGCGGCGAGCCGCTGGTGCGCGACATCCAGCACGCGCGGCTGCCGGCGGGCCCGGCGGGCTCGTGGAGCTACCACACGGCCTTCGCGCACGGGGTGATGAAGTACACGAAGAACCCGAAGCTCGCGAAGGACTTCCTCAAGTGGTTCCACGGGCAGGACGCCTTCGGGCGCTGGTTCGAGGTGGCCGAGGGCTTTTCGGTCGGCGCCACCAAGCGCTGGGAGCGGCATCCGCTCTGGAACACGATCGACGAGCCGATGAAGGGCTTCCGCACCGCCCCCGACAACTCGCGTACGATGGGCTTCGCAGGGCCCCCCTCGGCCAAGGCCACGGAGGTCTATAGCAAATACGTCATCGTGGACATGTTCGCCAAGGGCGTCCAGGGCGGTAGCCCGGACGAGGCCGTCAAGTGGGCGGCCGCCGAGCTCAAGAAGATTTACGGGTAAGCGTGAAGAAACCGATCGCGGGCGGAACGAATGGCGCGGTGGTGGTGGCGCTGCCGCATCCCGGCACCCGGCGCACCCGGCGGCTGACGCGCTTTCTCGAGAGCGAGCGGCTGCTGGCCTCGCTGCTGCTGGCGCCGACGGTCGTGTTGCTCGGAACGTTCATCGCCTACCCGTTCGTCTCGGGCGTCTGGCTCTCGCTCTCGGACACGAGCGTCGGCAACGTCGGCCATTTCGTCGGTCTGAAGAACTTCGCGAAGGCCTGGGACGACTCGATCTTCCAGCAGGCGTTCCGCAACACGTTCTTCTACACGTTCTGGGCCACGATCTTCAAGCTGGCGCTCGGCATGTGGCTGGCCATGCTGCTCAACCGCAGCTTCCGCGGCAAGCGTCTCGTGCGCGCCTCGATGCTGCTGCCGTTCATCATCCCGACCGTGCTCTCGACGTTCGCCTGGCGGTGGATGTTCGATCCGACGTTCAGCGTGCTGAACTGGCTCCTCTTCCGGACGGGCTTCATCGTGAACAAGATCCCGTTCCTGTCCGACGGGGTCTACGGCATGTGGTGCGCGATCGCGGTGAACACCTGGCGCGGCATGCCCTTCTTCGCCATCACGCTGCTGGCCGGGCTGCAGACGATCAACCCCGACCTGCACGAGGCGGCCTCCCTCGACGGCGCCAACGGCTGGCAGCGCTTCTGGCACGTGACGTGGCCGCTCCTGAAGCCGGTCACGCTCGTGGTGGTGGTGTTCTCGATCATCCAGACGTTCTCGGACTTCCAGCTCATCTACGTGCTGACGGGCGGCGGCCCCGCGAACGCCACCCACCTGCTCGCGACCTACGCCTACCAGGTGGGCGTGGCCACCGGCCTCCTCGGCGAGGGGGCGGCCATCTCGCTCTTCATGCTGCCCGTGCTGTTTGTCGTCGTCTGGGTGCAGCTGCGATACCTCCGACGGCTGGAGGGCGCGTAGTGGTCATCGAGAAGCCGTGGAAGCGATGGGTCTACTTCTACATCCCGCTCACCGTGTTCCTGATCGGCACCCTCTTCCCCTTCTACTGGATGCTCATCACGGCCATCCGTCCGGACGCGGAGCTGTACCGCTCGTGGCGCGCCGTGAACAACGCGCCGTTCTGGACGCTCCACCCCACGCTGGAGCACTTCCGCGACCTGTTCGAGAAGACGACGTTCCCGCACTGGCTCTGGAACACGTTCTTCATCGCCGTCGTCTCCACCGGCATCTCGCTCTTCTGCGGGCTGCTCGCCGGTTACGCGCTGGCCCGGCTGAAGTTTCCGATGGCGGGCGCGCTCGGCACCTCCATCTTCGTCACGTACCTGGTGCCGCCGACGCTGCTCTTCATCCCGCTCGCGGATATCATCCGCAACTTCCAGCTGGGCAATACGCCGTGGGCCCTGATCCTCACCTACCCCACGTTCCTCATCCCGTTCTGCACGTGGCTGCTCATGGGCTACTTCAAGACGATCCCGAAGGAGCTCGAGGAGTGCGCGCGCATCGACGGGGCCACGCGCTTCGGGGCGATGGTGCGGATCATCTTCCCCATCGCCGTGCCCGGGATCCTGTCGGCAGGCATCTTCGCGTTCACGCTGTCGTGGAACGAGTTCATCTACGCGCTGGTGTTCCTGTCGTCGCCCGAGCGCAAGACGGTGCCGGTCGGCGTCGTGTCGGAGATGATCCGCGGCGACATCTACTTCTGGGGACAGCTGATGGCGGGCGCGCTGCTGGGCAGCATTCCGGTCGCGCTCGTCTACTCCTTCTTCGTCGAGTACTACGTCACGGGACTCACCGGATCGGTCAAGGGGTGAGCCCGAAGAGCCCGGAGCACCCGACTCCGGGGAAACCATTGAGGGGAGACATCGCATGGCTCAGGTGCTGCTGAAAGACCTCAACAAGAAGTACGACGAGGTGCACGCCGTCAAGGACGTGAACCTCCACATCCGCGACAAGGAGTTCATCGTCCTCGTCGGCCCGTCCGGCTGCGGCAAGTCCACGACCCTGCGCATGGTGGCGGGGCTGGAGGAGATCACCGCCGGCGAGATCGCCATCGGCGACCGCGTGGTCAACGACCTGCCGCCGAAGGACCGCGACATCGCGATGGTGTTCCAGAACTACGCGCTCTACCCGCACATGACCGTGTACGACAACATGGCGTTCGGGCTGAAGATGCGGAAGTTCCCCAAGCCCGAGATCCAGAAACGCGTGAAGGACGCCGCCGAGATCCTCGGCATCCAGGACCTCCTCAAGCGCAAGCCGCGCCAGCTCTCGGGCGGCCAGCGGCAGCGCGTCGCCGTCGGGCGCGCCATCGTGCGCCACCCGCAGGTGTTCCTCTTCGACGAGCCGCTGTCGAACCTCGACGCCAAGCTGCGCGTGCAGATGCGCGTGGAGCTCAAGCGGCTGCACGACCGGCTGGAGACCACGGCCATCTACGTCACCCACGACCAGGTCGAGGCCATGACGCTCGGCGACCGCGTCGTGGTGATGAAGGACGGCTGGATCCAGCAGGTGGGCGAGCCGCTCGAGCTGTACGGCAAGCCCACCAACCGCTTCGTGGCCGGCTTCATCGGCTCGCCGGCGATGAACTTCGCCGAGGTGACGATCACGGAGGCGAATGGCGCGCTGACGGCCGAGTCGAGCGGCTTCCGCGTTCTGGTGCCGCCGGCACGCGCGGGCAACCTCAAGGCGCACAAGGGCCAGCGCGTGACACTCGGTATCCGGCCCGAGGACCTGCACATCGCCACCGGCGCCGACCCGGCCGGGTACACGTTCGACACGGTCGTCGACGTCGTGGAGCCGCTCGGCTCGGAGATCCTGCTCGACGTCAAGTCCGGCTCCAACAGTCTCGTGGCGCGCGTCGAGCCGACCGTGCGAGTGAAAGTGCACGAGGGCATCCGGCTCGGCCTGAACCCCGACCGGCTGCACTTCTTCGACATGACCACCGAGAAGGCGATCTGAGCGTCGGAGGACGTCGCCGGCGCGAGGTGGTGACCGCGTACCTCCTCCTCGCGCCGGCGACGATCCTCCTGCTCGGTGTGCTCGCCTACCCCGTGGGCTGGGAAGCCTGGATCAGCCTCAC
>Ga0137418_10002369_pt1 | contig 17250 bp, 16 predicted proteins | sample CZODoug3_1_2_16f_FD_122242 | JGI IMG/M metagenome (GOLD analysis project Ga0137418, IMG submission 122242) | Vadose zone soil fungal communities from Angelo Coast Range Reserve, California, USA - CZODoug3_1_2_16fungal (Hybrid Assembly) | ecosystem: Environmental > Terrestrial > Soil > Vadose... | reverse complement strand
TACGCGGCCGGTCCCGCTTGACCGTATTGCGGTTATCGCTAAGATAGAATCGCACAGAGCAACCAATCAGGGTTCAGGGTTTAAGGGTTGTCTTACAACTCTTAGATAAACAAGTTGTACCTACAAACCCTGCGATAGCAGGTTTAAGGGTTTGTCTTACAAACCCTGAGCTAACGAAGTGATCGCGAGGGAGCAGCACTTGCCCTCAGCGCGCGGTGAGTATTCCGAAAATGCAGCCGAGTCCGCGGTTCATTTGCAGGACCGGCTAATCTGAATGGGAAGAGTTCAATCGATCCGATGATGGCATCACTACTATTGCAGGGCGGCGGGGCCGCCGGAATTCTCGGCAACCCGCTGTTTATGATGATTATCGTGATGGGCATTTTTTACGTCATGCTCATCGTGCCTCAGCAGCGGCAACGCAAAAAGACGCAGGCCATGCTGGCGGCAGTCAAAAACGGCGACAAAGTGGTGACTACCAGCGGCATCTACGGCACGGTTAATGGTCTGGATGGCGACACCGTGATTTTGAAAATTGCCGACCAGGTCAAGATTCGCATCGCGCGTTCGGCCATTGCCTCGGTGGAGGCGGAAGAAAATGCCAGCTAACGCCGCCTCAGGCAGGGCCACGCGAGCTTCACAACTGCGGCTGTTTTCGGGCCGACTCCAATCACGGCGCATTTCCAGCCGTCTCTCTCAATCATGAACCCTAATTTGAAGTGGAAAGCGCTGTTTATTCTGCTGGTGATTCTTATCTGCATTTATGGGTTGATCGGTTTGCCGACCTTCCCCACCTCCTTGGCAACGATCAAGGGCAACTTCAGCAAGCAGATCAAGCTGGGTCTGGACCTGCAGGGCGGCACGCACCTGGTGCTGCAGGTTCAGGTGCAGGAAGCCGTCGCGCAAGAAACCGATCAGATGGTGGACCGGCTGACCCAGCAGCTGCGCGACAAAAATATCCGCTACGACGAAATTCGCCGCGTCGACGATACGCACATCTTGCTGCGCAACGTCGACTCCGCTCAGGCATCGACCTTTCGCGATTTCGTGCAGCTGCAATACGGCGCACTGTGGGACAGTTCGCCCGCGGCGGGCGAAACTTCCGGCTACACGCTGACGCTGCGGCCCAGCGCGGTGTCACAGATCCAAGAAACCACCATGGTGCAGTCGCTGGAAACCATCGAGCGCCGCATCAATTTGCTGGGCTTGACCGAACCAACCATTCAGCGCCGTGGCCGCAATGAGAACGAAATTCTGGTGCAGTTGCCCGGAGAAGGCGATCCTACTCGCGCCAAGGAGATACTCAAGGCGGGCGGTCAGCTTGAACTCAGGTTGGTGGTAGATCCGCGTCCCTACACCTCCCAGACTGAAGCCTTGACCGCTCATGGTGGCATCTTGCCGGCGGGAACTGAAGTCATGCAGGAAGACCCGCGCGGACGTGCTGCTTCCGCACAAACTTCTAGCGGTGACGTTTGGTTTGTCGTCAGCCGTGCGCCGGTTGTCACCGGCCGTGATCTCCGTAACGCCACCGAATCCCGCAACACCAACAGTCCCGGCCAGTGGCAAGTGAACTTTGTCCTCTCGGCTGAAGCCGCTCGCAGATTTGGTCCCTTCACCGAAGCTAACAAAGGCAGCCAGTTGGCAATCGTGCTCGAACACAAAGTTTATTCGGCCCCAGTAATCAACGGTCGTATTGACGACAACGGCATGATTGAAGGCAGCTTCGGTCAGGAATCGGCCCACGATCTAGCGCTGGTTCTCCGCTCCGGCGCGCTGCCCGCCTCGATCAAATATTTGGAAGAACGCACGGTTGGGCCTTCGCTCGGCGCAGACTCGATTCGCCACGGCGTGCAGGCATCCGTCTTGAGCCTCATTGTGGTGATGCTGTTCATGCTGTTTTACTACCGGCTATCCGGAGCGAATGCGGTCGTCGCCTTAATACTCAACCTGGTCATCCTGCTCGCAGCACTCGCGTGGTTTGGTGCCGTTCTGACTTTGCCCGGCATCGCTGGTGTGATTTTGACCATCGGTATGGGCGTTGACTCCAACGTGCTGGTTTTCGAGCGCATCCGGGAAGAACTGCGCAACGGAAAGTCCGCGGCTTCCGCAGTCGATTCGGGTTTCGACAAAGCGTTTCTAACCATCATCGACACCCACGTCACTACCGTGGTTTCGGCTATCTTCCTGTTCTTGTTTGGCACTGGCCCGATTCGCGGCTTTGCCATTTCCCTGACCATCGGTCTGATCGCCAACGTGTTCACGGCAATTTACGTTTCAAAGACGATTTATCAATACCACCTGGGAAAAATGGACCGCCAGGGGGAGTTGAGCATCTAGTTTTGTACTAGGACTACTGATTCGCCGGTACTGCTGAAATTAGGTGGATTGCCGGATTGGTCTTACTTGAAATTTAAGGGACGATGGCCAGCTACTGCCCTCGTCCATGGTCGCGAACCGGGAACAATCCGGCACTCGCTGGAGTCTAAGGAAGGGAAGCAGAGCCAGCATGATTGAATTCTTTAAAGAGCCTAATTTCGATTGGATGGGTAAGGCCAAGTATTTCTATGCATTAAGCGCGATTCTGCTGATTGCCGGTTGGGCTTCGATTGCCGCTAAGGGTGGCATGTACTACGGCATCGATTTTAAGGGCGGCACCAACGTCGACGTGCGCTTCACTCATCCGCCGACCATTGATCAACTCCGCGCCGCTCTGACGTCCCAAGGGCTAGGCAACACCGAGATTCAAAGCATCAGCGACATTGCTTCTGGCAGCTCCAGCGAATATCTCATTTTCATTGGGCAGGAAGCGCAAACCGATGAAGCGCGCGATTCCACCAAGGCTCGCGTGGTCTCTGCTCTGAACGCCGCATACGGTCCGGGAGCTTTCACCATTCGCGGCGCGGAAATTGTCGGAGCAAAAGTTGGTGCCGAACTCCGCCGCCAGGCAGTTTTCGTTACCCTCTATGCTTTAGGCGGCATGCTGTTATATATTGCCTTCCGATTCGAGTGGGTCTTCGGGGCCGCCGCGGTCCTTGCGGTCTTCCATGACGTTTTGATCACCTTGGGCTTTTTCTCGCTGCTGCATTTTGAGATTTCGCTCACGGTCATCGCCGCTTTGCTCACTCTGGTTGGCTATTCAATGAATGACACCATCGTGATTTTCGACCGCATCCGCGAAAACAATCGATTGCTGCGCAAAGAAGAGTTTGCCGCGGTGGTCAACAAGTCCATCAATCAGACTTTGTCGCGGACCATTTTGACCAGCGGCCTGACTTTCCTCACCGTACTCGTGCTTTTCCTCATGGGTGGCCAGGTGCTTCGCGCTTTCTCCTTTGCTCTGGTGGTGGGGATTGTGGTAGGAACGTACTCCAGTTTTGGCATTGCTGCTCCGCTGGTGGTCTGGTGGCATCGCTACCGGAATCCCGACGCGGTGACAGGAACCGGACCCGCAGCCGGCAATAAACCCCGGAATGGTGAGGCCGCCGAAGGGCGCCTTGCTCCCGCCGGGAGGAGGTAGGGACCATGTTCGAAGAAATGGTAGTTTCTAGTCCGAAATCAAAGAAGACCAATAAGCCGTGGACCGTTTTTCTCTCTATGGTGATTCAGGCTACTCTCGTCTTCATCATCGTCTTGATTCCGTTGATTTACACGGAAGCTCTGCCCAAGGCGAGCTTGGCGACGCTGCTGGTTGCGCCACCACCGCCGCCACCACCGCCGCCACCTCCACCTCCAGCGCAGATCGTGCACGTCAAGCCGCAAGTGCACTTGATGGACGCTGGCAAGCTGGTGGCGCCGAAAGTGATCCCCAAAGAAATCAAAATTATTAAGGAAGACGCCGAGCCCGACATGATGGGCGTTTCCGGCGGTGTCCCTGGCGGCGTTCCTGGCGGCCAGATGGGCGGCGTCATCGGTGGCGTGATTGGCGGAGTCGGCGGCGCGCCGGCACCTCCCAAGCCAACTGCGAGCCGCATCAAGCAGGGCGGTGCAGTTACTGCAGCTTCACTTATCAATAAGGTAACACCAGCTTATCCGCCACTGGCCCGCCAGACCCGCATCTCCGGCACCGTCCGCCTGCACGCGATTATTTCCAAGTCCGGCACAGTGCAGCAACTCGAAGTGATTTCCGGGCATCCACTGCTGGTACAAGCCGCGCTCGACGCGGTGCGCCAGTGGAAGTACCGCCCAACCACGCTGAACGGGGAACCGGTGGAAGTGGATACCACGGTGGACGTGATTTTCTCTTTGAACGGTCAGTAGTAGGGTTTCAGGGTTTGTACGTACAAACCCTGAGCTGACAGAGGGTTTAAGGGTTTGTCTTACAGATAAACAAGTTGCACTTGCAAACCCTAAGCAGCAAACGGAGCGTCCCGCAAGTCGTGGGATAAACGAGGCGCTTCGCGCAGCATCGATTTGGCAGTAACTCGTTGACGAACGGTGCGAAGAGCGCCGCCAGTGACGCGGAACTTATATCGGCGAGGCCGCTTAGCGGTCCGCCAAGGAGCAAACGAATGGTAGCCACTTTGTACGTTTACGCCGCCATGTTCCTACAGTCCACCGGTTCAAACTGGGACTTGAGGACCATGTGGGGTCAGATGAGCTTTTTGCCCCGCGCGGTGGTCATCACTCTTTTCATTCTCTCCATCTACTCCTTCGGCGTGATGATTGATCGCGCGCTGATGTACAGCGCCGCGCGCAAGCAATCGCGGGTCTTCGTGCAACAGGTTGCCGGTGCTCTGAAAGACGGCAAGCTGGACGAAGCCATCGCCATCGCGGAACGCAACAAAAAGAGCCACATCGCCAAGGTGGTCGCCACCGGCCTTTCTGAATTTCAGTCCGCTTCACAGCAAGTTTCCGATTCCGACGTGGTAGAAGCCGCCAAGCGCGGTCTGGAACGTTCCGTCGCTATCGTGCACGCGGAAATGAAGCGCGGACTCTCGGCTCTCGCCACCATCGGTTCGACCGCACCGTTCGTCGGACTGTTCGGCACCGTGGTCGGAATTTTGAACGCGTTTAAGGGCATTGAAACCAGCCACGCAACCGGTCTTTCCGCGGTCGCCGGCGGTATCGCTGAAGCTCTGGTCACCACCGCGTTCGGCTTGATCGTGGCCGTGCCCGCCGTGTGGGCCTACAACTACTTCACCAACAAGGTCGAAGCGTTCGACGTCGAGATGGATAACTCCTCGATGGAACTCATCAACTACTTCATTCTTCGCCGCGGCGCCAGCAAGAAGTAACTCGCCGCCGTTGCGCTGAGTTTGTCGCGGTCATCTTTAAAAGGAGTGTCACATGGCTGGAATCGGTGGTCATACCGAGGGCGGTCGTTACAAGCCGCAAGTTGGCGCGCAGATGTCTTCGCCGAACATCATTCCGATGGCGGACATCATGCTGGTCCTGCTGATCATCTTCATGGTGGTCACGCCCATGTTGCAGAAAAACAAGCCTGTGGACATGGCGCGCACCGATACCGCCAGGGACATGCAGGACGCCGACAAGGAAGATGCCGTGGTCGTTGCGGTCACTCGTGACGGCAACATCTTCCTCGGCAACACCCAGATCCAGAAGGCCGATCTTAGCGGGCAAGTGAAAGACCGTATTGCCAACAAACTGGACAAGACGGTCTATCTCAAAAGCGATGCGCGCGCCAAGTACGGCGACGTGGTTGCCGTCGTGGACGAGATTCGCTCTGCTGGTGTCGATCAACTGGGTTTGTTGACTGAGCGCACAGAGAAAACTGGAGCGCCTCCGCCGCCTACCGGCGACTGAGCGTTTTTTCCGATTAGTTAGTGGTACCTTTCGTTGCATTAAACCGCGCCGGATCCCACCCGGCCCGGGTTCATAAGGGTTTCAGGGTTTGTACTTACAAACCCTGAGGCAGGTAGTGGCACTGGTTCCAAACCCTCGCAGGTTGGAGCCGACTGGAGACTCGCTATGGGGATGAGCGTAGGTAACAGTAGTGGCGGTGCGGTAGCGGAGATGAACGTCGTTCCGCTAATCGATATTTTGCTGGTGCTTCTCATTATTTTCATGGTGATCACGCCGCTGACGCCTAAGGGCATGGACACTCTGGTCCCGCAGCCCAATCCGAATCAGCAGCAACAGCAGCAGATTGACGACAAGACTGTCGTGGTTCAGATCACCAAAGACGGTAAGGTCAAGATCAATAGCGAAGACTCCAGCTGGGATCTCCTGGGTCCGCGCATGGAGCAGATTTTCAAGGAGCGCGCGGAAAAAGTCGCATTCGTCAAGGGCGACAACGAATGTCTCTTCGAACAAGTGGCGCGGGCCATCGATATCATGCGCATTTCTGGAATCGACAAAGTTGGTTTGATCACCGCCAAACTCGAAGCGGGCCAATAGCACAACTTCTTTTCGCAGGGTTGTGAGAGTCCTCCTCGCCGGGGATAGTTCAATCTCAGGGTTTGTAAGTACCAACCCTGAAACCCGTTTTTGCGAGGTGGATGATGGCAATGCTAGTTGGTGGTGCGAACCGCGGAACATACACCGAATTAAATATTGTTCCGTTGATTGATATTCTGCTGGTCTTGCTGGTGATCTTTATGTCCATGCCTTCCCAGCAGAAGGGCCTGGACGCGATCGTGCCGCAGCCGGCGATCGACGGGCCCAAGGAACCCGAAGGCGTGATCGTGGTGCAAGTCCAGTCCGACGGCCAGCTCCGGGTCAATCAAGAGTCAGTTCGTTGGGATCAGCTTGGCGGCCGGTTGGAATCAATCTTTAAAGAGCGAGCCCATAAAGTTGCTTTCATTCGCGGCGAAGCTCCTGTAGAGTTCGCACTTGTCGCCCGGGTGATTGATATTTTGCACGGCTCGGGAATCTCGGTCGGGTTGTTGACGCCGGGGCTGGAACAATTCCGCTGATTGTGATGGAATAGCCCGCGCAGGGCGTATCTTAACTTCTCGCGTCGGTTGTTTTGCAGCCGCGCATCGCAGGGATGGACGCTTCGATGACTTATGCATCGCACGCACCTACGGACGCTTCTCGGTTCGCAACTTCGTTTCGCCGCACGGTAGCTCTCATCGCGCTGGTGGTATTGGCCGCCGGATTTTCCGGTTGCGATAAACTGAAAGCCCGCGACCTCCTCAACAAAGGTGTCGCCGCGTTCAAGAATGGCCAGTACGACCAGGCCGGTGAATTCTTCAAGCAGGCCAAAGATCTTGATCCTTCCTTGCTCAACGCCCGCTTGTACCTGGCCACGTCCTACGCCAGCCAATATATTCCCGGAGCACCCTCCGAACAGAATCGCAACATCGGCAAACAGGCAATTGCGGAATTCAAGGACATTCTCGCCACTAATCCGGAAAACCTCAGCGCCGTAGATGGCGTCGGCTCGATTTTGTTCCAGATGGCCGGCACTCCTTACGAACCAAAGCTTTTTGAAGAATCAAAAACCTACCATCAGCGGCACATTCAGCTGAAACCCGACGATCCCGAACCGTATTACTGGATCGGGGTAATCGACTGGACTTTGGCATTTCGCGCCAACGCCGAAATGCGTAAAGCCTACAACGAGAAAAATGTCGCCAAGCAGGCTAAGCAGGTAAGGGACACCGAACCGCTGCCCGCCGCCATTCGCGCCGATTACATCGCCCAATTTGGGCCGATGATCGACGAAGGCATCGCGGACTTGCAGAGGGCCATTACCATCCGTCCCGACTACGACGATGCCATGGCCTATCTCAATTTGCTTTACCGCCGCAAAGCCGACACCGTCGAGAGCGCCACCGAACGGGCCTCGCTGCTAAAGCAAGCCGACGATTTGGTGGACAAAGTGAAGGAAGTGAAGCAGAAGCGCGCTTCGCAACCTCCTCCTGCCGCCTGATACTCAACCGATTCCGCAGTGATCGAGCTGTCGCGGGGCGCTTTACGGCGCCCCGTTTTCATTTCCGCCCTCCGCACTCGCCCTTCCGTCTCTTCCGGCGTAACATATTAAGATGTCAGGCTCGGCCCATCTGCCGTTGCAATTCAACCGTGATCGCACTGAACGGCAGCTCGACGCTCGTCTGGCCGAACTCCTGGACAAGCTGAAAACCAATCGCCCCTCCGACGATCCCTGGCTGGTTCGGCGCGCCTACGACATCGCTGCTGAACGCCATCGCGACCAGCTTCGCCGCTCCGGCGATCCCTATCTCACCCACCTGTTGGAAGTCGCCCATATTCTTGCCGACATGCGCATGGACTCGACCACGCTGGCCGCCGCGCTGCTCCACGACGTCATCGAGGACACCGAATTTCCAGTCTCGCGCATTCAGGAACGCTTCGGCGAAGAGACCGCCCGGCTGGTCGAGGGCGTCACAAAAATCAGCCGCCTGAATATGTTGGCGCCAGAAGCCCGCCAGGCCGAGAACGTCCGCAAGATGGTCCTGGCAATGGTCAACGATGTGCGCGTGGTGGTGGTAAAACTTGCGGATCGTCTGCACAACATGCGCACCATTCAGTTTCTGGAACCGGCCAAGCAGCAGCGCATCTCCCGCGAAACTTTGGAAATTTACGCTCCCATCGCGCACCGCTTGGGCATGGGCAACATTCGCAACGAGCTGGAAGATCTTTCCTTCCGCGTTCTGGAGCCGGACTCTTTTCTGGCCTTGCAAAAAGAAGTGGTCGACAAGCAGCCGCAGCATCGGAAATTTCTGGAAGAAGTGCAGGCGGCCATTCGTTCCAAGCTGGTGGAGAGCGGAATTCCCGCGGAATTGGAAGCCCGCGTAAAGGGTCTCTGCTCGCTACACCGCAAAGTCGAACGCCAGCAGCGCGGCGTGGAGCAAGTTTATGATCTGCTGGCGGTCCGGGTGATCACCGACTCGGAACGGAGCTGTTACGCGGCGCTTGGTGTCGTTCACCACATTTGGCGTCCGGTTCCAGGCCGCTTCAAGGATTACATCGCCAGCCCGCGTCCGAATCTTTACCAGTCGCTGCATACCACCGTCATTCATTCCGGTCAGCCGTTTGAAGTGCAGATCCGCACCCAGGAAATGCACCGCATCGCGGAAGAGGGCGTTGCCGCGCACTGGAAATACAAGGATGGCAAACCATCCTCCGATGACGACCAGCGCATCATCTGGATGCGCCAGTTGATTGAGTGGTCTCAGGAACTGCAAGAACCCGGCGAATTCCTGACCACATTAAAAGTCGATCTCACTCCCAACGAAGTATATGCCTTCACCCCCAAGGGTCGCGTGCTGGAACTCCCCACCGGAGCCACTCCCGTGGATTTTGCTTACGCCGTGCACACCGAGGTCGGTCACCACTGCGTTGGCGCAAAAATAAACGGCCAGATGGTCGCCCTGCGCCACGAAATTTCCAGCGGTGACGTGGTCGAAATTCTCACTCAGAAGGGCCATAGCCCCAGCCGCGATTGGCTCAGCTTCGTAAAATCCTCGCCTGCCAAAAGCAAAATCCGGCACTGGATCAATCTCCATGAACGTCAGGAAGCCACCGATATGGGCCGCCGGCTTCTGGAAAAAGAGTCCCGGGCCTTCGGCCGCAGCCTGAAAAAAATTCCCGAGGCCGAGATGCAAAAGGCCGCTTCGGATTACGGGCTATCCAAAATCGAGGACCTTTACGCCGCTGTCGGGTTTGGAAAATATTCCGCGCGCCAGGTGCTGACCAAAGTTTTGGGAGAGACTGCCAAGCCTGCTGATACCACCGTGGACGACACCAGGCCCACACTGGTTAAGACCGTCAAGCGCATGCTCGGCCTGGGCGAAGCCCCGCTAGTCGTAAAGGGCCACGACGACCTGCTGGTGTTCCGGGCCAAGTGCTGCAATCCGATTCCTGGCGACGAAATTATTGGTTACATCACTCGCGGACGCGGCGTTGCAGTGCACACTCGCACCTGCCCCAACGTGCAAAATCTCATGTACCAGGCCGAGCGCCGCATCGCCGTCGAATGGGGTGGCCAGAGCGCCGCCACTTTCCCCGTGCAGTTGGCCATTCGCGCCAAGGATCGTGCCGGCCTGCTTGCCGAAATCACCGCGGTGATCAGCGGAGCCGGCTCCAATATCCGCAATCTGGAAAGCCGCCCGGACAAGCTCAACGCCCGCATCGAAGCCAGTTTGGAAATTGCCGATCGCCGCCAACTGGAAGCTATCCTCGCCAAAATCCGCAAAATCACTGGCGTCCACGGCGTCGAAAGGGTCTATCAGCCCGCTGGCGATTGAGGTTTAACCCCTGTACTTCCAGCCGGGTATCTGCAAAAGCACACGCCGTTGTCGAAGCTATTTCAATCGCGGCAGTTCGGTACAATTGGGGCATGAAGAAGGCTGGCATCTTCGCCACCCTGGTTCTGGCGCCCCTGGTTCTTGCAGGTTGCCAGAGCCACGCTTTTGCCGACTATCGTCCACTGGACCAGGCTGGCATGTGGTCTGGAAGCCTGGAAGAGATGAAGAAGCTCAAACCTTCTGAATCCGAGATCGCGCAGGTGGTCACCCTCAAGTCCGCCGGTAACAGCGACGACTTGTGCATCGCTCTGGTCAGCGCGGCCCGCGCTCATCAGCATCCCTTTTCCAGCGCCGCGGCAGCCAATAGTTTGCACAACGCCAATTTTACTGACGATCAGATTCTTGGTTTCGCCCGCAAAGACAAGTTGGAATCCATCAGCACCGAAGCAGTGATGCTGCGCTTGATCGGCCTTTCCGATCCCACCGTACAGACTCTGTTGCGGCGCCGTATGCAGGGCCTCCCTACGCTCTCTAGCGCGGAAATTGGCCGCCTGAAAAATACCCAGCTTTCCGAGCGTGAAATCATGGCCCGCGTGGAAAATGGCGTGACTGACGCTCAGGCGGACGCCGAAGCCGCTGCGCGCGAGAGGAGCCGCGCTCACAGCGGCACCGGATTTAGCCGGACTCGCGGCCGTCGCCGCTAAAGTTCCGCTCCGCGATTTTTCCCGCTTTCCTCACGAATCTTTGTTTGCGGCTGTCGCTGCCGCCGTTACAATCGGGGTGCTGTGACTCGCATCTCAATCCGCTGCTGGCGCTCGCTCACTTTCCTGCTTTTCGTGGCCTGCGGTCTTGCGGGCTGTGCCGCGTCTTTGGGCCCCGGATACCTCGTCGAAAGGCAGGATATTCACGTTTCCTTCCAGTCGCAGCCTGAGCCGCAAATTCACATTTCCGCTGAATATCATCTTAAGAATACCGGCAATCAGGATCTCGACACTCTTGACGTCCGCCTGCCCGGCCGCCGCTTCCACTCTTCGGGCGCCGAGATTTCGTGGGACGGATCCGGCCTCGCGCCGGCGGCTGCTCCGGATAATCCCCGCGAAACCATTCTTCGCCTTCCGCGGCCCTGGGCCGTCGGCGCCAGCCATACTCTCCATTTTGCCTACGACATCTTGTCTTCTCCCGCGGAGCAAGATTCGATCGGCTTCACCTCCGAAGCTTTTTATCTGCCGGCAGCGGCCTGGTCACCGCAGCTTCCGCAATCTCGCGGCGTTTTTGGATTCGGCGGAGTGCCGCCAAAAAAGTGGCAGCTGACGATCAGCGTCCCGCAAGATTTTCTGGTCCATGCTGGTGGTAGCAAGGAGAAACATTCCCGAAAAGGCGTCCTGACAGAATTTCAGTTTCAGCAAACAGTAGACGACCTGATCCCATTTGTGGTTGCCGGGCGATATCGCGAAAGCCGTCAGGATCTCGCGCATGATCAAAAAATGAGCATCTGGAGCCGCGCCGGCTCCAATCCGGCCGACCTGCAGGCGGCGGGCAGTTCACTCGCTCAAATTCTCGGCAGTTACCAATCGTTCTTTGGCCGGCGTGGGAAGTCTAATCCGCCACTCTGGATCGTCGAATGCCCCGCGGATATCGGGTGTCTTTCGCAACAGGACTCCGGGTTTTCATCCCTGCTTTTCGCGGGAAACGCCGAGGCTTCCGTGGAAATGATTTCGCAGGATACCGTTCTGGTTGACCCGCGCCGCGCCAAGGGCATGCCGGAAGTGCTGGCGACTCCGGCGTTGGCGGCCGGCTGGCTGGGTTACGGCAAAAATCCTGGATTTTATCAACAACCGCTGCCCGTGTCCGCGCTTCCGGCTTTTGCCGCCGCGCAAGCTCGCGAGCTTTCATCGGGGCCGCAAATACGCGGGCAGATCATCAGCCGCGCACTGGCACAAATTCCTCCGGACGCCACGCGAGCATCGAACAATGATCCGAACGTCGCTCGCGCCAAAAGCCTGTTATTGTTTTACGCGCTGCAAGAACGCGTCGGCGCGGAAGCTTTCCAGAACGCCGTGCAGCACATGCTAGCGGCGCGCAGCGGCCGTGATTTCGAGCTCGCCGATCTCATCGCCGCCCTGGAGCAGGAATCGCACCAGCCGGTTGGTCCGTTTGTCCGTGACTGGCTCAAGCGCCCCGGTATACCGGAAGATTTTCGGGCAAAATATTCTCAGCAAACGATTTCACAAAATCCATCTGCTCAGGAGGCAGCGCAATGAAGGCAATCGTTCTCACCGACAGGGGCCCGAAGCCGATCGGCCCGTACTCCCAGGCCGTGAAATCCACCGGGTTTTTGTTCGCCTCCGGGCAAGTAGCCCTGGACCCGCGCACCAACGAATTTTTCGGCGGAGATATTCGCCAGCAAACCCAGCTGGTTTTGGAAAATATCAAAGCGATTCTGGAAGCCGCGGGGTCAAATCTTAACCACGTGGTGAAAACCACGGTGTTCCTGAAGGACATGAATGATTTCGCGGCAATGAACGAGGTCTACGCCAAATTTTTCACAATCGCTCCGCCCGCCCGCTCAACCGTTGAAGTCGCGCGGCTGCCAAAAGATGCATTAGTGGAAATCGAAGTCATTGCTTCGCTGTGAGCGGCAGTTTTTTTGAACGAATTGGTCCGGCGCGTGGCCCGAAACGGGGCTTTACCGTAGTTTTATGTGCCGAACGGATCTCTTACTTTGCTCGGAATGCGGGTAACCGCCTACCACGACGCAATCAGTCTTTCGCTGACAATCAAGGAGCCGACGGGCTCTGATACGCTTCGTACAGCGCCACGCCAGTCGCCACGCTTACCGCCACGATCGCGATTAAAAGGAACCGGCTGCGCCCGGCCTTGCGTGGTCCTTTGTATTTCCCGCCGCCAACTCCCTGTGGGCCCTGCGGATCTTCATTCGCATAATACGAACTTGGATCCAGAATCACCCGGTACGCCGTGGCTTCCGGCACGATTTGGGTCTCGCCATCAACGGTGATCGCCAGCGATCCGCGCGTGCTTCGTACCTGCAGCTCTTTAGGGCTGACGTAGGTAACTTGTCCTACTGTCGGCCGATCGCTCTCCGCACGAATCAGCGCACTCGACGCGTGCAGCTCGAATGCTTTGGCATTTGCAGTGGAAAAGATTGCGGTTCCGCTCAGCAGCGTGGCCGCCGGAATTCCGTTGTCTTCCCCCATCGATACCGAACTGGCGCCGGACAGTCGCAACCGGGCCGCGCCGGTGCGCACCTGAATGTTTCCGGTCACTTCAGTGCTGAGATGATCCCCGCCAAATACCGTGGAACCCGTGGAAGCCGTGGCGCTGCCAACATGCGCGCTCGAAGCTGCCGTGATTGTGCCTAGCGCCGGAGTCGTCGACCCCGCCACCGGCATCACCAACACCGCATATGAAACTGCAATTGCCACTACCGCTCGTGGGCGAAACATTTTCCCTCCCGGAGGGCTGCTAGCAGAATACTCACCGCCTTTGTGCCCGTCAATCGCTATTCACTTTCGCCTCGATTTCCATCTTTGCTCCCTCGGATTACTGGCCGCGCACCGCCTCTCGCTGCTACAATGCCTTGTCGAAATGGCCGATTGGAAACAAATCACGGCACGCATCCGCCGCGCGCGCGGCAGCAGGGACCCTGGCGGGCAGTTGGCTTTGCTCTACGAAAAAACCAATGACGCCATGGTGGCCTTCGAGCTTGGCCGCCATTTCGAAATCACCAAAGATTCCGCAAAATCCCTCGAGTGGTTTCTCATTGCTGCCACTCGTTTTCGTCGCGGCGAATGGAAGACCAAAGCCCGCGAAGCTGTTGTTAGACTCGGAGGAGAATTGCCGCCTGACACCGATCCCGTACCAGAATCATCCGCCGCAGCGCCAGTAATCGAATCTTCCAGCGACTCCGCCGCACGGATTTCGATTCCCGATCCCGCCATGCATCTCGAACAATCTACGATCGCTTTCGAGACACCTGCTGCCGTCGGCACTGAAAATCCTCCCTCGTCGGAAGCTCTTCAGGATTTCGCCGCTACGCCGCTTGGCCTTGCTGACAAAAAACATCGCCGCCGTGGACGCCGTGGCGGACGCAACCGCAGTAAGCGTGGCTCGGCTGCCACCACCGCAGCCCCGGCCACCGATTCCGGCCGCCGTTCCCCTGCGTCTTCGCGCGCCGTAAATACCGAGCCGGAGGAAATTTTGCCGCCTCGCGTAGTCGATAGCCGCGCCATCCCGCGCATTCCCGTCGAGCAAATTTCCGACTCCGCCGCTCCTGGCGTCAAGGGCCGTTTCGGTGATCCCGGCCTCGCATCGCGTCTTTCGCTCCTCGAAATGCAGCTTCGCCGCCTGCTCACCTGCCCGCCGGTCAAACTTGAAGAATCTGCCCAAGCGCCTGCCGGTCCCGGCGTCTTCGTGCTCACCGACGACGAAATGACCACCTACTACTACGTCGAAGCCTGCGACACGCTGCGCATCGCCATCGGCAGCCTTGCCCGCACGGGCATGACCCGCCGTGGCAACACCAACCTGAAAGCTCTACTCGCCGACAATCTTGGCATCCCCGAAACTCGTGTCACAAAATATCTCAGCGACCACTGCGTCGTTCGCTGGCTGCAGCTTGACGACGGCTCCATCAACTTCCACCATTTTGCGATCGCCGTGCTCCGCCCCGCGCTCAACGAGTAGCCACTTACTCGAAAAGTCCAGCGCCGTTGCGCAAAATGGGAATTTTTCCGCCCATTTCACCCTATTCGTTAACAATTCCCCATCGTAGCTACCATCCCCGCTCAATGCTGTATATCCCCGTTCAACCCTTGTTTTTCCCCATTGAATGCAACTCCCTAGCCCCCCTCCCCTCCCTCCGGCAAACTATACATGCCGAAAGACTTAGGCCCGAAACACGGTCCGCAGCATCTATTGTGTTACGGTAACAGTGGCCTCCGGGGGCAGTACTAAAGAGGCCGTTTCAAGCATCAAATTGCCGTCTAGGACTTTGGGCTCATCGCGAATCCATTTGGGGATCCGCACTTTTAAATCTGGGGGTAGAGGTTTATGCCGAATACAGTAGGCACGCAACTCGCAAGGTCGATCGATTGGATCATTTGTAAGACCGCGAAAGTCACGTTCAACTCCATTCAGCATTTCAACAAGCGCAATCCCAATCCGTCCGTGACCCCACAGTGGTCCGATAAGCCGCTTCTCAAGTCCTGGGAAAAGTCCAAGCCCACACTCGGCTTCCCGCGCCAGACAGACTCGCTCTGTCCCGGTTGCGTCAAGGAAGCTCGCGAAGCCATCATCGCCGGTAAAAAAGACTGGCGCGATTTGATGAGCGAAAAAGTCGGCGAAATTAAGGCTCAGATCATCGAGCGCGACGGCCAGGTCTGGATGGTGAAAGATTGCCCGCTGCACGGCCACTATGAAGACATGATGGCCGTTGACTCCAAATGGCTTAGCTGGATCGAAAAGCAATATCCCGGCCGCGACATCCCCGCGCACAACGACGAAGACCTGCACAAGCATGGTTCGTCCACCGTTCTTTACGGCCGCGGGTCAGTGCTCACAGTGGATCTCACCAACCGCTGCAACATGATGTGCGATCCCTGCTTCATGGACGCCAACCAGGTTGGCTACGTACACGAACTCGGCTGGGACGAAATCAAGGAAATTCTCGATAACGCGCTCAAGATCAAGCCGCGCCGCCAGATGTCCGTGCAGTTCTCCGGTGGCGAGCCGACGATGAGCCCGAATTTCCTGGAGGCCGTCGCTTACGCGCGCAAGCAAGCGCCCAACCGCCCTCTGCGTCACCGTCTCGAGCATGCCTATCTTTGGAATCCTGAAGCGATGGATCGGATGGCCGAATTAGGCGTCATCTGGAACACGCAACCTGTACTCATGGAAATCGTCGGCCGTGAAGGAGTTTATAGCCAATGGGGGGACGGCGCGCGTTTCGCCTTTCTTTTCAAATTTTTGATCAAACGCGGCGTGATTATCTCTGGGGGCTCGGATTGGCCGGTTGGTCTTTACAATCCATTGATTGGCATCGATATTCTCGTCAATCACCGTTTCGGTCCGGAAGAAAACTCCGAGGTGTTGAATTCAGATGAAGCTCTGAGCGTTCTGCAGGCGCTTCGAGTTTACACCTATAACGGAGCGTATACCGCGTTCGAAGAGGACGAGAAGGGCTCGCTCGAAGAAGGGAAACTGGCCGACATGGCGGTTCTCTCTGACGACATCCTGTCAGTGGCATCGACAAAAATTCGCGAGATAAAAATCGATCAGACCTACGTTGATGGCCGTTTAGTGTTCGACCGGTCAAACTGATTAATCGTCCAACCGTTCAATCGTCCTGGAAGGAATACCCGACCATGAAATCTAGAATTACTTTCTTTGCGTTAGTTTTTTTAATCGCGCTTTCCAATACGCCGCTTGCATGGGGTCAAGCCGACCAGACAAAACGCCTGATCGAAGGAGCAAAAAACGAAGGCAAGGTCGTTTGGTACACTGCCTTGTCGATTCAAGATGCTGAATTACTCACCAAACGGTTCGAGCAGACATATCCTTTTATTAAAACCGAAACGCTTCGACTTGTAACCGACGCCTTACTGACGAAGATTCTGACGGAAACTAAAGCAGGTGTTTATAATGCCGACGTGATCGAGATACCGGGCATCGCCGGGAATATTCTAAAAAAGGAAGGTCTGTTCGATACGTACGTTTCGCCTGAATCAAAAGCCTACCCGGCATCGATGAAAGACTCCGGCGGCACCTGGACAAGCTTTTTTATTCACACGCTGGTGCTCGTCTACAACACACAACTCGTCAAAAAAGAAGAACTGCCTCGCACCTACGAGGAGCTCATTAACCCCAAGTGGAAAGGCAAGATCGTTCTTCGCGATGAAGATTTCGAGACCTTCGGGATGATGCTAAAGGTTATGGGCCGAGAAAAAGGCGTGAATTTTATGCGGCGGTTGGGAGCTCAGGGCGTGGATCTTCGCAACAGCTTTACTCTGGCCGTCCAGGGGGTAGCGTCCGGCGAGATTCCATTGGGCATGAACTTATA
>Ga0137418_10002368_pt1 | contig 17253 bp, 15 predicted proteins | sample CZODoug3_1_2_16f_FD_122242 | JGI IMG/M metagenome (GOLD analysis project Ga0137418, IMG submission 122242) | Vadose zone soil fungal communities from Angelo Coast Range Reserve, California, USA - CZODoug3_1_2_16fungal (Hybrid Assembly) | ecosystem: Environmental > Terrestrial > Soil > Vadose... | reverse complement strand
CCTATTTTTCTCAATGGTGATGTTACGTCAGTAGAGAAAGTAAAATTCATTCGTGATAATTATGATGTGGACGGTTTCATCGTTTCTTCTGGTGGTGGACTCGTCGAGTCTGCTTCCCGCAACGAATTGCAGCAAAAGCTGCAGGAGATTCGCGCCCTGGTGCGTTGCAGCCGCTGGGAATATTTTTCGTCGCTGCTGGATGATTCCTATGCTGCACCTCGCACGGGAAAAACGCCCGTGCCTGCGCCCCAGAGCGAGGCTAGTGCGTGCAAGGAAACCGCATGAGCGCCGCAAAGATTCTTGTCACGGGAGTCGCGGGATTTCTTGGCAGCCATTTAACGCGGCAACTGGCGGCGCGCGGGGCTGATGTACGCGTACTTTTGCGTCCATCGAGCAACAATCGTGCCATCGCCGATCTTCCGCTCGAATATGTTACCGGCGATTTGCGCGATGCGCCGTCGCTGGAACGCGCGCTTGCCGGAGTACAGCGGGTTTTTCACGTGGCTGCGGATTACCGCTTGTGGTCAAAACGTTCGCAGGACATTTATGATTCGAATGTCGGCGGAACGAAAAATCTGCTCGAAGCCGCCAAACGGGCCGGCGTCGAACAATTTATTTACACCAGCACTGTGGCCACCATTGCAGTCGATCGCACCGAACCGCCGAACGAATCAACCGCCGCCAAGTTGGAAGAAATGATCGGGCATTACAAGCGTTCGAAATGGCTGGCGGAAAGGGAAGTTCTCAACGCCGCGAAGGCGGGATTTCCGGCAATCGTCGGCATGCCCACCACTCCCGTCGGCCCGTGGGACTGGAAGCCGACTCCGACTGGGAAAATCATTTTAGATTTTCTGAATGGCAAAATGCCCGGTTACGTCGACACGGGTCTGAATTTTGTCGGCGTGGAAGAATGCGCCGCAGGTCATATCCTGATCGCTGAAAAAGGCATGATCGGCGAGCGCTACTTGCTCGGTTCTGAAAATCTAACGCTGAAAGCGGTGCTGGATATTCTCGCGCAGATTACCGGGCTGCCCGCACCAACGCTGAAAATTCCGCACCGGCTGGCGCTTGGCGTTGCCTACGCAGAGACCGCATTTTCGCGCCTCGTCGGACGTGAGCCGCAGATTCCCGTCGAAGGCGTAAAAATCGCGCAGCACATGATGTTCGTGGATTGCAAACGCGCGCAACGCGAACTGGGATTTCAGCCCGGGTCTGCGACCGCGGCGTTCGAACGCGCTGTCCGTTGGTACGAAGCCAATGGCTACATCGCGCCACGCCGCGCGAAAAAAATTCTTCATGCGACAGCTGCGTAGTTCCGTTGATTGGCAGTGTACGTTGCCGTACGTTCGGATAAAGTTTGCAGATAGTATCTCTGGGCTGTCACCCAGCGTCTATTCTTGAAGAAGCAAATGCGCATCCTGGTCACGTTCGCGGTCGAAGTCGAATTCGCCCCCTGGCGAAAATTGCGCAATCTTCAGGCAATGGAGATCGTCGAAATTCCTGTTTTTCGAGCGCAAGTGGGCGGCGCGAAAGTGGATTTTGTAATTACGGGAATGGGCGTCGAAAACGCCTTTCGCGTAGCCAACAAACTGCTTTCGGAACCCTATCAGGTGTGCATTACCGCCGGCTTTGCCGGCGCGCTGCAGGAAGCGCATGCCGTTGGCCATATTCTGGTAGCTGATGCGGTTCGGGAATTGGGAAAATCGAAAACCCTTTCCTGCGGACGCAATTTGGTCTACGCCGCTGCGGCAGATGGCGCCCGGCGGGTGAAACTATTTCTGACATCGGATCACGTGGTGCGCACCGCTGATGAGAAGAAAGCGCTCGCCCCGTTCGCGGACGCGGTCGAAATGGAGAGTTTTGGCGTGCTAACTGCTGCCGCCGCGCACCAGCGCTCCGCAGTGGCCATCCGGGTCATCTCCGATTTGATGAGAACGGACATGCCGGCCATTGTCGACACTGCGGTGGATGAACTGGGGCGCGTTAAAATCGCGGGAGTTGCGAAATATGTAGCCCGCCACCCGCTGCACCTACCCGCGCTGATCCGCCTTGGACGCGACAGCAAGACCGCAGCAGAAGCACTGGCACATTATTTGGAGGCGTTTATCAAGAAGCTTTCTCTGTCAACTCACGGTTGGCCGCCGTCAGAATTGCAGGGGGTCGCCACGCGATGAGTACGACTCCGTCGCTCACTGAATCCGCACGCACCATCGGCCCGATCCCGAAAACCATGCGGGCGGGCGTGTATCGCGACAAAGGCGTGGTCCGCGTAGAGGAAGTGCCCGTTCCCGAAGTTGGCGCGAACGAAATTCTGATCAAAGTCGCGGCCTGCGGCGTTTGCGGCACCGACATTAAAAAAATTTTCCAGCGCTATGTTGAGCCACCGCAAATTCTCGGCCACGAACTCGCCGGCAGGGTCGTAGCCACTGGCCCGGGGGTTACAAAATTCGCGCCTGGCGACCGCGTGATGAGCTTCCACCACATTCCGTGCGAAAAATGTTTCTACTGCGAACGACGCCTCTTTTCGCAATGCCCGCAATACAAGACCACCGGCCTGACGGCAGGCTTCACTCCCAACGGCGGTGGCTTCGCGGAATACGTGAAAGCCATGCCGTGGGTGGCAGACCGCGGCGTTATCAACCTGCCCGACAACGTCTCGTTCGAAGAAGCAACTTTCCTCGAACCCATCAACACCATTCTGAAAGCGGTGCAAAAAGCGCGTATCACGAAAGACCAAACCGTTCTCGTCGTGGGCTGCGGTCCCATCGGCCTGCAACTTTTGATGGTTACCAATTCAATCGGCGCGCGCATCTATTCCAGTGACCCGATGCCCGAACGTCGCGCCAAAAGCCTGACGCTCGGCGCAGTCGAGTCTTTTGACCCTACAAATGATAAGCTAGTCACAGAGGTTAAGACCCGAACTGAGGGACGGGGTGCGGATGCGGTCTTGGTAGCGGTCGCGCATCCGGCAGTGGTGGAAGAAGCTCTCGCCGCGGCGCGTCCAGGTGGACGTGTCCTGCTTTTTGCCGCCAATGATCCTGTAACTCGGATTGGCTTTCCTGCCTCGGCTGTGGGGATCGAGGAAAAAGAAATTCTAGGCAGCTACAGCGCCGCCGTGGACATCCAGGAAGAAGCGGCAGCTCTGGTGCTGCAGAAGAAACTGCCGGTGATGGAGATCGTCACGCACCGCTTTCCTTTAGCTAGAATCCAGGAAGGTCTGGAGCTGGCCGCGAATCCGACATCCGAGTCGCTCAAAGTCTTGATTACGCATCGATGAAAACTTCAGCGAAAAAAACGATTGAAGCTGCGATAGGCGAAGTCGTAGCACTGGCGCGTCGCGTTGTGCCTCCCAAAATGACTGCCGCGGTGCTGTATGGCAGCGAGGATTTGCGCATTGAAGAAATCGACGTTCCATCGCTTGCCGCCGACGAAGTGTTGCTGCGCGTTCGCCTCGCGCTGACCGATGGCACTGATTTGAAAGTATGGAAGCGCGGCTATCACGCAAAAATGATTCGTCCGCCCGCTGTATTCGGCCACGAAGTGGTCGGCGAAGTTGTCGCCGTCGGCAAGCGCGTTGACGCGCGCTGGCGCATGGGCGTTCGTGTAGTCGCCGCAAATTCCGCGCCCTGCTTCCGCTGCTACCACTGCCGCCGCGGCCAGGAAAATCTTTGCGAAGACTTGCTGTTTAACAACGGCGCCTACGCCGAATACATGCGCATCCCGGGCCGCATCGTGATGGAGAACATGCTCGAAGTGCCGCACAGCGTGGACGACCAAAGCGCCGCGCTCGTTGAACCGCTTGCGTGCGTACTGCGCGGCATTCACGAAATGGAATTGCGCACAGGAGACACGGCCGTTGTAATCGGCTGCGGTCCCATCGGCCTCAAATTTGTTCGCATGCTCACGCGCCGCGGCATTCGCGTCATTGCGCTCGCTCGCCGCGCCGCGCCGCTCGACGTGGCGCGCCGGCTCGGCGCCGTCGCCACAATTAATGTCACGGAAACGAAAGACATTCCCGCCGCCGTCAAGGATGTTACCGACGAGACTCGTGGTGCCGACGCCGTCGTCGAAGCCGCCGGCAATCCCGCGGCTTGGGAATTGGCGCTCTCCGTGGTCCGTCGCGGCGGTGTCGTCAATTTCTTCAGCGGTCTGCCTAGCGGCACAAAAGTCGCCATCGAACCCGCACTCATTCACTATTCGGAAATTCGCGTCATCTCGCCGTTTCATCACACGCCGCGTTTCATTCGCGAGGCGCTCGAAGCCGTCAAGCGGGGCGACATTTCCGCGCAGGATTTCGTTACAGAAGAAATCAGCCTCAATGACCTGCCACAGGCTTTTGAACGCATGAAGGCTCGCAGCGGCGAAATCAAAGTCGCCGTCCGTCCTTAATTTGGACTGCGCCGGCCAGACGCCGCCTTTACGGTCTCAACCACCCCGACGCCGATCCCGTAGCTACTCGAATTTTTCCACTCACACCAACCTGCATTTTTTCTCAAACAACGATATCCTTTTCTTATGCTTCGCCCCGATGAACTTGAGATTGCCGCGAACGCTCCCGCCGCAGGGTGCTCGCCGGAAGCCGCGCAACGGTTCACGAAATGGCTCGCCACGCATCACTATGAGAATTTCAATGTGGTCTCCTGGCTCCTGCCGAAAGAACTTCACCAGCATTTCTACAATGTCTACGCCTATTGCCGCTGGGCCGACGATCTCGGCGACGAAATTCCAAACGCCGCGCGGGCCCTCGAACTCCTCGACTGGTGGGACCACGAGCTTGATATTTGTTACGACGGAAAGCCGTCGCATCCCATTTTCATCGCCCTTCACCAAACCATTCTCGAAAAAGACATTCCCAAGCGGCCCTTCGCCGACCTGCTAAAAGCTTTCCGTCAGGATCAGACCACCAAGCGCTACCAAACCTGGGACGCGATGGTCGGCTATTGCCTCTACTCCGCGAATCCCGTCGGCCGCCTGGTCCTTTATCTTTGTGGTTATCGCGACGAGCAGCGTCAAGAACTTTCCGACGCTACCTGCACCGCGCTGCAACTCGCCAATTTCTGGCAAGACGTTTCGCGCGACCTTGAAAAGGGCCGCATCTACATTCCTCTTGATGCCGCCGCAGCGCACGGTCTGACCGAAGCCGAAATTGTCGAGCGCCGCCTCGACGACCGATACGTCAACTTGATGAAGGATCTGATCGTTCGTACGCGCGCGCTCTTCGCCGAAGGCATGCCGCTGACGAAAATGGTCGACGCCCGCCTCAGCGTCGATCTCGAAATGTTCAGCCGCGGCGGCATCGCCGTGCTCGATGCCATCGAAGCAAGCGGCTACAACACCCTGCACCATCGCCCCGCCATTGGCAAAGGCAAGCAAGCGCGCCTGCTCGGCCGCGCGCTCGTCACGCATCTCGTGGCAAAAGAGGCGAAGTCTGCAGCCACCGCGCAGCAACAATCCGACGATCAACTCCTCGCGCAGTCGTACGAAGCGTGCCATCGTATAGCGCGTTCGTCGCGCAGTAATTTCTACTACGCCTTTTTTCTCTTGCCGAAAAAACGCCGCGACGGCCTTGCCGCTCTCTATGCCTTCATGCGACTCGTTGACGACGTCGCCGACCAGGGCGATGATCTCGCCGCCAAACAGCGTGGCCTCGCAAAATGGCGGGCTGCCCTCGATGAAGCCGTCAACGCGAATGGCCGCGCAAACACCTCAGCGCCATCCGACGCCGCCGAGGTGCTACCCGCCCTTGTCGACACCATGCGCCGCTACAACATGCCCGCGCGCTATCTCCACGATCTGGTCTCCGGCGCGGAAATGGATTTAACCGTAAAGTGCTATCCGACTTTCGACCGCCTCCGCGAATACTGCTACCGCGTAGCGGGCACCGTGGGGCTGACCTGCACCCACGTTTTCGGATTCCGGGATGCCCGCGCGCTGGACCTCGCGGAGAAACTCGGCCTCGCCTTCCAACTCACCAACATCATCCGCGATGTTCGCGACGACTATGCCATGGGGCGCGTCTATCTGCCCGACGAAGATCTCGCCCAGTACAACGTCAAGCCTGAAGACTTCGCCCGCCACGAAGCCACCCTCGGCGTCCGCGAGCTCCTGCGCTTTGAAGCCCAGCGCGCCTGGCAGTGCTACGAAGAAGGTGCCGCGCTGCTAACCCTCATCGAGCCGGAAAGCCGCGCGGCTCTCTGGCTCCTCGCGCATACCTACAGCGCTTTGCTCGCGCGCATTGAGGCTCTCGACTTCGCTGTATTCGGTGAGCGTGTGCGCCTCTCCAAAGCGGAAAAACTTGTATTCATCGCCAAAGCGCGTTTCGCGCGTCTGACGGAAGAGAACATTCTTGAAAAACGTGATCGTGATCGGCGGCGGGCTGGCGGGGATGGCGGCCGGCGTCGCGCTGGCTGAATCCGGTTGGCGCGTACGCCTCTTCGAACAACGCCCCTTCCTCGGCGGCCGGGCGACCTCTTACGTCTTGCCTGACGGCGAGCACGTCGACAATTGTCAGCACGTTACGCTCGGCTGCTGCACCAATCTTGAGGACTTCTACCGCCGCGTCGGCGCCACCCACAAGATCAAATTCTTCGATCGCCTTGTTTTCGTCGACCCGCAAGGGCGCCGCGGCGAAATGCAGGCCGGTCTGCTTCCCGCGCCCTTTCACATGACCGGCGCCTTCGCGAAGTTCGCGCCGCTCACGCTGAAAGACAAGCTATCCATCGCTTGGGCCATGCTCAACATTCTGCAAACCAACGGCCGCACCTGGGACGTCGATCAATTCGGCGGCATCTCCATGCTCGAATGGCTGCGCCGCCGCCACCAGACCAAAGGCGCCATCGAGCGCTTCTGGCGCGTGGTGCTCGTCAGCGCGCTCGATGAAGAGCTAGAGAAAACCGACGCCCGCTACGGCATTGACGTTTTCTGGAAGGCCTTCCTTTCCAATCGCACCGGATACCGCATGGGTATACCCACCGTCCCGCTCGCCGAGCTCTATGACGGCTGCAAATCCGCCATCGAGCAAAAAGGCGGCGAAGTAAACCTGCGCGCCACCGCTCGCCAGCTACAAATCGAAAATGACGTCGTCACTGCCGCGCTGTTTGACGCCAGCCGCGAAGAGCGCGCCGACGCCTTCATCCTTGCCGTGCCCCACACCGCCGTCGCTGCGTTGCTCCCTGACGAAACGATGCGCAAGGGTTCCGTCTTCCGAAACCTCGCTATGCTCAAAACCGCCCCCATCACCGGCGTCCATCTCTGGTTAGACCGCGAAGTCATGACCGAACCATTCATCACTCTGCTCGATACCACCACGCAATGGATTTTCAACAAAACTGCCCTGTACGGCGCCTTAAACGGCGCCGGCGAGGATTCCGGCAAAGGCCAGTACCTACAACTGGTGGTTAGCGCATCTTATAGCTTGCTGCAAAAGCCCCGGCAGGAGATCATTGACCTGTGCCTGAAAGAAGTTCGCCAGGCACTGCCCGCCGCGCGTGACGCTAACCTAATCAAGGCCACCGTCATCAAAGAGGCAGCAGCGACCTTTTCCCCGGAACCCGGAGTTGACCGCTGGCGCCCCAAGCAGGAAACAACTGTGCAGAATTTGTTCTTAGCCGGCGATTGGACCGATACCGGTTGGCCCGCCACCATGGAAGGCGCGGTGCGCAGCGGGTATCTGGCGGCGGAGGCCGTGTTACGTAAGGAAAGCCGGCCGCATCAATTTGTCAGGCCCGATCTCGGCGCTGATGGCTTGGTTGCTTTGTGGGCCGGGAGTTGATTGGGTCTGCATCGGTCTCAAACGAGCCGATATGCCGTTCGCTGAGAGTCAGATCTTCGCTAGCAGCGTCTAACGTGTTGTATTCGCTTCTCCGAAGAACAAGGAATTCCTCGTAGGATTTTCGGGAGAGCCAGTAATCAGCAGCGAGATACACATGGATTCGCGCCGTGTCACGGAACAGTCGGGTTCCCGCATGGTTTGGATCGATGCGAAAGAGGGAATCCCAGTCACCGCCGGGGCCGTAGACTTGTTCAAAACGTTCTTCGTTTCCTGGCTTGACTTCGAACTCCCACAGGACTAAAAACATAGATGTCCCATCTCCTGCTCGAACTGTCGGCAATCCTGTTTGTTAAACCCTGGGGAAGATTGCGTTAACGGTCGAGTGTAGCAATCCGATTGGATACAAGTCACGGTGCAGTAGCGTTCAGGGGCGGGCTTTAGCCTGCCTGCCGCAGGCAGGCCCTTTCGAGCGCCAGAGGCGCGCCACCTCTTCGCGATGTCGCGCACATTCTGGTGTGCCGAGGCGTTTGTGGATGAAGTTGTCGGGGCGCGCTTCAGCGCGTCCCAGCGCCGCGCGGCACCCTGGTTTGCTACCTCGTTGGCAGGTTGTAGGAGGGTTTGTGGATCGAAAGTATAGTCACCGCGGTTATCGCGACGCGGAAAAGCAAGACAAAAAGGAACGCTCGCACGACCGCAAGCCGCCGCAAGGCGGTCCGCGCGCCGACCAGTTCGGCCCGCGAACGCCGCGCATGGTCGGCACCGTGACCCGCGCCCGCTGCTCCAATTGCGGCGCAGTGCTCACCAGTGGCTTTGACCCCAACGGCCAGTGTCCCAAATGCGCTTTCGAGCTGCACAGTTGCAAACAGTGCCGCTTCTTCGACAGCGGCGCGCAGTTTGAGTGCACGCAGCCTATCCCAGAGCGCATCACGCCCAAGGACGCCAAGAACAACTGCACCTTCTACGAATTTCGTACCACCGTGGAAAAAGATACCGCGCCAACCTCCTACGCACAGAAGGGGACTAACTCCTCCGCGCCTCCCCCGCCGCGCCACAACGACGCCCGCCAAGCCTTCGAGGACCTCTTCAAGAAGTAGGTCGCACCGCCATTTTTGGCTGTATGCTTGGCCCCACGAATACCGTCACGATTCCCGCCACTCCCGGTCGCCATCGCGAACAACTACGTGCTGAGTCCCTCTTGGCCGGCTCCTAACTCCTTCCGATTCATTCGGTTGAGTAACGAGATGATAAATTACTTGACAAAATAGCATTTTCGCGCTACGTTAAATCCTGGAATTCGCACGCCCAGCACGGAAGCTAACTCCTTTATATTCCGCAGATCCAAGATCTTGGTGTTTTTCCCCAAAAAGTGGCATTGTAACTCCTTTAGAATCCGCACTTATGGACACCCCCTCCGCTAAGCTCTTTAGAATCCGCACTTACAGAAAACAGGGGGGAGGGGGCCCATTCGCTCCTCGTCACTCGCTGCTTCCCAGCGGGAAGAGTGTGGGAGCCTGCGGCGGATTGCTGGCGATGGCTTCGAGTTCGGGGTAGCGCAGGCGCAGCGGGTCGGGCACTTGCACCTTGCTGGATTTGAGCATGCTGATGAGTTCCAGCGCGTTGACCACCGCTTTGCCCAGGTAATGATTGTTGGTGATAACGAAGGTGTTGCGCGTTTGTTCCCCGACGGTCCTGATGCGGTCAGCCCAGGGCGCGAGTTCCTTGGCGGAGTAAAGGTAGTTGTAGCGCTCATGTTGCGGAACTTCAGGATCGTCGCTGAACCACGTATCGTAGCGGCGGCCGTGCAAGCGAACGTAGCCAATCGGGGAAGTGACCTTTTCCGAGGGCTCGAGCGAGCGCCCGATCACCGGCTGATCGATGTTGCAGAATGCCGCGTGATGCTCGCGCAGAAGCGCGAAAACGTCGGGATCGTTCCACGTAGCATGGGGCACCTCCACCGCGAGCGGGTAATCGGCAAGACGTTTCAGAACCGCGCTAAGGTACGCAGTCGTTTCCGCGGTGCGGTGAAACGCGAAAGGGAACTGCAACAATACCGCTCCGAGCTTGCCAGCCTTGTGCAATACATCGAAGCCGGCGCGTACCGCGCGTTCGTCTTCCGGCGTGGCACTCGGGTCGTGCGTGAATTTCTGCCAAAGTTTCGCCGTGAACACAAAGCGCGGATTGGCGGAGACGCGATCGACCCACTGCCTGGCGTGTTCCGGGTTGAGTGGTTGATAGAAGGAAGTGTTGATCTCGATAGTGTCAAAGAACTGCGCCAGGTACGTGGCTTCGTGAAAGCCCTTCGGCCGCGGTGTCGGATACACGTATCCGGCCCAATCCGAATACGACCATCCCGCTGGCCCAACCCTGATGTCTCTCATAACCTGTAGCGCAGGGCGGAATCCGCGCAGCCCTGCGGCCGTTTCGATCACGTCCATCGCATCATTGCAGAGTAGGAGCGCAAGCGGCGGCATGTCAACGCGGCCCGAGTCAGCACACCGGGCGAATCGCGCACCCGATTTGCCGCGGCGAGTGGGAGTTGCTATGCTTTGCTTGCAATGCGGTGCGGAAAGACTATCTGCGTCGCCGTTGTCCCCTCCAGCAAACGCTCCTACAGGTGCATACATGAAACTTTCCATGAGCTACAAGCATGTGGACGCACACGAGGCCGTCGAGAAGCAAAATCAGCGCCATATCCAAAAACTGTCGCGTTTGCTGAAAAGTTATGAGCCGGATCTGGTGCAGCTCCACGGAGTTTTTTCAAAGAATCCGCACAACCAGGAGCATTCGTTCTCGCTGAACCTTTCCTTGCCCACCGGCACGCTGCACGCCACGGGAATCGGCGACAACGTTCGCGCAAGCTGCAAGAAAGCATTTACCGAGCTCGAGGTGCAAGTGAAGAAGCACCAATCCCGTCTGCGCAAGGACTATGAGTGGAAGCGCAAGCGCCCGCGGTCGCTTCCCATTGAGGCCTCCTGAGTGTGCTTGCGTAAGCGTTTATCCAGCATTTATCTCTTTGCGGCAAGAATAGATTGAGGAGAGAGAAATTCGTGCATCGCACGGCTTTGCTGCGATCCGCCGTAGTGGCGCTGCTCCGCAACAAGATGCGCAGCGTCTTGACCGTGCTGGGCATCACCATCGGCATTGCCGCGGTAATCTGTGTGGTGTCCATCGGCAAAGCCGGCCAGGCGCGCGTCGAACAGCAGCTCAATAATCTGGGCGACAACTTTGTGTGGGTTGAAGCCGGGGGGCGCGCGGTTAATGGCGTGCGCACGGGGACGCACGACACGAAGACGCTGGTGATGGCGGATGCGATTGCGATCAAGAACCAGGTTTCGCTGATCAAGAGCGTTTCGCCCAACGTGGACGATCCCGTGCAAGTCGTGTACGGCAATCAGAATTGGCACACCTCGTACCGCGGAGTTTCCCCCGAGTACTTCGACATTAAGCGCTGGTACGTGGATCAGGGCGCGATCTTCTCGCAGGACGACGTGGACCGCGCGGCCGACGTTTGTACAATCGGGCGCACGGTGCGCGAACAGCTTTTTGGCGTTGAAGATCCCATCGGGAAAGTGATTCGCGTCAATAATCTGCCGTGCAAAGTGGTGGCCACGTTGCATCCCAAGGGGTTGTCGCTGGACGGCAAAGACCAGGACGACACCATAATCCTCCCTTACACCATGGCCCAGAAGAAGCTGAAGGGGATTACTTGGCTTGACGACATTCTGTGCTCCGCGGTTTCGCAGGACGCAGTCAAGATAGCCGGGCAAGAGGCCACGGCGGTGCTACGCGATCGTCATCATCTGCGCCCTGAAGAGGGAGATGACTTCAATATTCGGAATCCCGAAGACATAATCCAGGCGCAGCTCGAAGCCAGCAAGACGTTGACGATCTTATTGATTGCGATTGCCTCCGTGTCGCTGATCGTCGGAGGAATCGGGATCATGAACGTGATGCTGGTTTCCGTTACGGAACGCACGCGCGAGATTGGAGTTCGCGTGGCGGTGGGCGCCACGGAAGAGGCGATCCAGCTTCAGTTCCTGGGCGAAGCGGTCATGCTCAGCCTGGTGGGTGGCGCCGCGGGAGTGCTCTTTGGGATCTTTGGTTCATATCTGGTGGGGCAGACGCTGCATTGGCAGACGGAAATGTCGCTCGAATCTGTAGCCATTGCCGCGCTCTTCGCGATAGCGGTGGGCGTGTTTTTCGGCTATTACCCGGCACGCAAAGCGTCGTTGCTCGATCCTATCGAAGCTTTGCGCTACGAATGAGCATCGTGCCTATGCTCCCGAAAACTGAATGAAGACAAAAAATAAATGGTTGATTCTGGCCGGCTTGGCGGCTGTAATCGGGCTGTTCGCCGCGTTCGGCCTGAATCGTGGCGGCGCAGCGCAGCACTTTACCGCCAAAGTGGAACGGGGCGAGATCGACGATGTCGTGGAGGCTACCGGAACAATTAATGCGGTCATTACGGTGCAGGTTGGCTCGCAGGTATCGGGAACGATCGCGAAGCTCAACGTCGATTTCAACTCTCGAGTTCACAAAGGCAATGTCGTAGCGCTTATCGATCCCGCTTTGTTCCAAGGGGCGCTGCTGCAAGCAACCGCGGATCTGGAGAACGCCAAAGCCAATCTGGCGGCGGCGCGAGCGAACCTGGAAAAGGCCAAAGCCGGCGCCGTGCAGACCAGGGCGGACTACGCCCGAACCGTTGCGCTCTCCAAAGACGGCGTGATGAGCGAGCAGCAACTGGACCTGGCGAAAGCGAATTTTGATTCCGCGACCGCGGCGGTGAATGGAGCGGTCGCCAACGTCACGCAAGCCGAAGCGCAAGTGACGCAAAAGGCCGCAGCGGTTACCGTGGCGCAGACCAATCTCAATTACACGGTGATTCGCTCGCCGATCGACGGCACGGTGGTGGCCCGTAACGTGGATGTGGGACAGACCGTCGCAGCATCGCTGCAAGCACCCACAATTTTTACGATTGCGCAGGACCTCACGAAAATGTGGGTGTACGCGAAAACTGACGAATCCGACGTGGGCAATATAAAAGTGGGGAAGCCGGTCACGTTCAAAGTCGACGCTTTCCCGAAGGATACATTTCGGGGCGTGGTCAACCAGGTGCGCATGAATGCGACCATGGTGCAAAGCGTGGTGACCTACGACACCATCATTGAATTCGCGAATCCGGACCTGAAACTTTTTCCCGGAATGACGGCATACGTCACCATTCCGGTGGACACCGTGCAGAACGTGGTGAAGGTGCCCAACACCGCTCTGCGCTACAAGCCTCCCATGGCGCCGGAACAGATTCTTGAGACTTACAAACAATACGGGATTGAGGGAGGCGAGCGTAACGCCGCGGATGCTGCTAGAGCTGTGAGCGCAGCGCAGGCCACTCCGGGAAATCCAGGCGTTGCGCGGGCGCCGAAAGCAGATAGCGCGGTCGTGTGGAAACTCCATCTGGACAACACTCTGGAGCCGGTCAAGATTTCCATTGGAATCACAGACCATGCATACACAGAAGTGCGCGCAGTTCTGAAAGGCGAGCTGAAGCCAGGAGACGATGTGGTGATCCGGTCCGTGGCGTCAAAAACGCAGGGTCCTGGCGCGCTACGGCGTTAGTGACCGGCGCGCAACCCACAATTTAGACATGAACTCCACTCCCGCCGTAAAGCCAATTGAAGGAACATCAATTCCCGCTGCAAAGTGCGTCATCCAGATCGAAGACGTTCACAAGTATTACGAATTGGGCGAGACGCGCGTGCACGCGCTGCGCGGCGTGAGCTTGGAAATAGCGCGCGGTGAGTTCGTGGCCATTATGGGCGCGAGCGGCAGCGGCAAGTCGACATTCATGAATATTCTGGGATGCCTGGACAAGCCGAGCGCCGGGCGTTATTTGCTGGAGGGCACGGACGTTTCGCGGCATGACAAGAAGGCACTGGCGCTGATTCGCAATCTGAAGATTGGATTTGTGTTTCAAGGATTTAATTTGCTGGCGCGCACGACGGCCCTGGAAAACACGGAGCTACCGACGCTGTACACGAAAATTGATAACAGCGAACGCGCCCGGCGCGCCTCCAATGCGCTGGCAATGGTTGGGCTGGCGGACCGCGCTCATCATTTTCCTTCGCAGATGTCCGGAGGACAACAGCAACGCGTCGCCGTGGCGCGCGCTCTGGTCAATCGGCCGTCGATTTTGCTGGCCGACGAGCCGACGGGGAATCTCGACAGCCGCACGTCCGTCGAGATCATGGAGATATTTCAGAATTTAAATGATAAAGGCCTGACCATTGTGCTGGTCACCCACGAGCATGACATCGCGCAATTCGCGAAACGCGTGCTCATCTTCCGCGACGGAAAAATCCGCAAAGACGACGCCGTGACAAGCCGGCCAAATGCATCGGAAGTGCTAAAGACGCTGCCAACTCTGGAAGATTAACAATCCAATACGCACACCCGCATCTCAGTGAAAGTAAGTGACTTAGATTGATCATAAGCTTGTCCTAGCAGCCGCGGCTCTTAGGCATGCCCACGATCTGTTCCATCCGGACGAGGCAAGGTTCTACCGAGGTCTTGGCGAGCTTGGACCACTACAACTGGTCCCAGAGAACTGGCTTCCCTTCGCAGGTTTTGGACTTGCTGCGCCGCCGGGAATCAGGGAAGTGAGCCGCCCGCAACTGGGGTCTTTCAGAAGGGCATGATGAGACCGGATTTGGCGGAAATGTGCAAGGTATTGCATGAAACACAATCGGTGGTGGGGGTTGCAAAACGCGGCATGACGCTATGTCGCTTGTTATCTGTCATTTAGCAAGAGGGCACCAAGAGATGTGGAATGGCACCGGGATTGCGGTATATCCATGGTCGGAAGGCGCTCGTGTCGCAGTGTGCGGCAAGAGCGGACGCATATTCAAGACTGGGGAATCTGCGAAAAGATCATTGGAGGAATCGAGATGCGGAAGTTAATGGTTAGTGCAGGGATTCTAGTTCTCGCGACGATGGCGGGTTCACAAACCGCCAGTGCCAACGTTACGTCACCGTGCGGCGATGGCGTCAGCCTGACTAGCTATCTCGGTCCGGGATTTAGTTGCACGGTTGGCGACAAATTGTTTTCAAATTTCTTTTACACAGCTAGCGGCACACTCCCGGTAGGCGCGAGCGCTGTTACTGTGGATACCGTCGGCCCGTCCGGCACTGGAGCGAGTATCCTTGCTACCAACATCGGGTTGCAGTTTAACGCACCGTGGAATGCGACTGCGGGTAATAGCACGGATGCAGCTATCAGCTTCACCGTGACGGTCCTGGCTGGCGGAGGCCTGATCGAAGACTTCGGTCTTGCTCAGACTTCGGGTATATCACCTGACGGTTCTGCCAGCGTCGCCGAGACAGGCTGCGGGCCAGCGCCCTGCACTCCTGTCGGAGGTCCTCTCGACGTTCTTACCTTCCAGAGTGGAGGGGCGAAGGTCCTGTCCGCTGACACGTCCTTTACGCCTGTTAATTCGGTCCAAGTGGAAAAAGACATCAGCGCTAGCGGTGGGATCAGCGGGTTCGCAACCATCACCGTGGTCCAGGACACCTTCTCGCAGGTTCCCGAACCGAGTTCATTGCTGCTGCTCGGCACGGGCCTGCTCGGTCTGGGTGGGGCAATTCGCCGCCGGATTATTGGCGCCTAGAGCCCGTTCGGCTTACACAACGATTAACCAAAGACGCGTGACGCCCGGTAAGGCGTCACGCGTTTTTTTTCGCAACCACTAACCTTGAGTTGTGACTGGGAAGCACCTAAGGTTGGGATTGGGGACTGGTCAAACCTACCGCACGAAAACTTAGCTCCGGGAACGATTTTCAGCGTCTCCAATCACGGCATCCATTTCGTAGCGCGAAAGCGCGACACGGTCGCTTACTTGACGTGTGCCACTCTCATGTTAGAGTAACTCACACAATCCTATAGTCTGCACGCAGGGTCGCGCTTATTCATGGGTTGAGGAGAACAATCTATTATGGGACGCGCGAAGACAGCTGGAATTAATCCCACCGCTGGGCGACTCCCCGCAGCACGAAGGCGCCTTGGAACGGAGCTGGACCGAGCCCAGTTGAGGGGCAATAGCGCGGGCGGGAGGGAAACGCTCGGCCTCCGGGAACGCAAGAAGGCACGTCTCCGTCAGGAGATCATTGATACCGCAGTTCGATTGTTTCGCAAGAGAGGGTACGAGAAGACGCGCATCGACGATATCGTGCAGTCCCTTGAAATTAGCCAGCCAACTTTCTTCCGGTATTTCCCGAGCAAAGACGCAGTTTTGGGCGAGGTCGGGATTCGAGGATTTGCTTGCATCACCGACCACTTGAGAAATGAGCTCTCCAGCGAGGCTATGACGGCCGAACATTTGCGCCGGTTGTATCAGGAGCTGGCTCGTCACGCGGAAGCGGACCGTCCGTTGTGGCAGGCCGTGGTTCTGTCCGGTGCGATGGATCCGGTGCGTTCTCCGGACATGCGGCAGCGCAAGGAATGCGCGCTAGGCTTGCTCCAGGAGATTCTGGCCCAGGGCCAGAAACGCGGCGAAGTCTCCCGTGCCTTTCCCGTCGCGCATCTTGCGGAGTTCATGGAAGGGCTCTATAACACAGTCGTCCGCCACTGGGCGGTGGATCTCACGGGCCCTCATAAACTATCCGACCGGGTCAGCAGTGCCGTCGAGTTTTTCCTGCGCGGGGTCAGGCCGTGACGAACAGACGGACAAGCAACCAAGAACCGGGGCTCAGTCCCAAATCGACTTCGTCAATTGCCTTGCAATTGTGTCCATGAGATGAAACGGTTTTTTCCGAAATCGACCAAGCACTCAATCAGTTGCGGGTGGGCAAGTTTCCGGTCGGCTGTCCTGATCATGCCCTAAATCACAAGCTGGCATAATCCCAACCAAAAGCTCAAGCAGTCGGATTGACCGCGCGTGTAGTTGTGCCGGAACGAAATGGGGACAGGGGATGAGCGCTCCGGCCGCGGTGCCGCTGGTTTCCGGCGTACGCTCGTATTTGGGTATTGACGTTAGTTTCTAATATGTGATACGGACTATCACAATATTTGATAGTTCCGCCGGGAGAGCGGAGTTCAAGAACAGTGCGAGAGTCTTAAATCCCATCCCAGGCCGGTGCTGGATTCTCTTGGTCGAGTTGAAGTGGTGACGCCACCAGTAACGCTTGTCCGTCGCAAGACTCATCTTAAGGGGAGCACGCAAACTTGAGTCCGATTAAATCCATAAACAATTTGCCTTCGAGGAACCAGGAGGAGCCATGAAATCGACCCTACTCGCAGGTCTATTCGTATTCATGCTAGGGCTGTTATTGGCTGGCCCGGTAACCTTTGCACAGGGTGTCGGCTCGTCGGGCAGCATTAGAGGCACGCTCACCGATCCGGCTGGCGGTGTGATACCCAAAGCAACCATCGTTGCTGAGGATGCCGAGAAGGGCATCCGCCGGACTTCGGTAACCGACGAAAACGGCCA
>Ga0137418_10002366_pt1 | contig 17269 bp, 16 predicted proteins | sample CZODoug3_1_2_16f_FD_122242 | JGI IMG/M metagenome (GOLD analysis project Ga0137418, IMG submission 122242) | Vadose zone soil fungal communities from Angelo Coast Range Reserve, California, USA - CZODoug3_1_2_16fungal (Hybrid Assembly) | ecosystem: Environmental > Terrestrial > Soil > Vadose... | reverse complement strand
CACGTGAGGCTCGGAATCGCGACGCCCTGGTCGAGCCCACCGAGCAGGAACACCCACTCGTTCAGCGCGCTGACGCCGCCGTCCTTCGCGTAGAACTGCCTCTCGAACTGCCAGCCAAACTGCGAGATGGTCGGCCGGACATCTACCGAGTTCTTCTTGAGCTCGCGGACGACGCCGTCGCTGAGCAGTGAGATGCCGATGCGCGGTCCGGACAGGCTCAGCGTCCTGGCCGGTGGTGGCGCCAATGATCCGGACTGGGCGTGAAGCGGTGAGGCGAACCCGACGAACAGCAACGCTGCGGCAAGCACATTACGCATGTAAACCTCCATGCGCGTAAGGTAGCGGCGCCGGTGCGGGCGTGTCCTGACGAACGGCCTGAAAAGTCCTGAAAACCGGATCAGGACGCGCGATCGCGCAGAATGGCCAGCGCCGGCGCCCAGGCCTCGCGGTGTGCCGTGACGTGCAGCAACGGGTCTACCGGCAGAATCCATCCCGCGGCGCCAGGCCCGGCGTGCGTGAGCGCCGCCGCGCACAGCTGCGCGGCGCCGGCAGGATCGCCTTGCAACTCGAGAGCGGCGGCGCGGACGATTGCCGTATCCACCTCGTTCCCGCTCTGCCGCAACGCCTCTGGTTGTGACGGCCCGGGCGACACGGCGCGCAAGCCGAGCACGGCCAGTGGATGGCCCGGCACGCGTCTCAGCGACTCGCGAAACGCCGCGGCCGCCTCCTCGCGATTGCCGTGACGCAATCGAATCGACCCGAGTGCGTACCAGGTGTTGGCGCAGCATTCTCGCGCGTACAGCTGTCCTTCCTCCTCGAACGCCAGCTCGCTGGCGAACTCGTCGAGCGCGAGGTCGTCGGCACCCTGTGCCGCCAGCACGAGGCCGTGCAGCAGGTGCAGCCCGACCGCGTTGAACCGTCCGTGCTGCTTCCGCTGCGCGTCCTGCGAGGCGCATCCTGGCCTCAATTCCTCGAGGGCCGCGTCGAACGCGTCGCGCGCGACGAACACCGTCGCGGCGAACCAGTACGCCAGCGCGAGCCTGGGATAGAGCGTCAGGACCCGGCGCGCCGCACGCAGGCGTTCCTCTCCCCAGCTGACGAACGCCAGCCGCAGGAAATGACGCCAATCATCTGGATCGAGCGCGACCGCCTTGCGCGCGGCGGCAATCGCCTCGCGGGCGTCGCCGGTTCGATGGAGCACGAAGGCAAGCGTGCTCCAGGCTTCGCCGGAGGATGGATCGAGCCCGCAACCTTCGCGGGCGTGATGGCCGGCCAGTTGAAGGGCGTCGGCATCGGGCGCCGCATCCGCACGCGTCGATTCGAAGCCGAGGATGCACGCGTTGGCCATCCCGATGTGGGCCGACGGGTGGTCGGGCTGAGCACGGAGCGCCTGCGCGAAGGCATCGCGGGCCCGCGTCACCGCGTCGCGGTCCAGCGTTTCGAGCGCCGCGCGGCCGTCGACAAACGCGCGGTACGGCGCGAGCATCGCGTCGAGCGCCGCGTCGGACTCCCGCGCGGCCCGGCGCTCCACCGCCGCGGCGAATCGGTAGCCGCGCCGTGCCAGCGTCTCGATGTACGCGGCACCGTCCGGCTGGTTGCCGAGCGTCCTCCGCAGGATGGAAATCGCCTGCTCGATGCTGTTATCACTGACAGCGACGTCGTTCCAGCCGGCTGTGATCAATGCATCTTTCGACACGACGCGTCCGGCATTCGACGCGAGGAGCGTGAGGATGTCGAGGTGGCGAGCGGGGACCGAAACGGGCTCGCCGTCGCGTACGAGGCGACGGCGGGACGAATCGAGCTCGAAGGGGCCGAAACGATAGACGTCACCGGCGCCGCGCCTCATCAATGCGCCGATTATGGCGGACTTCCGCGTTGGGAGTTGGGAACTGGGCGGTGCTAACGCGCCAGCGCGACCGTGCTCGACGGCGGGATGCTCACCCCGTTGATCATCTGGTAGTCATACGTCATCGTCATCGTCGAGGTGCCGGCAAAGCGGATCTGCGCGGTGGATTCGACGCGGACGGGAACGCGGAGCCCGTTGACCCGCGCGTACTGCTTGAGCACCTGCACGCGGCGCGTCCAGAACGACGGGCTCTTGGCCAGCTGCCCCTCGACGCGAACGAGGTCAGCGTCGGTGTCGGTGACGTAGACAGCGCCGTCAATCAGCGTGACATCGCGGCGCTTCGGCCGCGCGAACAGCTTCACGAGGCCCGGTTCGCCCGCCGCGGCGGGCGTCAGCTCGTAGTTGACGGAGGTAAAGCTCGAACGGGTCGCGTCGCCGCTGGCGAAGATCTGCTCCTCGCTTTCGAGCATCGAGTGAAACACCCGCCGGCGAATCAGGTCGCTGCCGCCTTCGTCGATGACCCGATAGTGGAAACCCTCTGCCGTTAGTTCCACAGCAATTTCCATCCAGCCGGAGACGTTGAAGCGCTCGTTGCTCCCTTCGAGGCGCCGGGTGCCGCGGTAGGTGACGAGCGGTTCGTCGGCACGGGCCAGGAACCTGTGGAGTACCGGTTCAAACGTCGCGGGAACGGAAGCAGACTCAGCCGCCGCGAGGGTGGTAAGTGCCGTCAGTGCAACGAGAACAACGGCGAGGCGACGCATGGCGCCCGATGGCAGTGCAAACGGGACGCCGCCTTATGGCCGAGGTGAAGATTGTAAGCCGCGGCCTAAATCAGTAACGCGTCGCGGGAGGAAATTACACGATCGAGCGCTTCGTCCGCCGTTCGCCCCATGGCGGTCATGTGTCCCATCTTCCGGCCGCGCCGCGCTTCCGACTTGCCGTACAGGTGGAGCTTCACGTCACTGAAACGCGAGGCCGCCGCCCAGTTCGGCTCACCGTCTTCCCACAGCTCACCGAGCAGATTTGCCATCGCGGCGGCTGGCGACAACAGGTCTGTCGATCCAAGCGGCAGCGCGCAGATGGCGCGGACCTGCTGCTCGAACTGACTTGTGATTGCGGCGTCAAAAGTGAGATGTCCGGAATTGTGCGGACGAGGGGCGATCTCGTTGACGAGCAGCTCGCCGTCGGTGTCGACGAAGAACTCGAGGCACAGCACGCCGACGTACTGCAGCTCTTCGAGCACGTGGCTCGTGATCTCGGCCGCGCGCGCGGCGAGCGCCGGAGTGATGGCGGCCGGCGTGGTGGTCACGTCCAGGATGTGGTCCCGGTGGCGGTTTTCGAACGGCTGATAGTGTGCGATCTCGCCATCTGTGCCGCGCACGCCGATGACGGAGACTTCGGTCTGCAGGCTGATGAACTTTTCGACCACCGCTTCCTGGTGCCCGATCGCGGCCCAGATGTGCTCGACGTCGGCAGGCGTCGTGACCTTGTGCTGGCCCTTGCCGTCGTAGCCGAACGCCGCCGTCTTGATCACCGACGGCGTGCCGATGCGCGCGACCGCATCCCACAGCTCGTCCAGCGTCGCGGCGCGCCCGAACGGCGCGGTCGGAAAGCCGCGGTCGGCGAGGAACTGCTTCTCGCGCGCGCGCTGCTGCGCGGTGTGCAGCGCGGCGCCGCACGGCCTGACGGGCGTGATCGCCTCGATCGCCTCGATGGCGTCGATCGGCACGTTCTCGAACTCGAACGTCACCACATCGACCTGGCGGGCGAACGCGCGCAGCGCGTCGAGATCCTCGTAGTCGGCGACGATTTCGATGTCGGCCACCTGCCCGGTCGGCGTCTCGGCCTCCGGAGAAAAGGTGTGGACGTGGTAACCCATCCGCCGCGCCGCGATGGCGAACATCCGACCGAGCTGGCCGCTGCCGAGCACGCCGAGCGCCGCGCCCGGCGAAATCACTTTCGTCACGGCAGCCGTTCCTGCCGGACCTTCTGCGTCTGATCGTCGCGGAAGTCGCGGAGGCGCGCGCGCAGGTCGGGCCGCGAGTTGCCGAGAATCGACACCGCGAGCAGGCCCGCGTTGGTCGCGCCCGCCTTGCCGATGGCGAGCGTGCCGACGGGAACGCCGCCGGGCATCTGTACGATCGAGAGGAGCGAATCGAGGCCCTGGAGCGCGGCGCCCTGCACGGGGACGCCGAGCACCGGCACCACGGTGTGCGCCGCGACCATCCCCGGCAGGTGCGCGGCGCCGCCCGCACCCGCGATGATCACTTCCACGCCGCGCGATTCGGCTCCCGACGCGAACTCCGCCATCCAGACCGGCGTGCGGTGCGCCGAGACGACGTGCCGTTCGTGCTCGACGCCGAACTGCTCGAGCACGTCCACGGCATGCTTCATCGTCTCCCAGTCGGAGGAGGAACCCATGATGACCGCGACGAGTGGATGAGGTGTTGAAGCGGACACGGGCGGGAACCGAAATTCTACCCCGCGGAGTCGAAGGGCACAAAGAAGGAGAGGCCTGGCTGGGCACTCAGTCCACTGTCGCGAGGATGATGAGGAACAGCGCGCCTATCGCGGCTCCCGCCGAGCCGATCGCGATGCCGGCGATTTTTCCGCCCGAGAGCGACGCCCGCTCCACGCGCGACAGCGACGCAATCGCGTCGTAGGGAAACTGCTCGATCGCAACAGGGACGCGGGTCCTCCTCTGCACGGCCATCGCGCTCTCGTGCGCCGCGATGAACGTGGCCTTGAAGTGATGGCCGTCGCGCAGGCGGACGTCGACGGCGGTGCCTCCGTCGAGCTTCTCCGCGAGCGTCCGCCAGGCGAGGCCGTCGCTTGTCGCTTGCGCGAGGGCAGGGACGCCGGCCGTCGACATGACCAGCGCGATGACGATCGGAACAACGAATGCTTTCATGGCAAACCTCCTCAGAAGTCGAAGCCGACGCCGCCGCGCCACTGCACGGCCAGCGCCCGGTCGGCGGACAGCGCGGTTCGTACTTCGGTTCGCAGGAACGCGCGTGGTGACACGTAGAACTTGAAGCCGCCCGTCACGAGCGGACGGACCGACCAGTTGACGCGGTCGATGGCGGGCAGCGTCGGCAGGATCAGGCCCGGGGCGACCGTCGACAGACGAACCGTCTGCCCCGGCAACGCGTCGGCGGCGTGCCGTTCGCGAACGACCTCCGCACCGATGCCGATGAACGGGTGCACCCACTGGTTCTCGAAGAACTGGTACTGCGCCGTGGCCCCGAACGTCGTTTCCTGCAGCGTGTGCTCGCGGTAGCGCGGGAAGAAGACGGTCGAACCGGCCGCGCTCTCTTCGCTGCTGATGCGGCCGTGCCCCGCGGCGCCAATCTCGAATTCGGTCTTGAAGTGCGTCGTCCAGTAGCGGCCGGCGGTCCCGTCAACGGCCGGCGCGGAATACCAGCCATCCCACCGCGAGAGATCCGATCGGTTGCGATTGAGCAGCGCAAGCTGGCCGGCCGTATCCCAGCGGCCGGGGCCGGGCAGCGCGGGCGTCGATGGCTGCTGCGCCTGCGCGCTCTCCGCAGCGGCCAGCGCCGCCAGGCACAACAACGTCGTAAGCGTTTTCATTCCGTCCTCCTGCCCGGTAAGGTGCAGGACGGACGAAAACCGGCTCAGACCCGCTATTTCGCGGCAACTCTCACAGACCACGAGCCACGGAGGGACGGAGACACGGAGCTTTCTTGTACTTTTAGAACTCCGTGTCTCTGTGTCTCTGTGGCCCGTCGCCGGTGAACGGCGTTCCCGATCAGGACACCGCCTCGAATACCCCCGTCTCGCGATTTTTCCGGACCTTGTTCCACTCGAAATGCCGCCCGTTCATCGCGATGTAGATCCCGGGGGACAGCACCTGCACGAGCGACAGCGCGCTGCCGAGGTTGAACAATCCGTCCGAGGAACCGAACGCGTACGGAATCATCGCGCCCGTGAGGACGATCGTCTTGCCGGGCACGGCGCGGGCAAGCGCGGCCGCGGTCTCCACCATCGTGTCCGTGCCGTGCGTGATCACGATGCACGAGTCGGCGCACTGCTGGCAGTTGCGGACGATGACGTCGCGATCGGCGTCGGTCATCTCCAGGCTGTCGATCATCATCAGCGTGCGGACGCTGACCTCGACGCGCGAGCGGCCGAGCCGCAGCATCTCGGGCAGGTGCGTGTCCCTGAACGAGAGCTGACCCTTGATCTCGTCGTAGGTCTTGTCGAACGTCCCGCCCGTCACGAAGATGCGAATCACGCTCGAATAGTACCGGAGAAGGTAGGATCTTCGGCGTGACGGACACGACGGCCCGCGAGTCCACCGATCGTCTCGTGCGCGGCATCGGCCTCGCGGAGGCCACCGCGCTCAACATGATCGACATGATCGGCGTCGGCCCGTTCATCACGATCCCGCTGATGGTCGCGACGATGCACGGGCCGCAGGCGATGCTCGGATGGGTCCTGGGCGCCGCGCTGGTCGTCTGCGACGGCATGGTCTGGGCCGAGCTCGGCGCCGCGATGCCGCAGGCGGGCGGGCCGGTGCGCTACCTGCGCGCGATGTACCCGGGGCGCGCCGGACGCTGGCTCTCATTCCTCTTCGTCTGGCAGCTCACCTTCAGCGCGCCGCTCTCGATGGCCTCAGGGTGCATCGGCTTCGCGCAATACGCCGGCTATCTGTGGCCGTCGCTCATGCAGACCATCATCTCGACGAAGCTCCCGATCCCGATTCCGGGCATCGGGACCACGACCATCGAGTTCACGATCACCAACGGGACGTTCCTCGCGATGGGCGTCGCCGCGTTTGCCGTGCTGCTGCTCTACCGCCGCATCACGGTCATCGGGCGCATGGCGGCCTTCCTCTGGATTGGCGTCGTCGGGACGACGCTCTGGATCATCGGATCGGGCGTGACGCACTTCAACGCCGCGCAGGCGTTCTCGTTTCCGCCGGACGCGTGGACGCTGACGCCGGCGTTCTTCACGGGGCTCGGCGCCGCGCTGCTGATCGCGGTGTACGACTACTGGGGCTACTACAACGTGTGCTATCTCGGCGCCGAGATCCGCGACCCGGCGCGTGTCATCCCGCGAGCCATCCTGCTGTCCATCGCGGGCGTCGCCGCGATGTACCTGACGATGAACATCTCGATCCTCGGGTCGATGCCGTGGCAGGAGGTCGAGAAGTCCAGCTTCATCGCCTCCGACTTCATGGCGCGCATCTGGGGTCCGCGGGCGGCCGCCGTCGTGACAGTCCTGATGCTGTGGACCGCCTTCGCGTCGGTCTTCTCGCTGTTGCTGGGTTACTCACGCGTGCCGTACGCGGCGGCGCTCGACGGCGACTACTTCCCGGTCTTCGCGCGCGTCCACCCGAAGCACCAGTTCCCGCACGTGTCGCTGCTCGTGCTCGGCGCCGCGGCGATCGTCTTCTGTCTCTTCCGCCTCGCGGACGTGGTCACCGCGCTCGTGGTCATCCGCATCATGACGCAGTTCCTGGCGCAGACGCTCGGCATCATCGTGCTGCGCACGACGCGGCCGGACTTTCCGCGCCCGTTCCGGATGTGGCTGTATCCGCTCCCGGCGCTGCTCGCGTTCGGCGGCTATCTCTACACGGTGGTGATGCGGCCGAAGTCGATCGAGTCGATCAGGCTCGCGCTCCTCGTCGCGGTCGCGGGGACGATCCTGTTCTGGCTTCGTCAGCGGCGGGCGGCTCACAGCTCCTGAGCGAGCCGCCGCCGCTTCGCGGCCGCCTCGTCGAGCTTCTTCCCGGCGGCGTTCAACCAGGCGCGATCGCGATCGAGCATCTCGCGCGACACGCCGAGCGCGCGAGCCGTTTCCTCCGGCGCCGGCCCGCCCGGCGTGCGGCGGACCTCGACGAAATGCCGCGCGCTGGTGATGGTCGCAAGCTCCTCGGGCGTGTATCTCTGAACCGCGCCCTTCATGTCACCCAACCGGTACGCGGCGGCCAGCGCGTGCGCCTTGCTGAACGGAATATCGTGGTCGCGCACGAGCCGATCCGCCAGCTCGGTCAGCGTCGTCCCGCCTTCCTCCGCGTGCGCCCGCAGTCGCTCCTCGTCGAATTCCGCCCCGCGAATCACCGCGGCCGCCAGTGCGACGGCGCGCTGCGCGTCGCGGAACATCGAGGCGACGAGCGGCTGCAGGTCGTCCTCGGTGTCGACGATATCGCCGAACGGCGTGTTGTGTACGGCCGTGACGATCGCGGCGGCCTGGCCGAGCGCCTTGCTCGTGATCGAGCGCGCGTGCTCGAGCGCCACCGGGTTCCGCTTCTGCGGCATGATGCTGCTGCCCTGCACGAGGCCGTCGGCCAGCCGCAGGTAGCCGAATTCACGCGTGCACCACAGCAGCAGGTCCTGCACGACACGGCCGAGGCCCGCGAGCAGCACCTGGGCCGCCGAGACACTCTCGAGCAGGTAATCGACGGTCGCGATGCTGCCGTAGGTGTTCCCCGTCGGCTCGTCGAAACCGAGCAGGTCGCTCGTCAGCTGGCGATCGATGGGGAACCCCGTTCCCGTGATCGCGCAGGCGCCGAGGGGGCTCTTGTTCGTCGAGAGGTAGGCCGCCTGCAGCCGCACGTGATCGCGCTCCAGCTGTTCGACGATCGCCAGCAGGTAGTGCGCGATCGTCGTTGGCTGCGCCGGCTGCGTATGCGTGTGGGCCGCGAAGATCGTCTCGCGGTGGCGCATCGCGACGTCGACGAGCGCGCCGCGTAAATCGAGCGCGGCGGCCGCGAGCGAGGCGACGAATTCCCGCTGCCGCATGCGGTACATCGTCATGTCGATGTCGTTGCGGCTGCGCGCGACGCGGAGCCGTCCCGCGACGTCCTCGCCGCAGGCCTGGAGGAGGAGCCGCTCGAGGTGGTAGAAGAGGTCTTCGCACGCCTGGTCGAACGGCGTGGCCATGACCGCCGGGAGTGAGATGGAATCGAGGGCGTCGCGGAGCGCGCGCGCGTCGGCGGCGCTGACGATGCCCTGCCGCCGCAGCATCACCAGGTGGGCATAGTGGATCGCGACGAGCGGCGACAGGAACAGGGTCTTCGCATCCTCGAAGTTCTCGCGGAGCACGCGCGAGACGTATTCGGGGTCGAAGCCCATCACGTCATCCCTTCAACCATCCTTCGAGCACGCGCCGCTGTGTCTCGGTGGCCGCGGGCGACATGTCCAGCCGCCAGCCCTTCGCCGGCTCGGCGCCGAGCGTCACCGGAATCCGCACCAGTTGCTCGCGGCGCGCGACGAGGAACGTGACGGTGTCGCCGTTCTTGTACTGCTCGAGACGGTTCTCGAATCGATCGGCGCGCACGCGGAAGTCGTCGATCGCGAGAATCTCGTCGTCCACGTTGAGGCCGGCGGCGTCCGCCGGCGAATCGCGCCGCACCTGCGTGATGAGGAGGCGGCCGTTGTCGTTGCGGGTCGTGACGCCGGGCGACGGCCTGGCCCCGCGGTCGGCCGGCGCGGCCGCAGCCGGCTTGAACCGCAGGCCGTAGGCCGCGAGCGCCTCCGCGTAATCCAGCTCGGAGGTCCCTTCGACCGCGGACTCCCAGAAGGCCTCGAGGCTCGTGCCCGCCACGTCTTCGGCGACGGCGCGGAACTGTTCCGGCGTGTAGCCCTTCGGCCCCGCGAACTTCTGATACGCCACGCGCATCACGTCGTCCAGCGACTTCGCGCCGCTGGTCGCCTTGCGAATCTTCGCGTCGAGGAGAAACGCGATGACCGTCCCCTTCGTGTAATAGCTGACCGACGTGTTGTTCGTGTTCTCGTCCGGCCGGTAGTACTTGATCCACGCGTCGAAGGACGCCATTTCCGCCGACTGCACCAGGCGGCCCGGCGTGGTCTGCAGGAGCTCGATCGTGTTCGAGAGGTCCTCCAGGTACTCGTCGCGGGTCTGCAGCCCGGCGCGCTCGACCTGCAGGTCGGCGTAGTAATCGGTGAAGCCCTCGGCGATCCAGAGGCTCCGCGTGACGTTCTCGTTCTCGTAATCGAAGGGACCGAGCTCCGCCGGCCGCAGGCGCTTGATGTTCCACGCGTGGAAGTATTCGTGGCTCGCCAGCTGCAGCCACGCGAGATACGCGCGGCGGGTCCGCGTGGACCACCGGTTGGTCATCAGCACCGTCGAGTTCTTGTGCTCGAGGCCGCCGCCCGATTCCGTGATCATGTTGAAGAAGATGTAGCGGTCGTACGGCAGCGAGCCCCAGAGGCGGCGGTCTTCCTTGACGACCGCCTCGAGGTCCTTCGCCGCGCGGGCGCCGTCGAAGACCCCGCCTTCGCCGACGTCCACGAGCGAGTGTTTCCTGCCGTCGACGTCGAAGTCGTAGACGGCCGGGTTGCCGACCACGATCGGAGAGTCGACGAGCGTGTCGTAGTCCGGCGCGCGGTAGCGATGGTCGCCGCCGGCCATCGCCGGCAGCGCCGTGATCGATCGCTTCCACCCGGATGCGGGGGTGATGACGACCTCGTGCGGACGCGGCGCGAGGTCCGCGAGCGTGATGAACGTCGGCGCGCCGTTCAGCAACGCGAAGTCGTTCTCCACCCAGTTGGTGCGGACCGACATCTCGCGGCAGTAGAGGCGGTACTTCACCGTGATGGTGGGCGCGCCGCCCGTCGCGATGCGCCAGTGGTTCTTCTTCGACTTGTCCACGTCGAGCGCGCGGCCGTCCGGGCCCGACGCGGTGACGGCCTCGACGTTCCGGGCGTACTCGCGCACGAGGTACGATCCGGGCGTCCAGACCGCCATCATCAGTTCGACATCCGCGCGGCGCCCCGTGGGAACCGCGGCGGTCACTTCGACGTAGTGTGTCTGTGGCGCGGGAAAACTCAGCGTGTATCTGATCGGCTCCGGCGCGCTCTGCGCGCCCGCCGTGGCGGCATGCATCATAGGGATCAGAAGAAGGGCGACCCAACACTTTGCGGTCATGCCGCGATTCTACCCGTTCCCGTCATCGGTGCCTGATTCGGCGACCTCGACGCGTCAGAGCCTCAATCTCGGGATTTTCGTGCTGATGGGCGTGACCGGCGGCGTGCTGGCCGGATTCCTGCGATTCATCATCTCCATCGTGCGTTTGTCGAAGGCGGACTGATGCTGCGCTTCCTCGGACTGCCGGTCGAATCCTCGGCGCAGGCGCGAGCATCGACCAGATCATTGTCATCGTCCACTGGCTGATGCTGGTGATGTTCGTTGGCTGGAGCGCGCGTGTGGATGCGTTTCCCGGGGAGCCGGCAGCCAAAGACGACGTCTGGACGCCCGGATCCCGCATCCCGGCCTGAAGCCACAAAAAAAACGGCGGGGTACCTGGTGCGGGTACCCCGCCAATGGAGGATCGACTGAGACGTTGTGGTGCAGTAGCCGACGTGGCGGTCGACTACTTCTTCGTGCCCTTCGTGGCTTCGGGCTTGGCCGACGCCACCTGCTTCGGCGCGGCCTTCGCCGCGGCCAGGGTCACACTCTCGGCCATCTTGTGGCCGTTGTCTTCCTTGTAGCGAACCGTGATGCGCGAGCCGGTCGCGCCGCTCAGATCGCTGGTCGTCAGCGTCTTGCCGGCGCGGCGGATCTTCACGTCGTTGCCGAACATCACGTCCTGGCTCCCCTTCGCGGTCTGGATCGTCAGATCCTGACCTTCAACTTTCTGCAGCGTGCCGCTGACCGTCATGGTCTTCGCGGCCTTCGCCGGTTTGGCCGCCGGCTTGGCCTGCGCGGCATACGCCGGCATCGACAGCGCAAACGCGGCCACTGCAGCAACGGCGGTCAATCGAAACGTACGCGACATACTTCCTCCTGCATTCCCCTGAAATCGGCGTCTGGCGCCACCGGAATTGGCATTCGTCCGTGCAGAGCACAAAGGCGATGCCACGCCCGGGTCGACGGCCTGTAAACGGCTAACTGGTTCTGCTACTGTGACTTTCATGCAGGTGAGCACGGAGGCCGGTTCCGGCCCTGCCGCGCAGGATCGCCCCACCGCGGCACGATCGCCACGCCGCCTCGCGCTCGGCACCCGGCTGACGATCTACGTGACGCTGTCGGTGGCGGCCGTGATCACGCTCATCACGTTCGTCGGCACGCTCATCGCCCAGCGCCAGCTCGACAAGGACTTGCGCGAAACCGCGGAGGTCACGGCCTTTGCTGTCGCCGACGACATCGAGTTGCGGCAGGACCAGGACCCCGTCGGCGGCGATCCGCTCGTCCCCGTGCTGCGTTCGTTCATGAACGCCGCGCCCGACCTCCGCTCGATCACCGTATTCCGCGCGGTTGACGGCCACGCCGAGACGCTCGTCAGCACGTCTGTGGTTTCGCCCGCGCCGCCGGCGCTGGTGCAGGACGTCATCGACCTCGGCGACACCGTTACCGCACAGCCGACGCCCGACACCCTGTTCGTCGCGGTACCTCTCCGCCGCGGCAACGGGGTGACGGGAGCCGTCGCGGTGGCCGTCTCGCTCGGCGCGGTGAGGCAATTGCAACGGACGGCGGGACTGGTGGCCTTCGGCGGCGCCGTCTTTGCGGTCGTCGCGATCGCGATCCTGATCAACCTGTTCGCGCGCCGCCTGATGCTGCGGCCGCTGAACGAGATTCACCGCGTGATGCGGCGCGCCCGCGGCGGCGACCTGGGCGCGCGCGCCTACGTCACGCAGGAGAACGAGCTGCGGGATGTCGCCGACGGCCTCAACGCGATGCTCGTGGAGCTCGACGACCTTCATCGCTCGCTCAGCCAACGGGTTGCGGCGGCCACCGGGGAACTGCGGGTGCGCAACGAGGAGCTCGTCCGGTCGTACGAAAGCGTATCGAGGCTGCGCGAAACCGCCGCGCGCGCGCAGCAGCTCGCGGCCGTGGGCCAGACGATGGCGAACGTGGCGCACCAGATCGGCACGCCGCTCAATCTCGTGTCCGGGCACGTCCAGCTGCTGCAGCACGAGATCTCTGACCCCGCCATCCGGCGCCGCCTGCGGATCGTCGAGGAACAGATCGATCGCGTCGTCGCGACCGTCCGCGGCCTGCTCGAACGGGCGCGGCCCCACGGCGACCGCCAGCCGGTGCACATCGACTCGGTCGTCTCGCGCATCGGCGACGCGATGCGCGCCAGGCTCGCGAGCAGCGGCGTGACGCTCGATCTCGACCTTCGCCAGCCGCTCGGCAGCGTCGCCGCGGACGAGTCGCAGCTCGAGCTCGCGCTGCTCAACCTGATGACCAACGCGCTCGACGCGATGCCGGGCGGCGGCACACTCACGCTCGCCGCGGCCAGCGACGGCGGCCGCGTGCGGATCGCTGTTCGCGACACGGGGGGCGGCATCGACGCAGCGGTGCTGCCGCGCATCTTCGAGCCGTGGGTCACCACGAAGGCGGCCGGGCGCGGGACCGGCCTCGGCCTGACCATCACGCGCGATCTCGTGACGTCGCTCGGCGGGACCATCACGGTCTCGACGTCGCACGGGCGCGGGACGACGTTCACCATCGAGCTGCCCGCCGCCGCATCGGCCGTAGAGGTGTCATGACCACGTCGCCGCTTCCCGTTCGCATCCTGATTGTTGACGACGACGTCGAGACGTGCCGGCTGATCGCGGAGCTGGTTGCGTCGCCGGGGCGGGAGCTCCAGCAGTGCCAGACCGCGGCGAAAGCGATGGAGCTGGCGAACAAGGAACAGTTCCAGCTCGTGATTTCGGACATCAACCTGAATGGGCCGGCGTCGGGGCTCGACGTGCTCAAGGCCTTCAAGGAGGCGGACCCCGCGGCCGAGGTCGTGCTGATCAGCGGCTTCGGCACGCTCGAGACGGCGGTGCAGGCCGTGCGCGCGGGGGCCTTCGACTACATCAGCAAGCCGTTCAACATCGCGGAGGTGCGCGCGACGGTCGGGCGCGCGCTCGCACGCGACCCGAAAGGCGTGGCGCCGGAAGCGCGGTCGGATGTGCCGCCGGAAGGCATCATCGGAAGGACGGCCGGCATGCTGGCCGTCTACAAGCAGATCGCGTACGCGTCCGATTCGGTCGCGCCCGTGCTCATCCAGGGCGAAAGCGGCACCGGCAAGGAGCTGGTCGCGCGCGCGATTCACGCGCACGGCGCGCGCGCCGCGCGGCCGTTCGTCGCCGTCAACTGCGGCGCCATCACCGAGACGCTGCTCGAGTCGGAGCTGTTCGGCCACGTGCGCGGCGCGTTCACGGGCGCCGTGTCCGACCGCAAGGGCGTCTTCGAGCAGGCGCACGGCGGCACCGTATTTCTCGACGAAATCGGCGACATGGCGCCGGCGATGCAGGTGAAGCTGCTGCGCGTGCTGCAGGACGGCGAAATCCGACCGGTCGGCGGCAGCCGCGCGATCCACACCGACGCGCGCGTCGTCGCCGCCACCAACGTCGATCTCGATCGATCCGTCGCCGAGCAGCGCTTCCGCCAGGACCTGTACTACCGTCTCAGCGTCATCGTCATCCACATCCCGGCGCTGCGCGACCGCCGCGAGGACATCCCGCTGCTCATCGAGCAGTTCGTGCGCAACGCGTCGGCGCGAACGGGCCGGCCCGTCGTCATTGCGCCGGAGGCGGTCGTCGCGCTGACGTCCCACCGCTGGCCGGGCAACGTGCGCGAGCTCGAAAACACCATCGAGCGCCTCGTCGTCTTCAGCCGCGGGCGTATCGAGCTGCCCGACATGCCGGACGCGGTGCTCGCGGCGCCGTCGTTCGAGGAGCGGATGTTCCAGGACCTGCCGACGCTCGACGAGCTCGAACGGCGGTACCTTGTTCACATGCTCGAAGCGGTTGGCGGCAACCGCTCGCGCGCCGCGGAGGCGCTCGGCATCGATCGCCGCACGTTGTATCGAATGGCGGAACGCCTCGGTGTCGCGTTGAAAGATGAGACGGAACGGGCTACCTGATGAAGCCCGTTTCACAGGTGTGCAGCGCCGCACTCACGCGGCACCGCTTCGCTTCGGCTCACGCTCGCGCTGGTGTTTCTTCAACGCGTTCAGCAATTTCCGGGGAATCGCGCGCTCGTGCGACCAAACAGCGAAACGGCTGGCGCACGCCTTGCTCAATCTCTGGATCAGGGCACACGGCCCGCGAGGAGGGAGATTGAATGGCGAGGAAAACGATTCCCGCACCCCGCGCGCGAGACCGGTCCCGCGAGGACGAGTCGCTGCTGCTTCGCTCCGCGGAGTCGCTCGGCCGCGTGATTGGCTCGCTGCAGCGGCAGCTTGACATCGCGACCGGACGCATCGACGGGTCGAAGGCGAATGGAAGCGCCGGCCGGAAGACCGCGGCGAAGCGCAGCGTGAAGGCGAAGAGCGGGGCCACCACATCGCGCGGGGGCGCGCGAAAGAAATCGGCGGCGGGAACATCCGCCGCTCGCAGGAACGCGAAGAAGCGCTGAACCCGAACGTCCTGCCGCCGCCGGTATAATCCGGCGCGGCAGGAGATTCCATCCCGTTGTCCCGCCCGCCGCACCGCGCGACCGCGCGGGCTCCCCAGCACACCGCGATTCCACGCATCGAACGCGACCCCGACGTCGTCCGGTCGTTTCTCAGCGACGCGGCGCACGTGCCGGGAGGCTCCGCGGAGGGAGTGGTCTTTCCCGCCACGGTTGAAGAGGTGGCGGCGGTCGTCGCGTCCGCATCGCGCGTCCTTCCCGTCGGCGCGCAGTCGTCGTTGACGGGAGGCGCGACGCCGCGCGGCGATCTCGTGCTGAGCACGCGGCGGCTGTCGCACATCGCCGAGCCGCGCGAGCGAACGGTTCGCGTGGGCGCAGGCGTGCCGCTCGCGGAACTGCACCGCTTTCTCGCCGCGCGGGGACTGTACTATCCGCCCGCGCCGACCTTCGACGGCGCATTCATCGGCGGCACGATCGCGACCAACGCCGCCGGGCCGGCCACGTTCAAGTACGGCGTCACGCGCCCGTGGGTCGCCGCCATCACCGTCGTCCTTGCCGACGGATCGATTCTCGACCTGGCGCGTGGAGAGGTGCGCGCGTCCGGCGAGGGCGTCATCGAGATCCAGACGATCGGCCGCGGGCTCGTACACGTTCCGGTGCCGGCCTACGAGGTACCGACGCACCTGCCGAAGCTCTCCGCCGGTTATTTCGCAGGACGCAATCTCGATCTGCTCGACCTGTTCGTCGGTTCGGAGGGAACACTCGGGGTCATCGCCGAGGCCACGGTTCGCGTCACGCCCCGCCCGTCGCGATGCGTCGTTCTCGTTCCGTGCGAGTCGGAGGGGCAGGCCGTCACGTTGAGCGCCGCGCTCGCCGCAAGCGGTCTCGAGGTCGCCGCCATCGAATACATGGACTCGCGGTCGCTGCGGCTGCTCGACGATGGCGTGTACGCGCGGGCGGGCATATCGCGCCCGCCGGCGGGCGCCGCGCTGCTGCTCGTGCAGGTCGAAACGGAGAGCCGACCCGACGAGGCGCTGGCGCGTCTCGACGTCATCCTGCAGAAGAGCCGCGTCGCCGGCGATCCGGTCGTTGCGCTCCCCGACGACGAGCGGACGGCGGCCCGCCTGTTCGAGCTTCGCGAGGCCGTTCCCGCTGCCGTCAACGCGCGGGTTGGAGACGCGAAGGCGCGCATCCATCCGGGTATCCAGAAGACGGCCGGTGACTTCATCGTCCCCGTTGGATCGATCGATCGCGCGCTCGCGCTGTATCGCGGCGCGTTCGAGCGCCGCGGGCTCGAATACGCCATCTGGGGGCATATCTCGGACGGAAACCTGCATCCGAACCTGGTTCCCGGCTCGCTCGAGGATGTCGAGGCGGGGCGTGACGCGCTGCGCGAGATGGCGCGCGGCGTCATCGATCTCGGCGGCGCGCCCATCGCCGAGCACGGCGTCGGGCGCAATCCGCTGAAGCAGCTGTTCCTGCGGGACCTGTACGGCGACGAAGGGATCGAGCAGATGCGCGCGGTGAAGCGCGCACTCGATCCCGACGGAAAGTTCGCGGCCGGCGTCCTGTTCGCAGCGGCGCGGACCTCATAGGTCCGCGAGCAGTGTGGACCGCTCAGGTCCGCGAGGCGCGCGGCCGCGAGGCGGTCGCCGCGAGAATCAACCCCGCCGCGGCACCCCACGCAAGGTGAGCGGCAATCATCAGGCCCGTGCGCGCCACCGGATCGTAGGTGATCGGCTGCCTGACGCCCGACACGGGAAGCCATCCGACGTAACTCGTCGCCCAGACGCCCAGGCCGAACAGCGCTCCGGAAACGGCCCCGGTCGCGGTCCTGCGCGGGGCAATGGTCGAGAAGACCGCGCCGGTCAGCGCGGCATACCCGACATGGAACGCCAGCGTCAGGTTCTGCATGTCGCGCTCGGAGAGATCGCCATGGACGCCGAGCTTGACGGCGATCGCCTCCGCGATTTCACGTGGCGGCAGCGGCCGCTGGACTTCCCCCTGAAGACGCTCGTGCAGCGTCTCCATCACGATGGTCATTGGTACCGTCGCGGCGACACCTGCCGCTGCACCTGCGAG
>Ga0137418_10002364_pt1 | contig 17276 bp, 23 predicted proteins | sample CZODoug3_1_2_16f_FD_122242 | JGI IMG/M metagenome (GOLD analysis project Ga0137418, IMG submission 122242) | Vadose zone soil fungal communities from Angelo Coast Range Reserve, California, USA - CZODoug3_1_2_16fungal (Hybrid Assembly) | ecosystem: Environmental > Terrestrial > Soil > Vadose... | reverse complement strand
TCGCGAGCCAGATGTCGCCCTGTCCGCCCGGCCCCGCGCCCTTCGTCTCGGCGGCGCAGCAGGCGTGATCGCTGACGATCCAGTCCACCTGGCCCTCGAGGACCGCGCACCACAGGAATTCCACGTCCTCGCGCGGGCGAATCGGCGGGTTCACCTTCGCGTAGGAGGCGCTCGGCGCGTCCACATCGAGCAGCAGGTGGCCGACCGTGACCTCGCGGCGGGAGTCCACGTGCGGGAACGCGCGCGCCATCGTGAGCGCGCTCTCGAGCGCCTTGCGTGACGACAGGTGAAGAAGATTCACGTTCACGCACGCGGTCTCGTGGGCGAGATATGCAGCGACCGCGACGGCGAGGCCCTCGGCGTGGGGCGGCCGCGCCGCGCTGTAGGCGGCCAGGCCCGTGAGCGAGGCGTCCTTCTGTACGAGGCGCGTGTAGGCGTTGAGGATGTCGGCCATCTCGCAGTGCAGGCTGACGCTGACGTGCTCGGCCAGCCGCGGGTGCGCCGCGCGGATTCTCGCGGCCGCGCGCATGACGAACTCGAAGTGCGCGAGGTCGTAGTGATCCTGGGGCCCGAGCATGAGGAATTTGCGCTGCTCGTCCTCGCCGGCTTTGCCGTGCAGCCCGTAGCCGCCATAGAACATGAAGATCTTGAACGACGGCACGCCGTGCGTCGTCGCGAGCGCCTCCATCTCGTCGAGGTGACCGGCGGCGATCGGCGCCAGGTGATAGCCGTAGTCGCAGTGGTAGCGGCCCTCGGAGAGCTTCAGCACCTCGGGGAAGACGTCGGCGTAGCGGCCGCCGCGGTTCAGGTAGTACTGCCCGGTCCGGAAATACGTGAGCATCGTGGTCACGCCGCCTGAGACCGCCGCGCGGCTCTCGCGCACGGCGTCTTCGGCGAGCGGCCCGTAGATGCCGACGTGGGTGTGGGCGTCCACGACGCCGGGAAAGGCGAGCCGGCCGCGCCCGTCGTAGGCGCGCTGCGCGTCGGCCACCGCGATCTCCGGCGCCACGCGCACGATCCGGCCGTCTTTCACGCCGACGTCCCGCGTCTCGACCGCGGGCGTGGTCGGACGCACCACGCGGACGTTCTTGACGACGAGGTCGAGCGGGCGGTCGGCCATGAGGTCTCGCATGGCACCATCGGCACCCCGCGCCTGTCAAGCGAGGCACGTGCGTTGACAGCGCGTGCGGGGCCGGATACGGTGGGCGCGTTTTTCAAATCCCACACGAGGTTTTGACGATGGACTTCACGGTGGCGTCCCTGGCGGAGGCGGTGCGGACCAAGCGCGTCTCGCCGGTCGAGCTCGTGCGCGACTGTCTCGCGCGCATCGAGCGTCGCAACCCGGCGCTGCGCGCGTTCATCACGGTGGATGCCGACGGCGCGCTGGCCACGGCGCGCGCCCTGGAGGCGGAGGCCGTCGGCGGCCGCTTCCGCGGCCCCCTGCACGGCGTGCCCGTGGCGCACAAGGACCTCTGTGTCGTGCCGGGCCTGCCGACCTCGTGCGGCACGCGCACCCGCGACTATTTTCAGAGCGACGTGCCGTGCACGGCGGCGGCGCGCCTGGCGGCGGCCGGCGCCATCCTGCTCGGCAAGCTCAACATGACCGAGCTCGCGATGGGCCCGTTCGGCGACAACGCGCACCACGGAGACGTGCAGAATCCGTGGAGAGCCGGCCACGCGTCGGGCGGCTCGTCGAGCGGCTCGGCCGCGGCGGTCGCCGCCCGTCTCGTCGCCGGCGCCATCGGCAGCGACACCGGCGGCTCGATCCGGCTGCCCGCCGCCTGCTGCGGCGTGGTCGGGCTCAAGCCGACGTACGGCCGCGTGAGCCGCGCCGGCGTGATGCCGTTGTCGTGGACGATGGATCACATCGGGCCGCTGGCGGCGACCGTGACCGACGCCGCGCTGCTCTTCTCGCTGATGGCCGGACACGATGCGGCCGACCCGACCTCGAGCCCGCGTCCACTGGACGACGTGGTCGGCGCGCTCGAGATGCCGGTCGCCGGCCTGCGGGCCGCCGTGCCCGAGGCGCACTTCTTCGACGAGCTCAGTGGGGACGTCGAGGCCGCGGTGCGCGCGGCGATCGGCGTTCTCGAAAAGCTGGGCGTCCGGCTCGGCCGGGCGACGCTGCCCGATCTGACGTCGCTGACGCGGGAGTGCAGCACGCCGATCGTGGCGGCCGAGGCGGCCACCGCGCACGGCCGGCTGCTGCGCGAGCGGCGCGACGAGGTCCAGCCGGTCGTGTACGCGCGGGCGGCGGTCGGCTTTTCGGTCTCGGCCGTGCAGTATCTCGAGGCCCAGCGCATCCGCGAGCGGTTCGCGCAGGAGTTCGCCGCCGCCGCCTTCACGGACGCCGACGTGCTGCTGATGCCGACCATCCCGGAGCCCGCGCCGGCCTACGCCGCGGCGAAGGCGGGCAGCGTCGAGGAGATCGTGGCGCGGATGGGGCGCTTCTCACGCCTCACCCGCCCGCTGAACGCGGCGGCAGTGCCGGCGCTATCGGTGCCGTGCGGCTTCACCGCCGACGGTCGTCCGCTCGCGCTGCAGATCGTCGGGCGGGCGTTCGACGAGGCCATGGTGCTGCGCGTCGGGCGCGCGTACGAGCGCGCCACGGACTGGCGCCGCCCGCCGCCGTAACCGCCCGTCGGCTGTGGTCCTCTACTTTTTGAGGTGACGAGACGCGCTGCCTAGGAGGACGAAGATGACCGACGTCTATACCAAGGCCGTTCTCACTGTCATTGCGTTCGCGCTGGTGGGGTTGGCAGTCCGGCCGATCATCGAGCCTGGGCGCGTCGACGCGCAGGGGCCAACGTTCGAACAGCGGCTCGACCGACTCGAGCACAACGCCGAGATCATGCGCTCCGCCGCCAACGCGAACGCTCATGCGCTGAATGTCAGGTTCTCACGCGCCTCCGGCGGCGGCGTCGACGTCGTGCTCGTGGACGCGGACGCTGCCGGGGTGATGGGCGCGCGCTCGGAGCCTGCGATCCAGCTCCCCAGCCCCCCGAATCCGTTCTGATTCGGCCCACCGTTCTGTCGAGCCGTCCTGGCTCATAGCCCGTCCCCGCGCGGCGGCTCGTCGACGGCGGCGGTCCGATCGAGTTCCGCCAGGCACTCTTCAGCGCCATCCACCAGGCGACGGAAGGACGGGGGGGCGCCCGTCGCCGGCGCACTGGCTGCCAACGTCCGGAGCGCGATCAGAAACCCCGCGAGGATACTCGCCGGCCCGTAGCTACGCGGCCGAGCCGCAAGCATCGTGGCGAGCTCGTCCCGGAGCACGTCGGCGAGACGACGGGCCACACGCTGGGCGACCTCAGGATCGACGCCGCTCATAGTCCGAGCGAGCGCCCGAGATCAACGCGCTGCCCGTGTTGCTCGCGGACGAACTCTCCTTGATCCATTCCAGATCCTCCCCTTCGTGTACAGGCGCGGCCCGCTTTGTCACGGCGGGCAACGACTTGGGACGCGATCGTCATTTCGCGTCGTGAAAGATGATGCCGAGCGTGTAGCGCAGCCCCCTGGTGACGCGGCTCACGCCGTGGCGCATCGCCGCGCGGTAGACGCCGCGCGTGCCCTCCACCGGCCGGTGGCGCGTGGTGAAGATCACGATCTCTCCCTGCTCGGTGGCGATGGCTTCGCCGCGTGACTGGGCGCGCGGGCGCTGCTCGACCAGCAGAAAGTCGCCGCCCTCGTAGTCCACCCCGCGGCGGCTGAGGAAGCACGTGATCTGGAGGGGGAACACGACGTCACCGTAGAGGTCCTGGTGCAGGCAGTTGTACCCGCCGGCCTCGTAGCGCAGCAGCAGCGGCGTCGGCTTGGTCTGGCCGCGCTTGTGGCAGCGTCGCAGCAGCGCCGGCAGATCGGTCGGGAACAGGTCGGGATCGCCGAACGCGGCCTGCCACTGGTTGGCGATCGCCGCCAGCGGCGGATACGCGTTCTCGCGCAGCGCCTCCACCAGCGGCGGCAGCGGCGCCGCGAAGTACTGGTACTCGCCCACGCCGAATCGGTAGCGGGCCATGTCGATGCGGCTGCGGAAGCGGCTCGCGTCAGCGTAGAGCGCCGCGAGATCCGCGCATTCCCCGGACGTGAGTACGGGTGGGGTCTTCGCGTAACCGTACTCCCAGATCGAGCGCTCGATGGCCGACCAGTCGAGGGCGGCCAGGCGCTTGGCGATGTCCGTCACGCGCCTACTGTGCCACGGCGCGAGCCGTGTGCACGCGGTTTGCACTGTCGGCCACCACATAATGACCGCGCGTGCGGAGCTCAGGCCTTCTAGGCCAGGCCACCCACGTTCCTAACCGAGCACGCGCCGTCGCTACAACAGAGGAGGTTGAAGATGGCGCGGTACAGCAGAGGTGCAGGCAAGGTGGTCAAGTCGGCGATGCGGCGGCGTAAACGCGGCTCGCTCAAGAGCGGGCGTAGCGGCAAGCGCGTCACGAGTCGCAAGCAGGCGATCGCCATCGGGCTCAGCGAGGCACGCAAGAAAGGGGCGAAGGTCCCGCGCCGCAGCAAGCGCGGGCGGCGGCGCAAGGCCGCCTAGCGATACGCCTCGGGCGCCTGCTTCACCGTCTGCCAGAAGACGGGGTCGTGGCTCGGGAAGATGCGCCCGCCGGTGAGGCGGGCGAGCGTCTTGAGCTTCTTGATCGAGTGCAGCGCCCGCGTCGGGTCCCAGACCACGCCGGGCACGCGCTCCTGGTCGATGTGCTCCTGCCAGTAGCAGGAATCGCCGGCCAGGACGACCGGCCCGCTCTCGGGCAGCTCGACGAACAGTGACTGGTGACCGGGCGTGTGGCCGTCCGTGCGAAGGACGGTCACCCCCGGCACCAGCTCGGTGTCGCCGTCGAGGAGACGCCACCTGGATCCCGGCAGGTCGAAGTTCTTCCGGTAATAGAACGGGGCGAAGAACGGCGCCGGGTAATGCGCGTACGCGTACTCGTCCTTCTGCACGATCAGCTCGGAGCCCGAGAACAGCGCGGCGCCGCCCGCGTGGTCGTAGTGCAGGTGCGAGATCACGACGAGGTCGACGTTCGAGGGCTCGAGGCCGAGCCCGTCGAGGCGGTGCACCAAGAGATCTTCGTCGGTGAACCGCGCGAAGGAGTCGTTGCGCATGAGCCCGGGTACCGCACGCGGCGCCACCCCCGTGTCGAAGAGGATGACGGCGTCGGAGGTCCGCACGACGTAGCAGGTGATCGGGATCTGCGTGCGCGCCTCGGCGTACTCGCCGTAGAAGAGCAGCGAGCGCTGGGCGCCCATGAAGCCGTTCTGCAGCGCGTAGAGCCCCTGGACCGCCATGGCGGCGCGATTCTACACCAGCGCCCGCCGGACGATCGCGAAGACGACGATCTGGAGGATCCAACCGATCAGGCAGACGCCGACGGCGCGGGGCAGCGAGCGGTAGTCCAGCGCCTGACGCACGGCCACGACCGTCGCGATGAGCACCCAGACGTCCGCGGCCGCGCGGATGAACTCGCCGAGCCCAGGAATGATGCCGAACAGCCGCAGCACGCCGGGCGTCTGCGCGAAGCCGACGGTGCGCGCCACCTCGCCCCAGTCGGCGCGGGTATCCGGTTCGGGCAGCAGCCTCGTCCCGACCGCGTAGACGAGGGCGGCCCAGATCGCCCACAACACGATCGCCGCCAGGGTATTGATGATCAGTCCGCGCAGGCCGGCGCCGAGGCCGAGGCCTGTGGCCACGGAGCTCAGCACGACCACGCCGAGCGCCTGGCTCGTGGCCGTCCTGTCCTGCTCGACCGCCTCGTACGTCGCGCGCTCGAGGCGCGCTGCACCGACCATCCGCTCGCCGAAGCTCGCCATACCATCCTCCCGTGGCCTCGGATACTACGTTAGAATCCGGCCATGGACTTCGCGTTGACCGAGCAGCAGGAAATGATCCGCAAGGAGGTCGCCACCCTCGCGGGCTCGTTCTCGCTCGACTACTGGCTCGAGAAGGACCGCAAGCACGAGTATCCGTGGGATTTCGTCAAGGCCTTCGCGCGCGCCGGCTGGCTGGGCGCGATCATTCCCGAGGCGTACGGCGGCTCCGGGCTGGGCGTCACCGAGGCGGCCATCCTGCTGCACGAGATCTGCGCGGCCGGCGCCGGCACCAGCGGCGCCTCGCCGATCCACTTCTACATGTTTCCGCCGATGCCCGTCATCAAGCACGGCTCCGAGCGGCTCAAGCAGAAATACCTCCCGAAGATCGCCACCGGCGAGATCGTCATGTCGTTCGGCGTCACCGAGCCCAACGTCGGCACCGACACCTCGCGCATCCAGACGCGCGCCGTCCAGCAGGGCGACCGGTGGGTCGTCAACGGCCGCAAGGTGTGGAACACCAACGCCCGCAACGCGACCCATATCTTGCTGCTGGCGCGCACCGGCGACCGCGATCCGAAGAAGCCGCTCAAGAACCTCACGCTGTTCTTCACCGAGTTCGACCGCGCGAAGATCACCGTGCAGGAGATCGAGAAGCTCGGCCGCGCCGCCGTCGACAGCAACGAGATCTTCATCGACGGCCTCGAGATCCCCGAGGACAACGTGGTCGGCGAGGTCGGCAGCGGCTTCTACCACATCCTGGACTCCCTCAACCCCGAGCGTGTGATGACGGGGATCGAGGCGGTCGGCATCGGCCGCGCCGCGCTCGGTCGCGCGGTGGAGTATGCCAAGCAGCGCATCGTCTTCGACCGGCCCATCGGCCAGAACCAGGCGATCGCGCACCCGCTGGCCATGGCGTGGGCCAAGCTCGAAGCCGCGGAGGCGATGTGCCTGAAAGCCGCCTGGCTCTTCGACCACGGCCAGCCCTGCGGCGCCGAGTCCAACGTCGCCAAGCTGCTGGGCGCCGAGGCCGGGTTCGAGGCGTGCGACGTCGCGCTGCAGACCCACGGCGGCTACGGCTACGCCAAGGAGTTCTACGTCGAGCGGCTCTGGCGCGAGGTGCGCCTCTACAAGATCGCGCCCGTCTCGCAGCAGATGGTCCTCAACCACCTCGCGGAGCACGTCCTGGGTCTGCCGAAGAGCTACTGACGTATCGGAATGGAGACATGTTCTGATCGACCAGCGTTCGTAATAATGAGGCGCGATGCGCTTCCGGATCATCCGCCTGTCAGGGAAACGAGAGACGATCGCGGAAGGGCGGGGCATCCGGGAGTTGTCGAGGCTGAACAAAGTATATGGTGACGGACGTTGGAGGAAGCTGAAGGGAATCGCGCTCATCGAGCTATCTAACGGCACGACGCGAAAGGCCGAACTTCACTGGTATGAGGCGCATGGCATCGGCCGCAAGGAAATCAAGCGCAAGCGGTATGTCGACTAGACTCATCAAGAGCCGGCCGCAATCCGGGGCGAGTTTCGTTCTCTGTGTCGACAATTCGGAATATCCCGCGTCCCTCGAGCTCCACAAGATCTATCGGGTGATCGCTGACCGAGGCGCCGTGGAAAGTGGCGACCTTAGAGTCGTCGACGAGAGTGGGGAGGACTATCTGTACCCTGCTGACCGGTTCATTCCGATCGACTTGCCGCCTGACATTCGTGTGAAGTTGACGCGCGGACCGCGGCGCTCCTCGAAAAGATAGCCGTTCGCAAGCAGATCGAAGTGCGGGCGGTGATCAGACCTGCGTCATCCCTCGCGCAGGAGGCCGGCGTCACCTCATGACCGTGATCATCATCATGGCGATCTTCGGTCTCGTGACGGGGTTCTCGACCGTTCGAGTTGGTCAAAGCCTTCCGATCAGTATCGTGCGCGACTCTCGTTTGAAAGGCGTGGCAGCCGGCGGCGTCATCTTGCTGATCGGAGTCATCGGCCTCGCTCTCGTGTGGCCTTTGATGAAGGAGGGTGTTCGACAGTGGGCGCTCAGCTGTGTCCTTGCGTATGCAGCCGGGATGCTCGTCGCGTCGTACGCGAGAGTCGACACGAACGACGTCTCGGTCACCGCGCCTCCAGGTCCGGCGTGGCGGCAGATAGGTCTTGCTCCAAAGCTTTACGTCGCGGTGTTGCTCCTCACCGGCCCGTTGTACCTCCTGGTGACGGCTTTCGCCCCGACAGGGGGGCCATTGGTCACGCTGACGTGCATGGCCGTATTTCTCGTTCTGACGATATGGCTGCAACGGTTGCGATGTCCTGCATGTGGTCGAAGGTTTTTTGCCCCGGGAGCTTACTGGGCTTCCTGGAGCGAGCGCTGCGCCTTCTGCGGCTCCAGACGTCCAAGGAGTGAGGACGTCAGGTCCGGCGATCGTACACGGTGAACTCGACGAGGTTGTCGTCGGGATCGCGGAAGTACACGCTGGTCGAAACACCACGCGCGCAGGTGCGCGGCCCGGGGCCGGCCTCGGGGACGATGCCGTTCTTCTTCAACAGCGCGAGGATCTCATCGACCGTGCCGTCCCATTCGAGACAGAAGTCGGCGCCGCCCGGCGTCGGCTGCCGCGCGCCGAGATAGCCGCGCCGCGCCGGCGCCTCGGGTCCATGGACGTTGATCTTCTGCGCGGGATTGATCCGGATCGTCGCCATGTCCGGCCGGCCCGGCCGCGTCTCCCACGCGATCGTGAAGCCGAGGCGCTGGTAGAAATCCAGCGTGCGCTGCAGATCGCCCGCGACGATGACCCAGTGGTCGATGGCCTTGACTCCCATCACCGGCTCCTTGCTGCGTTCAACGCGCGGCGGCGCCGCAGCCGCGGATGCGCTTGCGCTCCCGCTCGTCGAGCGGGTAGGCGCTGAGCGGCCGCCGCGCCGGATCGTCCGCCTCGCGCAGCGCGTCCTGGATGGTGCTCCGTGCGCGGTATTCCGTGGCTTCCGGCAGGGCGCTGAGCAGCGCGGCGCGGCCGCCGGCTCCCATGTCCGCGAGGACACCGGCGGCGCTGAGCTGTGTGACGTAGTCGCGGTCGAAGAGGAGCCGGCGCAGGACGGGCAGGTCGGCGTCGGTGACGCAGGAGCGCAGCGCGATGAGCGTGTACATGTTCATGCCGCGCGTCATGTGTGCGAAGCCCGTGTTGCGGTTGATGACGCGCTTGAGCTCGTCCTCGCGAGTCTCCGCGGCGGCGACCTCGGCAACAACGGCCAGAACCATCAGCGCCGCCAGCGCCACCCGCCGGCCGTTTATCGGCCGACCCCCGCCGTCTCGTCGACCTCGGCGTCCTCGCGGAAGTCGGGCATGACCTCTTCCGCGAAGAGCTGCATCATCTCCAGCGTCGCCTCGTGGCTGCCGCCGTTCATGCCGGAGCAGACGATGCCGGCCTTGAGCTCGTCGGAGAAGATCTTCAGCTTGTCGCGCACGGTGGCGGGACTGCCGTAGACGATGTAGCCCTCGCGGTCGGCCTGCTCGAAGGTGAGGTCGCTCGGCAGCGGCGGCGGGTTCTGGAGCATCCGGCGCAGCGAGGCTTCCGTCATGTAGCCCGGCGGCCGCCAGAACGGCGGCTTCATGCGCAGGCCCGTGTTGAAGACCCACATCGTGTTCTTCTTCGCGATCTCCGCGGCCTTGGCGTCGTTCTCGGCGACCACGATCGGCACGTTGACGGTGAGCTGGTAACGGCTCGCCGTGTAGCCGTGGCGCTGGCACGCCTCGCGGTACTCGGCGTAGATCTGCGCGATGCGCTTGATCGGCGTGAACACCATCAGGTAGGGGAAGCGGCGCCTGGACGCCCACTCCACCGTCTCGCTGCTGCCCTGCGACGGGCACCACACGGGCGGGTGCGGCTTCTGCATCGGCCGCGGCCACGGGTTCACGTAGTGATAGCGGTAGTACTTGCCGTCGAACGGGAAGGGGCCGGGCTCCGTCCACGCCTTCAGAATCAGCTCGGCCGCCTCGTAGAAGCGCTCGCGCGAGTGCGTGGGGTTGGCGCCCGTCGAGAAGTACTCGGCGCTGATGCCGCGCACGAAGCCGGAGATGACCCGGCCGCCCGAGGCCACGTCGAGCATCGCGATCTCCTCGGCGATGCGCAGCGGGTTCTCGCGCAGCGGCAGCCCGTTGCCGAGGATCGCGATCTTCGCGCGCGACGTGCGCCGCACGAGCATGGCCGCCATCACGTTGGGGCTCGGCATCGTGCCGTAGCAGTTCTGGTGGTGCTCGTTCACGCAGAGGCCGTCCCAGCCCAGCGCCTCCGCATACTCCAGCTGATCGAGGTACTGGTTGTAGAGCATCTGGCCTTGCTTGGGATCGTAGAAGCGGTTGGACAGCGTGACCCACGACGACGGCTCGTCGTGCTCCATGACGTACGGCATCAGATGAAAGTAGTAGAACTTCATCGCGCGTCCCCTGTCGAGCGGCAGAAGTCGAGCACCGCCTCGGCCACCGCCTCCGGCTCCTCCAGATGCGGCACGTGACCGGATTCGGCGAACACGCGCAGCCGCGCCCCGGGAATCTCTTTCGCCCACGTGTTGCCGCAGGGGTCGAGCGGGGCGAGACGATCGTGGGCGCCCCAGCAGAGCAGGGTCGGCGCGGTGACGCGCGCCAGCCGCCGGCGCAGCAGCGGATCGTAGAGGTACGGGTTCCACGCGACACGCGCCAGCGCCGCGCCCTGCCGGTACTGGAGCGCCAGCGTGTCGGGAGACTGATCAGGGGGCGCGAGCGCCAGCGCCGCCATCGGATTGTGAAAGACCGTCGCGACGACCTCGGGGATGTCCATGCCGAACAGGAACGGATAGATCCAGCCATCGACCTTGATGCCGACGGGATCGATCAGCGTCAGCGACATGAGACGGTGCGAGGCGATTGTCGCGAGCTCGGCGGCGATCCAGCCGCCGAACGAGGCACCGACCACGTGCACGCGCTCCAGGCGCGCCTCGTCGAGCAGGTCGAGATAGTGGAAGGCCAGGTCCGAGATGTGCTCGATCCACTCGGCCGCCGGCGAACCCCCGTGACCGGGATGGCTCGGCGAGAGCACGGTGTGGGCCTTCGCCAGCCGCTCCTGGAATTCCAGCCACCGCCCGCCGCCGCCCGCGCCGTGCAGGAACAACAGCGGCGCGCCCGTGCCGTCGCTGAGCATGTGGACGAAGGTGCCGCGGACCGACAGCTCGCGCCCCGCCGGCGCCATCAGCCGATGAAGAGGCCGCCGTTCGGCGACAGCCACTGGCCGGTGGTGAACGACGACTCGTCGGAGGCCAGGAACAGGGCGGTGGCCGCGATCTCGCGCGGCTCGCCGACGCGGCCCATCGGCGTGCGGCTCAGGATCGCCTTGCGCGACAGCTCCGAGATCGGCGCGGTCATCGGCGTGTCGATGTAGCCGGGGCAAATGGCATTGACGCGGATGCCGCGCGACGCCACCTCCCGCGCGACGGCGCGCGTGAGGGCGAGGATGCCGCCCTTGGCCGCGCTGTAGTGCGGGACGGTGTCCAGGCCCATGAGCGCGGCGACGCTGGAGAGGTTCACGATGGCGCCGGAGCTCTGCCGGCTCATCATCTTGAGCGCCTCGCGCGTGCAGTAGAAGGTGCCGTGCAGGTGCACGCCGATCACGTGGTGCCACGCCTCGTCGGACAGGTTCTGCGTGACGTCCCACTGTGTCTGCACGCCCTGGCCGCTCACCGTCTCCATGATGCGCGCTTCACCCTTGCGCATCAGCGCCGCGCGGTCGTCGCCCGGGCCCATGGCGACGCCCGCGTTGTTGACCAGGACGTCCAGGCGCCCGTGCTCGCGCTCGACGATCGCGAACATCGCGGCGACCGCCTTGCTGTCGGCGACGTCGGCGGCGATCGCGCGGGCGCCGGCGCCCAGGGCCTTGGCCGTGGCTTCGGCCGTCTCCTGCCGGACGTCATTCACGACGACGCGCGCGCCTTCTTCCGCAAAGCGCTCGCAGATGGCCCGGCCGATGCCCGAGCCGCCGCCGGTGACGAGCGCCACACGATCCTTGAGCTTCATGACCGACACCTCCGGATTCTCAGGTGCGACGAAGTGGGCCGAGCTTAGAGAAAGCCGGCGACCCGGTCAAGGCAGACGGAATTCGCCGCGCGCGACCGTCACCGCGCAGCCGCCGACCTCCACGCTCGCGATGCGCTCGCGTGTGCCGCCGACGCGGGCGAAGAGGGTGCTCGGGCGCCCGATCTCCACGCCCTGCGTGATCTCGATCTCCTCGCCGGGCTGGATCAGGCCGTGGCGCAGGAGGTGGCAGGCCAGCGGTCCCGCCGCCGAGCCGGTCGCCGGATCCTCGTTGATGCCGTGGCCCGGCGCGAACATGCGTGTCTTCCACCGCAGGCCGCTGCCCGCGAAGCACGACACGCCGGCCGGCGTCGCCCGCGCGAGCGCGGCGAGGTCGGGCGTCAGCTTCGCGACCTCGTCGGGCGAGCCGACGGTGACGAGGACGTGCGTGGGCCCGTTCACGTAGCGTTCAACGGGCAGCACGGGCTTCACGCCGCCGAGTGCGGCGACGATCGCGGTCGCGGCGGGCTCGGCCGTCACCGTCGGCAACGGCTGCGTCATCCACCCGAAGATGATCTTCGCTCCCTCGCGCTGTAGCACGACCGGCACCAGGCCGATGCCCGTCTCGAGCACGATCGTCGGCAGCTGCATCGGCCCCGCCAGCACGAACGCGCTGCCCAGCACCGGGTGGCCGGCGAACGGCAGCTCATTGAACGGCGTGAAGATCCGAATTTTGGCGTTGCCCCCGGCCGTCGCCGGGTAGACGAAGACCGTCTCGGAAAAGTTCATCTCGCGCGCGATCGGCTGCAGCAGATTCTCGGGCACGAGGCGGGCGTCGGTGAAGACCGCGAGCTGGTTGCCCGCCAGCGGCCGATCAGTGAAGACGTCGCAGATCACGTAGCGGAAGTCCACGGCCCGTTATGCTACCCGAGCCGTGGACTCCGCGTCGGGCCTAATGCCGGCCTAATGCATGCGTTTGTCGTCGAAGCCGTGACTACCCTTGATGCGCTCCTCGGTGCCGGGGATATATTTCTTCTCCAGCTCCTGGAAGTGGGCCACGCGCGCCATGACGTGGTGGCTCTCCGTGGGATGGCCGGCCTTCGTCTTCTCCAGCCGCCACTGCGCCTGTTCCTGGTCCTTGGCCAGCTCCTCGAGCGCGTTCCACGTCGCGTACATGCCGGCGTGGGCGGCGAAGAGCGTGATGAAGATGAACTTGTAGCCGAGCTCGCCCAGCTCCTTGAAGGTGAGGGGGTTGCTGTCGCTCGACCACTTGAAGGACGAGGAGTAGTTGAACGAGAGCGGCAGGTCGGGGTGCGTCTTGCGCATGGCCTGCGCGAACTCGATGGCCGGCTCGCGCGAGGCGTTCGACAGCTCCGCCCACACGGAGTCGACGCCGGCGTCGGCGTACAAGCGGCCCCGGGCGATCGCCTCCTCGAGGCTGCCGCCCACCGCGCCGTAGGCGTCGGTGCGCGCGATGATGAAGAAGTCGGGGTCGAGGCGGTTGCGGACGTCGATGGCGGCGCGGTACTTGCCCAGCGCCTCCTCGCGGCTCACGCACACCTTGCCGGCGATGTGGCCACAGCGCTTCGGGAAGCGCTGGTCCTCGAGGTGGATGCCGGCCACGCCGGTCTTGATCATCTCCTGGACCGTGCGCATGGTCGAGAGCGCGTTGCCGTAGCCGTCGTCGGCGTCGGCGATGACCGGGACGTCGACGGCGCCCGCCACCATCGAGGCGATGCGCGCGACCTCGGTCTGGGTCAGGAACCCCATGTCCGGCCACCCGTTGGCCATGGCCACGGAATATCCGCTGAGGTAGATCGCCTTGATGCCCACCTTCTCGGCGATCTGCGCGTCCAGCGGCGAGTACACGCCGCCCGTGAACACGTAGGGCTCATCCTTCAGCAGCCGGCGGAACGCGTTGCCTTTGCTCTCGATCATCGCGTGAGTCTCCTTGGGTTTCGCTCGCCTCAGACGGCGGGGCCCCAGCCCCGCGACGTCTTGCGGCTCGCCCTGCGTCTTTGTCAAGCGGAACGCTGGAGCGCCGTCGTGCTGGCGCACCAGCGGCAATAGGTGGTGGCATCGAACTCGAGCGAGCAGGAGGGGCACACGGTCGTCCCGCACTCCGCGCAGGGGGCGCGGCGATCCTGCTCGAGCGTCATTCCACAGTGGCAGGCCGTCATGGTGAGTCCCTCCCTCGTTGCCGTCTAGTGCAGCTCGAACGGGTCGGCCGAGTGCACGGCCGCCGTGTCCAGCAGCGACCCCGCGCAGGCGCGGCAGTAGGTCGCCGACTCCAGGTGAATGGTGCAGGCCCGGCAGCACGTCGTCCCGCAATCGAAGCAGCCGAAGAGCGCGAGCTCGTTCGGCGCCTCGTGTCCGCATCCGCATCGACCGTCCATCGTCGCCTCCGTTGGCGAGCGTGAGTAGCGTGTGTCCCTGGCCCTCACTGTGCCGCGGCCCACGCGCGTCGGCAAACTCATTGTTTTTATCGGGGCTATAAAATTTCTCGATCAGAAATATCTTTCACAGGTGGGTATAATCGAACCGTATCGGGTAGGGGGAGGCCATAAGCGAGGTGAATGGGTGGAGATCGGCCAGGTAGAGGCCTTCCTCGCGGTGGGCACCTTCGGCGGCTTCCGGCGGGCCGCGGACGCCCTGCGGGTGACCCAGCCGGCCATCAGCGCCCGCATCCGGGCGCTGGAGCAGTCCCTCGGGGTCCCCCTCTTCGTCCGCAGCCAGACGGGCCTGAGCCTGTCGGCGGCCGGCCGCGCCTTTCGCCCCCACGCCGAGCAGCTCCTGCACGCGGTGGCCCTGGCCCGCCAGGCCGTGCACGACCTGCGCCCGGCCAGCGGCAGCGCGCTGCAGATCGCCGCCGCGCTCTCCATCTGCACCTACGTCCTGCCCGACGTGCTCAAGCGCTTCCAGGCCGCCCATCCCAAGGTCATGATCACGGTGCGGTCGGGCCACTCCAAGGAGGTGCTCGAGATGGTCCTGGGCGGCCAGGCCGAGATCGGCCTCGCCCGCTCGCTGCAGCATCCCGAGGTCGAGACGCTCAGCCTGCGGGACGACCCGCTGGTGCTGGTGGCCCGCCCGGACTCGCAGGTCGTCCGCGGCCGGCGCGCGCGGCTGGAGGACGTGGCCGGCCAGCCGCTGATCTTCTTCGACCGCGGCTCGAGCGACTGGACGCTGACCCACGGCCTGTTCCGAAGAGCCGGCCTGGTGCCGAACGTGGTGCTGGAAGTCGAGACGATCGAGACGGCCAAGCGCATGGTGGAGCGGGGAATGGGGCTCGCGTTCCTGCCGCACCTGGCGGTGGTGAACGAGATCCGCCGGCGCCGGCTGGTGGGCCTCGAGCTCAGTGACGCCGAGCCGCTGAGCCGCAGCCTCGACGTCATCCATCCCCGCCAGCGCCCGCTCAGTCACGAGGCGCTCGCCCTCCTCAAGACCCTGCGCGCGGCGGTGGGTGAAGAGGCCGAGGCTCCGCGGCGGCGCGCGCGAAAGGCCGAGCGCTAGGACGGGGTCAGGACGAACCGCGGTCGCGGCGGCTCAGCAGGGCGACGATCACGACCACGAGCATGCCGGCCAGCAGCGCGAGTCCGCCGAACACCAGCGCGGCGGTGAGCGGGCTCCAGCCGGCCGTCCGCAGCGGCCCGCCGTGATCGGCCCAGGCCTCACCGACGACGAGAAGCAAGACCACGTCGAGCGTCACGCGCGGGACTCCTCAGCGTCCGAGCTTTTCGATGGCCGTGATGGCCAGGTTGGGAGGCGTTCCACCCAGGGTGAATCGTACCGCGTCGCCGACCTGGACGGCCTCGTAGATCTTGGGCGAGACCGCGCGAAAGCCCATCGTCATCGCCGGCATGTAGCCCGTGATCTCGTCGTGGGTGATCACCACCACGCCGACCTCCGGCAGCACGGCGCGGATGACGCCCTCGGCGCGGTATTCGCGCGGCCCCGCGGCGGCGGCGCGGGCCTCGACAAGCTCGCTCTGGAGCCGCTCGACCTGCCGGCCCCACCAGAGATAGCCGCCGCCCACGCCGAGGGCGAGTGCCAGATCGAGCAGCACGACGACCTGCCAGACGGCCATCAGTGCACGTGCTCGGCGGGCGGCGCGACGCTGACTTTCTCCTCGTTCAGCGCCTGGACGTTCTGCAGCAGCCGCTCGGTGCCGCGCGGCGCCGCCTCCACCGCGCGCAGATAGCCCTGGCGGTCGACGAGGAACTCCACGTGCGGCCCCGGCGTCAGCAGCGAATAGGTCGTGACGATCGCGGGCGCGCCGTCGGTGACCACGGGGAAGAAGACGCGCGGCTCGGTACCGAGGCGCTTGATGGCGTCGGGGGTGGCGTCCGCCGGCACGGCGATGACCTCGACACCGAGCGGCACCAGCAGCTCGTAGCGCGCGGCCAGCTCGGCGAGCCGCGAGCGCGATGCCGGCAGCGTGTAGAGGACGACCAGCACGATGCGCGCGCCGCGATAGTCGCGCAGGGCACGCGGGGGCGTGGGCCCGACCGTGAAGGCGAAGTCCGGCGCGGCGAGCCGCGGCCGGTCGGGCTCGACGACGGCGCCCAGCCGGCGGACCGCGTCCGCGGTGCCGAGCGCGCGCACGTAGTTCACCAGGCTCCAGCGCTGGTCGGGCTCGAGATGGCCGAAGGCCGGCATCGCGCGAAGCCCGTGCGTGATCCACCAGTAGAGGTCGCCGGCCGTGTGCAGCGCCGCGTGGTGCGCGCGCAGGTCGGGCGGCGGCGGCGAGAACGCGCGTGCCGCGGGGCCGTCGCCCGCCCCCGCGGGCCCGTGGCACCTCACGCAGTCGCGCGCGTACAGGGCGGCGCCCTCGGCGATGGACGCCGTCTGGTAGGGCACGGCCGGCCGCTGGAACGTCGTCGGATAGGCGTCGATCGCGAACGGCGGCACGGCCATTGCGACCCCGGCGAGCACGAGCACGGCGCCGCCAGCGAGCAGCGGCCGCCGCGCGGCGCGCAGCGCCAGCGAGCAGAGCCCGGCGACTACGCCGAGGATCGCGATCTGGCTACCGACGAGGACGACGGGCCAGGCATCAGGCGTGTCGGCGAGCGCGCCGAGCGCCAGCCGGAACCCGAGCGGCCAGTCGGGCTGCTCGTGGCGCGCCGGCGGCGAGACGCCCAGCGCCGTCACGACGCCGAGGACCGCCAGCACGCAGACGGCCTCGACGGCAACGGAGCCCGCGAGGCGCTGCATCGCCGGGCGCCCGACCGTGACCGCCTCGCCGCCCAGCGCGGGCAGCAGCCGCCCTCGTCCGAGCGCGGCCGCGGCGAGAGCCGCGAGGACCAGCGTCAGCTTGAGCACGAGGAGGCGGCCGTAACGCGTCCCGAGCAGCGCGCCGATGGAGCCGACCTGCACGACGGCGATGAGCACGCCGGTGCCCAGCAGCGCTAGCACCAGCGCGAGCGCCGCCCGCGAGAAGTG
>Ga0137418_10002360_pt1 | contig 17293 bp, 17 predicted proteins | sample CZODoug3_1_2_16f_FD_122242 | JGI IMG/M metagenome (GOLD analysis project Ga0137418, IMG submission 122242) | Vadose zone soil fungal communities from Angelo Coast Range Reserve, California, USA - CZODoug3_1_2_16fungal (Hybrid Assembly) | ecosystem: Environmental > Terrestrial > Soil > Vadose... | reverse complement strand
GAGAGCCGCTTCTCATCGGCGATCGCGGCGGCCACCTGCTGCTTGGCTTTCGCCAGCTGGCCCCGCATGTCGATGATGAGCTGCTCGAGAACCTTTTCCGGGTTCTCGGCCCGCGAGATCAGATCGGTGATGTTCGATCGGATCAGCGTGGACAGACGGTCAAAAATCCCCATTCGGCGCCTCTCGCTCCTGGCTGGCTACTCGCCCGCCCGCAATGTGCGCTCGCGCTTCTGCGCGAGCAGCCGCTCCGCGAAATCTAACCGCTCGGCCAGCTCAGAAAGCTGGCCGTGCATCAGGTCCAGCCGTTCCTCGAGCTGTGCCACCCGCGGCTCATCGCCCGCCGTCTCGACCCCCTTGCGGCGATGCATCCCGCGAATCCGCTCGGCGATAGCGGCCGCGATGTCCGATTTGAAGAACGCGTACAACACCACGCCGGTGATGATCAGCCCTGCCACCACTCCGATCAGCGGGATGAGCTGATTCGGGTCGAACGGCAGCAACGGCGGCTGCGGCGTTGCGACCTGTAGAATCATGGCTTCTCCTACGCCCGAACCGCGGCGTGCGTTTCAGCGGGCAACGTCAGGAACGAGGCGGACTCAGCCGCTCGCCCACGCGCTGCTGGCCGATGAGACGCTCCGTAAAATCTACTCGCTCCGCCAGTTCCGCCACCTCCCGGCGCAGCTGATCGATCGTTTCGAGCACTTCGTCCTGGTCGCCGCTCGGCCCGGGCTGGCCAGTCTTGCCCCGGACCTTGTCGGCGTATGCCTTCCCCACCGGTGACAGCGCGATCATCCAGGCGAAGAATCCGCCCACCGCGACGATCGGGATCATCAGAGCCAGCACGCCTTCCATCGGTTCAGGCCCTCGGCTTGGGTAGCGCCGCTTCGCGCTGTTGCGCCAGCAGGCGCTCCGCGAAGTCGACCCGCTCCTCGAGCTCGGCGACCCGGCGCGCCATGTCATCCAGCTCGCTGAGTCGTTCGCGCATATCGTCCAGCTCGGCGCGCGGCGCTTCGCCGGGCCAACGTGCCGTCTTCCCTAAGAGCCGCTTGGCCAGCGCCGGCACGACCATGATCGCCAAGAGGGGCCCCCCGACGGCCGCCGCCAACGTGAAGAAGAGCTCGATTCCCTTGAACATGGGCTCCTACTCCCGCGGCTTGGCCAGCATGCGCTCGGCGAAATCCATGCGCTCGGCCAGCTCCGCCACCTCGTGACGCACCTGTTGGAGCTCGGTGAGGATCTCGTCGCGCTCCTCTGCACCGATCCCCGGGCGCCGGTGCTCGCCGGCGATGCGCTTCGCGACCGCAGCCGCCACCGGGCGCAGCACCCAGAAGGTGCCGCCGAAGAACATGAACGCGGCTACCGCCTCGGGAGCATTCATCGATCACCCCGTGCCAAGCGTTCTGGATCGCGCTGCTTGGCGAGCAGCCGCTCGGTGAAATCCATCCGCTCGCCCAGCTCGGCCAGTTCGCGGCGCATATCACGCAGCTCTGTCAGCACGTCCTCGCGCAGTCCCTGTACCTCGTCTCTGATGCCGGCATCGACCCGCGGGCGGATGCGTTCGGACAAGGCGCGCACCAGCGGATACGCGAGCAGCGCAAAGCCCACCATCGCCACGATGCTCAGGAAGACTTCTTCAGGGTGCATTCATCACCTCACGGGCGGGAGGCGCTCGGCCTCGCGGCGCTGCGCCAGCATTCGTTCGGTGAAGTCCACGCGCTCGCCCAGCTCGTTCACGTCTTTGCGCAGCTGCTGCAGCTCGGTGAGCATTTCTTCTCGCAGTCCTTCGAGCGCCTCGTGTACGGTGCCGGGTGCATTCGGCGCCCCGCCACGGATGCGCTCCGCGATGGCTTTCCCGATCGGGGAGATAGCGAGCAGAAACAGGCTGCCGCCGCCGAAGATGAAGACCACGGCAAGGACATCTTCCATATCCTGGAGGACAGCCTCCTTCTCTCTGGTGCAACCTACCGCCTAGTCCCCTGCCTGCAACACCTTGCGCAGGTATTGCCCGGTGTGGCTCCCCTTGGTGCGGGCGACGGCCTCCGGGCTGCCCGCCGCGACCACCCGCCCGCCCGCGTCTCCGCCCTCAGGGCCGAGGTCGATGACCCAGTCGGCCGTCTTCACGACGTCCAGGTTGTGCTCGATGACGACGACGGTGTTGCCCTTGTCCACGAGGCGGTGCAGCACATCGAGCAGCAACCGCACATCCTCGAAGTGCAGGCCCGTAGTCGGCTCGTCGAGGATGTACAGCGTCCGCCCGGTGTCGCGCTTCGCGAGCTCGGTGGCGAGTTTGACCCGCTGCGCCTCGCCCCCCGAGAGCGTCGTGGCCGATTGTCCCAGGTGGATGTACCCGAGACCTACGTCGTTCAAGAGCTCGAGTTTCGACCTGATACGTGGTTGGTGTTCGAAGAAATCGAGCGCGTCGGCGACGGTGAGATCCAGCACGTCGGCGATCGACTTTCCCTTATATCGGACCTCCAACGTCTCGCGGTTGTAGCGCCGGCCCTTGCAGACCTCGCACGGCACGTACACGTCGGGCAGGAAGTGCATCTCCACCTTCACCAGGCCGTCGCCCTGGCACGCCTCGCAGCGGCCCCCCTTCACGTTGAACGAGAACCGCCCCGGCCCATACCCCCGCAGCTTCGACTCGGGAAGAAACGTGAACAGCTCGCGGATCGGCGTGAACAGGCCCGTGTAGGTGGCGGGATTCGACCGCGGCGTCCGCCCGATGGGGCTCTGATCGATGTCGATCACCTTGTCGATGTGGTCGAGGCCCTCGATGCGGTCGTGCGCGCCCGGGACCACCTTGGCCCGGTAGAAATGCCGCGCCAGCGCCTGGTACAGGATGTCGGTCACGAGCGTGGACTTCCCCGACCCCGAGACGCCCGTCACCGCGACGAATGAGCCGAGCGGGAATTCGACGGTCACGTTTTTGAGGTTGTGGTGGCGGGCCCCCACCACCGTGAGCGCGCGGCTTGCTTCACCACGGGCGCGGCGATGCGGGGGCACGGCGATGCGCAGCTCGCCCCGCAGGTAGCGGGCGGTGAGGGAGTCCCGGTGCCGCAGTACGTCGGCGAGCGACCCCGACGCGATCACCTCGCCGCCGTGGCGTCCGGCCCGCGGACCCAGATCCACGACGTGATCGGCCGAGCGGATCGTCTCCTCGTCGTGCTCCACCACGAGGACCGTGTTCCCGAGGTCGCGCAGCTCCCGCAGCGTCGCGAGCAGGCGGCCGTTGTCACGCTGGTGCAGCCCGATCGAGGGCTCGTCGAGGATATAGAGCACGCCGACCAAGCGGCTCCCGATCTGCGTCGCGAGGCGGATGCGCTGCGCTTCGCCGCCCGACAGCGACGCCGCGGAGCGGTCCAGTGTCAGGTAGTCGAGTCCGACATCGGCCAGGAAGCGCAGGCGGTCCCCGACTTCCTTCAGGATCGGCCGTGCGATCTCGGGGTCGAGACCGGCGCGCCCGTTGCCGCGCAGGGGAATGCCCATACAGAACGCCAGCGCCTCACGCACCGCGAGGGCCACCACGTCGCCGATGCTCTTCCCCGCCACCAGCACCGACAGGCTCTCCGGGCGCAACCGCTTCCCGTGGCAGACGGGGCACGCTTGCTCGACCATGTACTGGTCCAACTGCTCGCGGACCGAGTCGGACGCCGTCTCGCGGTAGCGCCGCTCCACGTGGTTCAACACGCCCTTCCACCCCGACTCATACGACCCGTGCCAGCGCTCGCTGTCGTACTGGTACGTGAACGTCTTGCCGGGCGCACCCTCGAGCAGAACTTTGCGCACCGACGCCGACAGGCTCTGCCACGGCGCGTTGAGGTCGAACTTGAACGCCTTGGCGAGCGCGGGCAGCACCACCTTGCGCAAGTAGCCGCTCGGCTCGCCCCACGGCAGCACGACGCCCTCGAGGATCGACAGGCTCGCATCTCCGAGCACGAGATCGGCGTTGACTTCGCGCCGCGTGCCGAGCCCCGAGCACTCCGGGCACGCGCCGAACGGTGAGTTGAAGGAGAACTGCCGTGGCTCGAGCTCCGGGAGCGACAGGCCGCACTTGGGACAGGCGTAGCGCTCCGAGAACAGCGTGGACCGCGGGCTGCCGCTCTGTCGTACGACCTCGACCACTCCGTCGGCGGCCTTCAACGCCGTCTCGATCGAGTCGGCGAGGCGGCCGCGGTCGGCGGCGCGCACGACGAGCCGGTCCACCACCACGGCGATGTCGTGGTTCTGGCGGCGGTTCAACTTGGGAACCGCCGACAGATCGTGCGTCGCGCCGTCCACGCGCACGCGCACGAACCCTTGCTTCGACATGGCCTCGAAGACGTCGCGGAACTCCCCCTTGCGTCCCCGCACCAGCGGGGCGAGCACTTCGATCTTCGTCCCGTCGGGCCAGGCCAGGACGAGATCGGTGATCTGCGACGCACTCTGCCGTTCCACCGGCGTGCCGTCGTTGGGGCAGTGTGGCGTGCCCGCTCGCGCCCAGAGGAGCCGCAGGTAGTCATAGATCTCGGTGATCGTCCCGACGGTGGAGCGCGGATTCGAGCCGGCGGTCTTCTGCTCGATCGAGATCGCGGGAGACAATCCTTCGATGGCGTCGACGTCCGGCTTCTCCATCAAGCCCAGGAACTGGCGCGCGTACGCCGACAGCGACTCGACGTAGCGGCGCTGCCCCTCGGCGTAGATCGTGTCGAACGCGAGGGACGACTTGCCGGACCCCGACAGCCCCGTAATCACGGTGAGCGTGTTGCGGGGAATCTCGACGCTGATGTTCTTGAGGTTGTGCTCGCGCGCGCCGCGAACGATGAGGGAGTCGCCGGACATATCCCCGTAGGCTAGAGGGCGCCCCCGCCTCAGGTCAACTCTCCCCAAAACCTTGCCTATCCCACGCCGTCTTCCTACGTTAGGCCTCCCATGTCCACGCACGCGCTCCTCGTCCTCACGACCCTGGGCTCCGCCGAAGAGGCCAGGGCCTTCGTGACGGGCCTCGTGGAGGACCGCCTCGTGGCCTGCGGGACCCTGCTCCCGGGGGCCGCGTCCGTGTACCGCTGGGAGGGGACGATCACCGAGGAGCAGGAGGTCGTGGTGCTGCTCAAGACCGATGCGTCGAAATGGGACGAGCTGAGCGCGGCGGTCACGGAGCGTCACCCCTACGAGGTGCCCGAGCTGATCGCGTTCCCGGTGGAACGGGGCATGGACCTGTATCTCTCCTGGCTCACGAGCGAGGTGGTGGCGTGAATCGACGACGCGAGCAGCGCTGGCAGTCCTCGCACGACCGGGCCCGCGTCGCCGCCGAGCTCATCGAGGAAGCCGAGTCGCTGACGGAGAGGGGCGCCATCGCGTCGCCGGACGACGTGGCGCGCGACAAGCTGCCGCCGCCGCTGCGCGTGGAATCCAAGCAGACCGAGGCTCCGCGGGCGAAGCTCGATCAGGAATCCGAACCGCCCGCGTCGCCTCCCGGCCCCGCCGCCCCAGCGCCGATCGAGCCGCCTCCTCCTCCCGCTCCGGTGGCCGACGATCCGCTTTACTTGTCGGCGCGCGAAGCGAGCGAGCGGGGTGACCTCGATGTGGCGGCGGCGGCGTACCGCGACCTGCTGGCGCGCGAGCCGGGCCACGTGAAGGCGCGCAACAACCTCGCGCTCATCCTCGACGCGCGCGGCGACAGAGACGGTGCGCTCGCCGAGCTCGATCGCGCACTCGAGACCGACCCCAACAACGCCGGGCTGCTCGTGAACCGCGCCGCCGTGCTGGGCGCGACTGGCCGCTACGCCGCGGCGCAGCGCGATCTGCTGCGCGTGATTCGCGACGACCCTGCCAACGTGGAGGCACTCTTCAACCTCGGCATCGTGCTGACGCGCCGGGGGCTGTGGGCCGATGCGGTGGCACAGCTGCGGCGGGCGGTCGAGATCGATGCCTCCCGGGCGGCCGCCTGGTACTACCTCGGCGACGCGCTCAATCACGTGGACGATCTCGCCGGGGCGCTGGCCGCGTTCGAGCGCGCCGTCGAGCTCCAGCCCACGAATCCGAAAGCGCTGTACGGCATCGGCAAGGTGCTCGACCGGTTGAACCGGTCCGACGAGGCCACCGTGGCGTACCGCCGTGCGCGGGGTGGAGGGGGTGGGGGGGTAGCGGGCAAGTGATCCGCGTGGTGGTAGACGACGTGGGGTTCCTCGCTGCCGACGCGATCGTCCGACCCGCCACGACCCGCCTCGACCCGACCGCCGCCGCCCTCCGCCGCCTGGAGACGATGGGCGGCGCGGAGTTCCACGACCGCCTGCGCATCACCCGCGAGCTCCCGGTGGGGGCGGCCGTCGTGACGGCCGCGGGCGGCGACCTGCCCGCTGAGTTCGTGATTCACACGGTGATTCGCAGCGAGTCCGAGCCCGTGAGTCGCAGCAGCGTCACGCGGGCCTGGCGCGCGGCGCTGCAGCAGGCGCAGGAGTGGCAATTCGCACACCTCAGCGTACCCCCCATCGGCACCGGCGCCGGTAACCTCACGATCGAAGACGCCGCAGAGATCATGGCGACCGTGCTGCACGTCCATCTCGAGACCTCGGGGTTTCCGGCCGACGTCTCGTTCGTCGTCGAGACGCCGGCGGAGCACGAGGTGTTCGAGGCCGCACTGCGCCGGGCCGCCGCCGCGGACGACGCATGACCCGCCGCCATTGGGCCATCGCCGTCCTGGCGGTCTGGGGGGTGTCGCTCGGGTGGCTCGTCAAGCGGGAGCTGTTCCGGTCGACCGGCGCCCGCCTCGCCGAGGCGGCCCTGTCGGTCCCGCCGGGCGCCCTGTTCTACCGGCTCGACATCGGTGCGCAACAGGTCGGTTTCGCGTCCGCGACACTCGATACCGTCCCGGACTCGATCCGGGTCGAGGACGTCTTCGTCCTCGACGTCGCGGCCGTCGGCAAGCTGCGCCGCACTACCGCCCGCAGCGTGGCCATCCTCTCGCGTACCCTGCGGTTGCAGCGGGTCGACGTGACGTTCGACGGCGATCTCGGCCAGTTCGTGGCGCACGGCCGCGTGCTGGGCGACTCCGTGCTGCGCGTCTCCATCGTGTCCGACGGCGACTCCCAGGTCACCCGCATGCCGCTCACCGGCCCCATCACGCTGCCGTCGCTGCTCCCGCTCCGCCTCGCCTTCGGCGGCGAGCTGCAGCGGGGGCGGAGCTACTCGGCGCGCCTGTTCGACCCGCTGCTCCTCGCGACGCGAGACGTCACGGTGCGGGTGGCCGCCGAGTCAACCCTCGTCGTGGCCGACAGCGCCGCGCTCGACTCGACGACGATAGTGTGGGGACCGGAGCACTTCGACACGGTGCGCGCCTTCCGCATCGATCACGAGGCGAACGGCGTCCGCGTCAACAACTGGATCGACGCTCAGGGGCGCGTGGTGCTGGGCTCGAGCCCGGTGGGGTACGAGATGGAGCGCTCCGCGTTCGAGATCGCCTACGAGAATTTCCGGCGACGCGACACGGCACGCGTGGCCCGGAACAGCGCGGCTCCCGATCCTGGCGACATCGTCCCGGTGACCGCGCTCTCTGCGGGCGTGCGGGAGGGCCTGCCCGAGGCCGGCGTCGCGCGCCTGCGGGTGCGGTTGTCCGGCGTCGACCTGACGGGATTCGACGTGCTGCTCGCCGGGGGGGGAGGCGGCGGCGGACGGCAACGGCTCGTCGGCGACACCCTCGAGATCATTCGCGAATCAGCGCTGCGGGCGCACGCCACCCCGTACCGGTTGGGGGAACGGGACAGCGCGCTCGACCGCTGGCTCCAACCGGAGCCGCTCATCCAGAGCCGCGACCCCCGCATCGCCGCCCAGGCACGCCTGATCGTCGGTGGACGGGACCGTAATCCCGCGCGGGCCGCCGAGCTGCTCACGCATTGGGTGCACGACAACGTGCGCCGTGACGTCGTCGCCAAGGTACCGAGCGCAGAGAAGGTGCTGGAAACGCGACGCGGCGACTGCAACGAGTTCGCCACCTTGTACGTGGCGCTCGCCCGCTCGGCCGGGCTGCCGGCCCGCACCGTGTCCGGGCTGATCTACCTGAACGGACGGTTCTACTATCACGCCTGGCCCGAGGTGTATCTCGGCGACTGGGTGGCCGTGGACCCCACGTTCAATCAGTATCCCGCCGACGCCGCACACCTGCGGTTCGCGATCGGCGGGCTCGCGCGCCAGGTGGAGCTCATCCCCCTGCTCGGCCGACTCAAGCTCGAGGTCCTATGATCCGCCTGGAGAACCTCACGAAGAACTACGGCAGCTTCGTCGCCGTGGACGACATCAGCCTGCACGTGCCGCGCGGCGTGCTGTATGGCTGCCTCGGTCCGAATGGCGCCGGCAAGACCACGACGCTGCGCATGATCGCCGGCATCCTGCGGCCGACGCAGGGGCGCGTGCTGCTGGGCGGCGACGACGTCCATGTCAATCCGCTCTCTGCCAAGATGCGCCTCGGCTTCATCCCCGACCGTCCGTTCGTATACGACAAACTCACCGGCGTAGAGTTCCTCCGTTTCGTCGCGGGCCTCTACGGCCAGGAGGGGGACTCGGTGGAGCGGCGCATCGCGGAGCTGCTCGAGGTGTTCGAGCTGACGAGCTGGCAGAACGAGTTGATCGAGGCCTACAGTCACGGCATGCGACAGAAGCTGATCATCTCGAGCGCCCTGATCCACCGCCCCGAGTGCATCGTGGTGGACGAGCCGATGGTGGGCCTCGACCCGAAGGCGGCCCGGCTGCTCAAGGACATCTTCCGGCAGTTCGTCGACAAGGGCGGCACCGTGCTGATGAGCACGCATACTCTTGAGGTGGCTGAAGCGATGTGCGATCAGATCGCGATCATCCAGCACGGCAAGGTCGTGGCCGCGGGGACGGTGGCGGATGTACGACGCGACCACCAGGCCGGAAACGCGAGCCTCGAAGAGCTGTTCCTGAAACTCACCGGCGGCGCGCACGTGCGGGCCCTGGTGGAGGTGCTCGGCGGGTGAAGCAACCGTCGCTGTGGCACGTGCTGCAACCCAAGTGGCGCACGGCGCTGCAACGGCTGCGCGAGGAGCGCGACCGCGGCGGGCGCGGCAAGATCGTCATCCTCACCCTCGTCGGCTCGGTGTTCTGGCTCGCCGTGTTCGGCGTGCTGTACCGCATCCTCAAGTACTTCCGGGGCGTCGAGGATCTGGGCCCGCTGTTCGCCGGCAAGCTGCTCGGCCTGGCGCTGCTCTCGTTCATCTCCATTCTCGTCCTGTCGAACGTCATCACCGCGCTGTCGAGCTTCTTCCTGGCGAAGGATCTCGATCTGCTCGTGTCCGCGCCGGTGGACTGGCTGCGCCTCTACCTCGCCAAGCTCGGCGAGACGCTGCTGCACTCCTCGTGGATGGTGGCGCTGATGGCGGTGCCGATCCTCGCGGCGTACGGCGTGATCTACCGCGGCGGCATCCTGTTCATTCCGTACGCCGTGCTCGTCGTCGTGCCGCTGCTGCTGCTGCCGGCCGTAGTCGGCACCGCGGTCACGCTGATCCTGGTCAACATCTTTCCGGCGCGCCGCACCCGCGACCTGCTGTCGATCATCGCGATCGGCGCGGCGGGCGGCGTCATCCTGCTGTTCCGGATCATCCGGCCCGAGCAGCTGGCACGGCCCGAAGGGTTCCGCAATCTGCTCGACTTCATCACGGTGCTGCGCACACCCACGTCGCCGTTCCTGCCGAGCGAGTGGGCGACCAAGGCGATCATGGGGTACCTGCGCCACGATCTCGATCCCCTGCCGCTGGTGCTGTTGTGGACGACGGCGGCCGCATTCGTGACGCTGGGCGCGCTGCTGCACCGTGGCCTGTTCCCCCAAGGGTTCACGAAGGCGCAGGAGGGGGCGGAGCGGTTCATTCGCGGCGGGTTCTGGCGCTGGACCGTGGGCGGGCTGCTCAAACCGCTCCCCGTGGCCAAGCGCGAATTCGTCCTGAAAGACGTCCGGCTCTTCTTCCGCGACACGACGCAGTGGAGCCAGCTGATCCTCCTGGCGGTCCTCGTCGTCGTGTACGTGTTCAACATCCAGGCGCTGCCCCTGCACCGCGGCGAGCCCGTCGGGTTCTTCTACGTCACGCTCGTATCGTTCCTGAACCTCGGTCTGGCGGGGTTCGTGCTGGCCTCGATTGCCGCCCGTTTCGTTTTTCCCGCCGTGTCCCTGGAAGGGCGCCAGATGTGGCTGCTGCGCTCGAGCCCGCTGGACCTGCGCGCGCTGCTCTGGTCGAAATACTGGGTCGGGACGATTCCCCTGCTGATCCTCGCGTTGCTGCTCACGGGGATTACGAACGTGCTGCTCCAAGTCGCGCCGTTCATGATGATCGTGAGCATGACCGCGATGTTCGCGCTCACCCTCGCGATCTCGGCGATGGCGCTGGCGTTCGGGGCGGTGTATCCGCAGTTCGAGACGGAGAACGCGGCCCAGATTCCGACCTCGTTCGGCGGGCTCGTCTTCATGATGGCGACGATTGCGCTGCTCGCGGCGGTGACGCTCAGCCTCTGGCAAGCGGTCTACACGTACGTCCGAGCCGTCTACGACGGCCGGCCGGTCGTGATCGACGCGTGGATGATCGGGTGGTTCGTGGTAGCCGCCGCGTTGTGCGCGGCGGCCACGGTGATCCCGCTGCGCCTGGCACTGCGAAAGATGGAAAGCTTCGAGTTCTGACCTACCGCACGGTGAACCCGCCGACCAGCTGGAACGAGCTGCCGCTGCCGAGGATGAACTTCCCTTCGACGTAGGGGCGTGTCCGGCCGCGCCGGCCCTCGAGTCCCGTCAAGAGATTCACATTGGTGTCGCTCCCCCCGGAGCCTCCCAGAATGTTCAGTCCGCCGCCGACGTACCAGGCGCCGTAGCGCGTGGGTGGGCGGTACTTGAGGTCGAAGTTCAAGGCCCACAGGCTGCCGGGGCTCTGGAAGTAGTAATCGAAGCTGGGATAGAGCTCGAGTTGCGGCGTCATCGGCCAAGAGAGCTGCGCTCCGAGCAGCAAGTCTTTGGCGTCGAAGTTGTAGCCGATGTGCGGGCCATAGCGCGGCCCGGAGGCGCTGGCGACCGCGCGGCGGCGCGCCCGGCGCTGAGCGTCCGCCGTGGACGCGGCGAGCACGAGCAGTAACGCGACCAGCGTGACCCGCAGAAGGATGCCTTTCACGACCGCTCCTCGGTTCAGGTGATGCAGACTGATAGGAAACGGCATCCCGAAAAGCAAGGGGTTGTTGAACATCGCAGCGCAATCCAGCATTGTGTCCGCATGAGCGCGCCGCTGCGCCCCTCCGCCTTCATAAGGAGCGGCGACCCTACCGAGGTCGCCGAACACGAGGAGCGCCTCGCCGCGGACGTGCATCGGGCCGCGATCGGTCAGCTGGTGGCCGGGGGAGCGTTCGCGGAAGGCCTCCACGTCGTCCTGGCCCTCCTCGTCGCAGCCCTGATTTGGAACTCGCTCCCCGTCGAGCACACCGTCGGATGGGTCATCGGTATCGGCGTGGCGGCCGGCCTGCGCGCCTGGTGGCGTTGGCGCGCGCAGCGCCGCCCGCGGTCCGCCGAGGAGACCCTGGCGGGCGTCCGCCTGACGACGTTGGGGATCGCCATTGCCTGGGGCGTCGGCGCGACGGTCGCGATCCCCGATCTCCAGTTCTACGAAGTCGGCTTGATCCTCGTGGTGCTCGCCGGCATCGTGGCCGGCGCCACCAGCACGCTCGTGGGCGATCCCCGCAGTTTCCGCGGCTTCGTGATCGCCGCGCTCGGTCCGCTGCCGGTCGGCATCCTGACGCACGGGACCGACCGCGCCCACGTAATCGCGGTCGCCTTCGTCGGCCTCTTCGCCTGGGGCATGAACCGCACCCACCTGCGCGCCTATCGCACGTTCGTAGAACGGGTCCGCGCGACGACCCTGCTACAGCTGTCGAGTGAGGACATGGCGCGCCAGCACGCCTATCTGGACGGGCTGCTGGCCAATGCCCCCGTGGCGATCTCCGTCGTGGACGGCGAAGGCCGGATCCGAGGAATCAATCCACACTTCGAGCGACTCTTCGGATATCGCACCGAGGATGCCGTGGGGCGCGACCTCAACGCGTTGATCGTCCCCAAGTCCGAGATCCCCAAGGCCGGCCAAATGGACCGGCGTGTCAGCCGCGGCGATACCGTCATCGTCGAGGTCGAGCGCCGCCGCAAGGACGGCACTCTGGTCCCCGTGCGGCTCTCCGCTCGGCGCGTCGCGGGCGTCGCGGAGCATGACGTCTTCGTGATGTACGAGGACATCTCCGACCGCCGGCGCGCCCAGGACGCGCTCACCCAGCTCGCCAGCATCGTGGAGACCTCCGAGGACGCGATCATCGGCCAGACGCTGGACGGCATGGTCGTCACCTGGAACGCGGCCGCCCAGCGCATGTTCGGGTACGCGCTGGGGGAAATCCAAGGCAAACACATCACGCTGCTGGCGCCTCCGGACCGGTCCGGCGAGGTGCACGCCATCCTCGAGCGGATCCGGCGCGGTGACCACATCGAGCACTTCGAGACGGTGCGGCTGCGCAAGGACGGGACCCTGGTCCCGGTTTCCATCAGCATCTCGGTCACACGAGACGCGACGGGACGCATCAGCGGATTCTCGACCATCGCGCGGGACGTGCGCGAGGAGGTCGCGACCCGCGACGCCCTGCGCCAGGCGCGCGACGCCGCCGAGCGGCTGGCCCAGACGCGCAGCGCGTTCCTCGCCAACATGAGCCACGAGATCCGGACGCCCCTCAACGCCGTCCTCGGCCTGACGGAGCTGCTGCTCGACACCGAGCTCGCGCCCGAGCAGCGGCATTCGCTGTCCCTCGTGCAGGTCGCGGGTGAAACTCTTCTCACCCTCCTCAACGACATTCTCGACCTGTCCAAGATCGAGGCGGAACAGGTCCGGCTCGAATCGATCCCCTTCGGGCCGACGCACCTCGTGGAGACGACGATCGGCCTGCTCACCGGGCGGGCCCGGCAAAAGCGCCTCGAGCTGCTCGTCGACATCGGCGCGGACGTGCCCCCCATGGTGCGCGGCGACCCGACGCGCCTGCGGCAGGTCCTCACGAACCTTCTGGCGAACGCGATCAAGTTCACGGAGTCGGGGGAAATCCTCGTCACCGCACGGAGCGGCGGCGTGCGGGACGGCCGCAGCGTCGTCCGCTTCACCGTGCGCGATACCGGGATCGGCATCCCCGAGGACAAGCTGGAGACGATCTTTGAGGAATTCGGCCAGGCCGACGCGAGCACGACGCGAAAGTACGGCGGCACCGGGCTCGGCCTCGCGATCGCGCGGCGTCTGGTGCGCCTCATGGACGGCGACCTGACCGTCACAAGCGCCGTGGGCAAGGGGACCGAATTCGCGTTCTCCGTCCCCCTCGTGGTCGACGCGGCCGCTGCCTCGGCGGCAGACCCCGGCGACGTCCTGTTGACGGGGCGGCGGGTACTCGTGGTCGACGACAGCGCGACGAATCGCCGCATCGTGCGCGGCATGCTGGGCGGGACGGAGCTCCGCGTCGACGAAGCGGTCGACGGCACCGCAGCGCTCGACGCCCTGCGGCGCGCCCAGCGCGACGGAATGCCCTACGATCTCGCCATTCTCGACGCGCAGATGCCCGGCCTCGACGGGTTCGCGCTCGGCGCCGCCGTCCGGGCGGACCCGGCGCTGGCCGCCACGCGGCTGTTGATGCTCACCTCCTCCGGCGAGCGCGGCGACGGCCAACGCTGCCGCGACCTGGGCATCAACGGCTACCTGGCGAAACCGGCTTCCCGCACCGACTTGCTCGACACGGTGAGCGTCGTCCTGGGCATGGCCGCCGCCGCGCCGACGGTCGTGACGCAGCACTCGATCGCCGAATCCCGGCGCCGACTCCAGATCCTCCTGGCGGAGGACAACGTCGTGAATCAGGAGGTGGCGGCCACGATGCTGCGCAAACGCGGCCACGACGTGGACGTCGTGGGGGACGGCCGCGCGGCCGTGGAGGCCGTCGCCGACAAGCGCTACGACGTGGTCCTGATGGACATCCAAATGCCCGAGATGGACGGATTCGAGGCGACCTGGCACATCCGCGCCACCCCTGCCGGCCGCGACCTCACGATCGTTGCGCTGACCGCGCACGCGCTGAGCGGTGAGCGGGAGCGGTGCCTCGCCAACGGCATGAGCGACTACCTCACGAAACCGTTCAAGGGGCACGAGCTCTTCGCGGTGGTCGAGGGTCGCGCGGAAGCCGCCCCGGCGGCCGCTCCAACTGCCTCACCCAGTCACGACGCGCCGGTCGACCTCGACGCGTTCCGCCGCGAGATGCGCGAGGCGGGAGTCGAAGAGGCCGTGGACGCGATCCTCGACACCTTCGTGCAGTCCGCCGGTGAACGCATCGCGACACTCGGCGCGGCGCTCGCGTCAGGGGAGGCCCAAGCGATCAAGCGTGCCGCGCACGCATTCAAGTCGTCTGCTGGAACGATCGGGGCGAAAGGGCTGGCGGCACTGCTGCAACAAGTCGAGGCGCTGGCCGAGGAAGGTGACGTGGCGCAAGCCCGTGCCCTGGGCGAGCGGTTCGCGCAGGAGAGCGCCGCCGTCACCGCCTACGTGCGACGTGCGCGGGAAGGCACGAGCTAGGCGGCCACTCGCGACCCGCAGCGGTTGCAATAGCGCGCGTCGCTTTCGAGGGTACTCCCGCAACGGCTACAGTATCCCGGCGCCGTCCCCAGCCGTCGCCCGCAGGCGGAGCAGAACACGGCGTCGGGTTCGGGGCGAGGGCCGTCGAGGGGACACGTTGGAGCAAGCCGGGGCTCTGGCTCCCCGCTCGCTGCTCCCTGCTCCTCTCGCAACGCTGCCAACGCCATACCCGTGTACTGAGCCTTCAAGCCATCGTAATCCGCGTCAGAGAGTTTCCCCGTGGCGCGGTCGAACTCGATCTCTTTGAGCGCGCGAAGCGCCACGGCCTGGGGGCTCAAGTCGTCGTCGGGATCGTCGCCCTCGTCGGCCGCGTCCGCGCGGCCCGTCCCCGGAGCGGCGGGCCGGAGCACGGGACGCAGCACGTAGTAGGTCGCGCCTGTGGCGAGCAGGACTCCGAGGATCAGCTCGAGCATCGCAGCGTCAGCCGGGGAGCCGCTCAAGCTCGCCGCGCAGGCGCTCGAGCTCGGCGGGAGAGGCCTCGGTGTTCGAGACCGGCGTCACCGCGGCCGGCTCGGAAGCGGCGGCGCGGGTCCAGCGCCGTAGTGCCAGGAGGAGAAACCCGGCGGCAACGAGGACGACGAACGAGGGAACCAGATAGCCTATGAGGTTGAAGCCGCGCTTGGGTGGCGCCATCAGGACCTGCGGACCGTACTCCGCGACGAATGCGTCGATGATTTGCTGCGCTGTCTTGCCCTGCTCGGCGAGCGCGACGACCTGGCGGTGCAGCCCGGGGCTGTAGGTGCAGTTGAAGTCGGTCGTGCGGCAGGTGTAAATGTCGAGCCCGCAGCCGCAGCTGCACTTGAGCCGCTTCTCGATCGCCTGGTAGGCGGCGTCGGTGTCCGCGGCGGTGGTGGGGCCGAGGGCCCGTCCCGCGCTCGCCGGATCCGCCACCTTCCCTGCGGGGCCGGAGCCGGCGAGACTGTCCTGCACGACCGCGCCCAGCGCCGCGGCGGCCGCCATGAGGAATCCCCGGCGATCCATGCTCATCCTTGCGCCTCCAGCTTCACGGCGTACCCCGCCTGGGTGCGGCGCACCGCGGGCGAGCCTCCGCCCGGCCACAGCACGATGAGACCGCCAGCCACCAACACGTAGCCGCCGAACCACACCCACCACACCAGCGGGTTGATCGTGAACCGATAGACCGCCTGCTCCGTCCCGTTCACGAGACCGCCCAGCACGACGTACAGATCCTCGCGCAACCCGCTCCGGATCCCGACTTCGGTCGAGGGCTCGAAGGTATTGCGACCCAGGGCGTCCACGTGCTGTCGCTTTTCGGTCTTGAGACGGCCCACCGGCTTGCCGTCGCGACTCACGTCGACCAATGCCGCGGTGACACGGCGGTTCAGCGCGTCGTACTGCGAGACGCCCAGATGCGTGAACGTGTAGACGTGCCCGTAGGGGCTGCGCAATGTCGCCGATTCGCCGGGCCGCAGCGTCGCCTGGGTCTCGGTCTTGAAGGCCATGCCCGAGAAGGCGATGAAGAGCAACACGATGCCGATGTGCACGATGTAGCCGCCATAGCGACGCCGGTTGCGGCCGATGAGCCGCAGGGTCGCGAGCGCCAGCGGCTCCCCGTACTGGCGGTGGCGCGCACTCGCGCCCCGCCCGAACTCCTGAACCACGGTCCCCGTCACGAACCCGCCGAAGGCGATGGCGAGGACCACGTACAGGTCCCGCATCCCGGCGACGAGGAGGATGAGCAGCACGAACAGACCGGTGGTGGCGGGGACGGCGAACTGCCGCTTCAGGTTCGGCGTCGACGCGCGGCGCCACGCGACCAGAGGGCCGATGCCCGTGAGGAGGAGCAGCGCAAGGCCGATCGGCACGATGACATCGTTGAACCAGGGGGCCGCGACGGTGATCTTCACCCCCGTGACCGCCTCAGAGAGGATGGGGAGAAGCGTGCCCCACAACACGGCGAAGGCGATACCGATCAACAGCAGATTATTGAAGAGGAAGCTCGCCTCGCGGCTCACCATGTATTCGAGCGTCGCGTCCGCCTCGAGCAGCGGTAGCCGGGTCACATACAAGATGGACGTCCCGGCCGCAGCGAACAGCAGGAACCCCAGGAAGAAATAGCCGACCGGAGACTGTGTGAACGAGTGGACGCTGGCGATGACGCCCGAGCGGGTGAGAAACGTACCGAAGATCGAGAGCAACCAGGCGCCGATCACCAGGGCAAGATTCCATTTCTTCAGCATGCCCCGCTTTTCCTGAATCATGACGGAGTGCAGGAACGCGGTCATCACGAGCCAGGGGAGTAGCGCGGCGTTCTCGACGGGGTCCCACGCCCAGTACCCGCCCCAGCCGAGCTCCACGTAGGCCCACCACATCCCGAGCAGCAGCCCGATCGACAGGAACAGCCACGACACGAGCGTCCACTTGCGGATCGCCACCAGCCAGTCCACGTCGAGCTTCTTCGACAGCAGGGCCGCGACGGCGAACGCGAACGGGATGGTGATCGAGATGTATCCGAGGTAGAGCATCGGCGGATGGAACACCATCCCCGGATTCTGCAGCTGCGGGTTCATGCCCCGGCCGTCGACCGGGGTGTAGGCGAGCCGCTCAAACGGATTCGCGTCCCCCAACAGCATCACGGTCACGAAGAACGCGGCGACCGTGCACGTCACCGCGGC
>Ga0137418_10002359_pt1 | contig 17294 bp, 15 predicted proteins | sample CZODoug3_1_2_16f_FD_122242 | JGI IMG/M metagenome (GOLD analysis project Ga0137418, IMG submission 122242) | Vadose zone soil fungal communities from Angelo Coast Range Reserve, California, USA - CZODoug3_1_2_16fungal (Hybrid Assembly) | ecosystem: Environmental > Terrestrial > Soil > Vadose... | reverse complement strand
ATGGCGCTGGAGCCGCGCACCATCACGGCGGAGGTGCGCAATCCCGAACTCGAAGACATGAGCCGGCGGTTCTGGGTGAGCCTGCTCTTCACCTCACCTCTCATTGCACTTGCAATGGGAGAGATGCTGTTTCGCGGTCGCCTGCACGATCTGCTGATGAATGCATGGCTGGGATGGGTGCAGCTCGCGCTGGCGACTCCAGTGGTGTTGTGGGGCGGATGGCCGCTGCTGGAGCGCGGAGCTCGTTCGCTCGTCTCCCGCCACCTCAATATGTTCACCCTGATCGCGATGGGCGTGAGCACGGCCTACGCTTACAGCGTAATCGCGCTATTGCTTCCTGGAATGTTTCCGCCATCCTTCCGCGGCATGAGCGGCAAGCCGGATCTGTATTTCGAGGTCGCAGCCGCGATCGCGGTGCTGGTGCTTCTCGGCCAAGTGCTGGAGTTGAAGGCGCGAGCGCAGACATCGAGCGCGATCCGCGCATTGCTCGACTTGAATCCCAAGACGGCGCGCATCGTCCGCCCGGAAGGCAGGGAAGAGGATGTACCGCTGGAGCAGATCAGGGTAGGAGACAGGCTACGAGTTCGCCCTGGAGAGAAAGTTCCGGTGGATGGAGAGGTGCTCGAAGGTAGCAGCGCGGTCGATGAATCGATGCTAACGGGAGAGTCGCAGCCGGTGGAGAAGACACCGGGCAGCAAAGTGATCGGCGCGACCCTGAACGTTAGCGGGACGCTGGTGATCCGCGCGACTCGCGTGGGGAGTGAGACAGTGCTGGCGCGCATCGTGCAGATGGTGAGTCAGGCACAGCGATCGCGTGCACCTATCCAGCGGCTTGCGGATGTGGCATCAGGGTATTTTGTGCCGGCGGTGTTGGCGGTGGCGGTCGTTACCTTTGTGGCGTGGGCAACACTTGGCCCCGAGCCGCGGCTGGCTCACGCGCTGGTTTCGGCTGTGGCGGTGTTGATCATTGCGTGCCCGTGCGCGCTGGGATTGGCAACTCCGATGGCGATCATGGTCGGTGTTGGGCGGGGCGCCACTCTCGGTGTGCTGATTAAGAACGCGGAAGCGTTAGAGACACTCGCCAAAGTAAACACGCTCGCCGTCGACAAGACGGGAACGTTGACAGAAGGGAGGCCGCGCGTGGTTGGAGTCGAGCCGGCCGCCGGCGTGAGCGAAGAAGAGTTACTGCGCATGCTGGCGAGCGTGGAGCAGGGAAGTGAGCATCCGCTGGCTGCTGCAATCTTACTGGCGGCGAAAATGCGCAACATCCCACCGGCCGCCGCAACGGAATTTCAGTCGCATACCGGAAGAGGAGTCACCGCGACCGTAGGGAACGACCGCATTGCCTTCGGCAACGAGGGCATGATGCAACAGCTTGGCGTCGATATCTCTTCGGCACAGGAGCGAGCTGCAGAATTTCGTGCCAACGCTGAGACGGTAGCGTTTGTGGCTCGCAATGGAAGATACTCGGCCCTGGTCCGAATCGCGGATCCCATCAGGGAGACGGCTCGCGATGCGCTGGCTGAACTGCGGCGCCAGGGGATCGAAGTCATCATGCTGACCGGCGACAGTCGTGCTACGGCGCAAGCCGTGGCGCGGACTCTCGGCATCGAGAAGTTCGAGGCTGAGGTCCTACCGGAGAACAAACTTGAAATCGTGGGGCGACTCGAGAGTGAAGGTCGACTAGTGGCAATGGCGGGAGATGGCATCAACGATGCTCCGGCTCTGGCCCAGGCTAATGTTGGGATCGCGATGGGAACGGGAACTGATGTCGCCATCGAGTCCGCCGATGTCACTCTGGTCAAGGGCGACCTGCGCGGGATTGTACGGGCGCGTAACCTAAGCGCGGCGACGATGCGCAACATCCGCCAGAATCTTTTCTTCGCATTCATTTACAACGCGCTGGGAGTGCCGGTTGCTGCCGGAGTGCTATATCCGATCTTCGGCGTCCTGCTCAGTCCCATGCTGGCGGCAGCGGCGATGAGCTTCAGTTCGGTATCGGTAATCGCGAATTCGCTGCGACTGCGGCGAGCCGCGATCTAGATGGACTGCAGGTAGGCGATGATCTCGGGCTTGGTCCAATCGATGGGGCCGACGAACTTACGGCGAAGGACGCCGTTGGCGTCAATGATGAAAGTCTCGGGAAAGCCGGTGGTTGCGTAATGGCGAGTGCTTTCCTGTGACGGATCGCGCACGGTCAGAATGTCGATGTGGTATTCGGAGAGAAACTTCTTGTAAGCCGATTCATCCTGGTCAAGGCTGACGGCCAAAATCTGGATCCGATCCTTCACCTCGGGCTTCGATTGCAGGGCAACTAGGGAGGGCATTTCGTCCACACAGGGCGGGCACCAAGTTGCCCAGAAATTCAGCACCACGATCTTGCCGCGAAAATCGTGTAACGAAACGGTTCGACCGGCATCTTGTACAGTGAAGTCGGGAGCTGGCGCATTGAGCAGAGCGGGTTTGACGCCGCGATCGCAGCCAGCTAGGGCAATCAAGGCCGCCGTTAGAGCCATAGCCCGTATTCCAAGCCGCTTCCGCATGCACTCGTATAATAAATGACAGTGAAGAAGACCATGGAACCCGTCGCCGTTCAGAACGCCAGCCTGGCGGAACTCACGCGCGAAATGTTGCTGCGTCTGGGCGAAGATCCAGAGCGCGAAGGGCTACTGCGCACACCGGAGCGCATGGCGCAGGCGCTCGAGTTCCTGACCAAGGGATATCAGGAAGACCCGCAGGAGATCCTCAAAGGCGCCCTGTTCACCGAGGAATATGACGAGATGGTGATCGTGAAGGACGTGGAGATGTTCAGCCTGTGTGAGCACCACCTGCTGCCGTTCTTCGGCAAGGTGCACGTCGCGTACATCCCCAATGGCAAGGTGATCGGACTGAGCAAGATCCCGCGATTGATCGACGTGTTCGCGCGCCGCTTGCAGGTGCAGGAACGTTTGACCATGCAGATAGCAGAGTGCATCCAGCAGGCGATCGCTCCCGAAGGCGTGGGCGTCGTTGTCGAGGCGCGCCACTTGTGCATGATGATGCGCGGAGTGGAGAAGCAACACTCGGCAGCAGTGACCTCGTCGATGCTGGGCGCCTTCCGCAACGAAGAGAACACCCGCCAGGAATTCCTCTCGCTCATTCGCGCACGCAACGGCAACAACGGCTCCTGAGAGTAAGGATCGCCTCCTGCCTGCTTCCCAAGAATTTGATGTCATCGTGCTCGGCGGTGGAGCCGCCGGGCTGATGTGTGCCATCGAATCCGGCAGGCGCGGGCGACGCGTGCTGGTGCTGGAGCGCTCGGAGCGGATCGGCAAGAAGATACTGATCTCAGGCGGCGGCCGCTGCAACTTCACCAACCTCTATTGTCAGCCGGAGAATTTTCTTTCGTCGAATCCTCATTTCTGTAAGTCGGCGCTGGCGCGTTACACCCCTGCTGATTTCATTGCCCTGGTCGAGAAGCACGGCATCGCTTATCACGAAAAGACTTTAGGACAGCTGTTCTGCGACGGCTCCTCCAGCCAGATCGTGGCGCTGCTCGAGAGCGAATGTCGGGATGCGGGCGTGAGTATTGAAGTGAGCCAGGCTGTTCAGAGCGTTACTCGCGGGAACGGCTTTAGCATCCGGACGGAACGCTCACAGTTTCATGCTTCGTCATTGGTGATTGCAACCGGGGGACTCTCGATCCCGAAGATGGGAGCCACTGCATTCGGCTATGAGTTGGCAAAGCAATTCGGAATCGCGGTTCGCGAGTGCCGGCCAGGGCTGGTCCCCTTGACCTTTGCCGATGACGACCAAAAGGCATACTGCGATCTTTCAGGTATTTCGGCGGAGGTAGTCGCGTTGGTAGATGGGCAGCGATTTCGGGAGAAGATGCTGATCACACATCGCGGCCTGAGTGGTCCAGCTATCCTGCAAATCTCTTCCTATTGGAAGGCTGGGCAAGCTATTACTCTCGATCTGGCGCCGGAGCGCGAGGTGCTGCGTGCCCTGGGAGAGACGCCCGCCGGTAGGGATCTCGCTTCCGCGACTACCGCGCTGCGGGCTGCGTTGCCGGCGCGCTTCGCCGAACGCTGGATGCAGTTGCATACACCACCGGAGTGGACCAATCACGGCCTTGCCAAGCTGGAGCGGCAGATACACGAGTGGAAAGTGGTTCCCAACGGAACGGAAGGTTACGGCAAAGCCGAGGTGACCGCAGGCGGCGTCGATACCGACGAACTTTCTGCCAAGACGATGGAGAGCCGCAAGGTGCCTGGATTGTACTTCATCGGCGAAGTGGTCGACATCACTGGACATCTCGGAGGATTCAATTTCCAGTGGGCCTGGGCTTCCGGGCATTGTGCAGGTCAAGCGGCGTAGACAAATTCATCGTCCATAGCGAAAGCGGGGGCGCTGGGCAGGGAAGAGCTTGACCAGGACGGCTCCCGCGGCAAATCCACCGACATGCGCCCAGAAGGCGATTCCCGCGCTGCTGCGAGTTGCCGGCGAGAGCGATCCGGCGGTGCCGCTCAAGAACTGCACGATGAACCAATATCCCAACACAAGCCATGCCGGCAGCCAGGTAAAGAAGACCACAAAAAAGGGAACTAGCGTTAGCACGCGAGCGTTGGGATAGAGCAGGAAGTAGGCTCCCATCACGCCTGCAATAGCTCCGCTGGCGCCGACGCTGGGTACCGTGGAGCCCAGGTTGAAGGCGAGGTGCATCAGTCCGGCTGCAAGGCCGGCGGTGATGTAAAAGAGCAGAAAGCGGAAGTGTCCGAAGTAGTCTTCGATGTTGTCGCCGAAAATCCAGAGCACCCACATGTTGGCTATCAGGTGCAGCCATCCGGCGTGCAGGAACATGGAAGTCAGCAGCGGCAGAAAACTGGAACCTACCGCCCCGGAGGCGAGGGCTCCGGTAACATGGGCAGGGACGACGCCAAACTGATAGAAGAAGACGGTGCGGCTGTTGTCGTCGAGCAAGAGCTCGAAGAGGAACACGGCGATGTTCAACGCCAGCAGAAAATAAGTAACGAAGGGCGTGGTGAATCGGGGAGTGTCGTCGCGCAGCGGGATCATTCGTTCGGCCGGGACTCAACGATAACAGAAAATTTATGGACGCGGCTTTAGTGATCGACAAACCGGAAGGCATGACGTCACACGACGTGGTGAACCGCGTGCGCCGGATACTCAAGGAGCGCTCGGTCGGACACTTGGGAACTCTTGACCCGATGGCGACCGGAGTCCTGCCGCTCCTGGTCGGGCGCTATACAAGGCTGGCACAATTCTTCGAACGCGCAGACAAAAGCTATGAAGGCGAGATCCGACTGGGATTCTCGACCGACACGTATGACGCTACCGGCGAACCCGCGAGTAGCCCGGCTGACATTCAAGTAACACTTGAGCAGCTACGCGACTCGGCAAAGCAGTTCGTCGGCAAGATCGAGCAGCAGCCACCGCCGTACTCGGCAAAGAAAGTTGCCGGAGTGCCGGCGTACAAGCTGGCGCGTAAAGGTGAGGCCCCGGAGCTGAAGACCGTGGCGGTCGAGGTGAAATCATTCGAAGTAGTGGACCTGGCCGGAGACCGCCTGCGATTCCGGGCGAAGGTCAGCGCGGGAACCTATGTGAGGACCTTGGCACACGAACTTGGTCAGGGGCTGGGATGCGGGGGGCACTTGTCGTCGCTTAGAAGGACTGCGGCAGGGCAGTTTGGTATAGAAGCAGCTGTGAAATTGGCGGAGGTGGACGGAATGAAGGACCAGTTGGCCGACATGCAGTGTCCGATAACGGATATTATGTCTAGTGTGACAGATAGGCCGCTGCTCCTGCATCCCCGGCAGCTTCTTCCCCAGTTTCCTGCCATTTCCGCCAATGAAGAGATGCTTCAGAAGATCGGCCACGGCATGGCTTTAAACCTTCCCGACTATTCGTCCAGTCAATATGTCAAGGTGTTCCGGGGCCAGGCTGAGTTGGTTGCGGTGTGCGCTCGGGTGGCAGGAACCCTTTTCCAGCCCAAAGTCGTCTTAATGCCCTCGCCGGCAGCGGTCAAGGTCTGACTTATGAGGTTGGCAGCAAGAGCTGGGTGAGATCTTTGCGGAATGCTTCCAACAGGCGCAGGCGCTCTGGGGTCGCATCGAGCAGAGTGGATTTTGATTGAAAGACCTTGCTTCCGCCCCTGTCGACCAGGATCCCGATAGACTCACCGATCTTCCATCCGGGCGTTCCGACCATCTCCAGCCCTAACGGCGTGGGGCGCAAAAGCACGATGACGTCGTCGCGGACCACGGCCGCGACTCCTGGATAGCGCTCAAGTTGGGTGATATCGAACCCTGCCTGGTAGATGCGGGCGAGCTGTTCGGCTGGATCTGGCATTACATCTTGTAGCGGCCGAGGTCCTCGTCGTTCAGGCCTTCAAGCCACTTGCGCAACTCGTCGTTGGTGCCGCGCTCGGAGATGAGGTTGGCGACCTTGGAAGTTTTGAGGACCTCATCGTCGACAAATATCGGGCAATCCAGACGCAGCGCAACGGCCAGCGCGTCGGAGGGGCGTGAATCCACGCTGATGATGCGGCCTTCCCGCTCCAGCCAGATGACGGCGAAGAAGGTGTCGTCGCGCAATTCGGTGACCACGACCTTCTTTACTTGCGCGTCGAGGCCGGTGAGGACGTTCTTGATGAGGTCGTGGGTCATGGGCCGAGGCGTGGTGACTTTCTCGATCTCAAGGGCGATGGCGTTGGCCTCGTAGATGCCGACCCATATGGGCAGCACGGCGTCGCCGCCAGAGTCTTTCAGGATCACGATGGGCATGTTGGTCACCGGATCCATCATCAAGCCCCGAATTTTCATCTCCACTTCCATACCGACCCCTGACTGGGCTCAGACTACCATTTCTCCGACCAGGCTATTGGGAAAACTCGCGGTCACGCGCACGTTGGCGTAGCTACCCACAGCAGGCTCGACCGAAGACGGCGACACGAAATTAAGTGTTTTGTTCTGGGTGGTGCGCCCTACCCACTGCCCGCGGGCTTCGTTCTTAGCTTCAACCATTACTTCAGCTATTTCGCCGACATGACGCATGTAGCTTGCCTTCTGAATCTGCCGCTGGCGCTCCATCAGGATTCCCAGCCGCCGCGACTTCTCTTCTTCCGGGATGCTGTCGATCATGCTGAGTGCGGGAGTATTGGGACGCGGAGAATATTTGAAGGCGAATACGCCGTCATATTGGACCTCCTCGAGCAGCGTGAGCGTCTGCTCAAAATCGGCCAAGGTCTCACCGGGAAAGCCAACGATCACGTCGGTGGTGATGCTGATGGGCCGCCGCGAACCCTTCATCCAAGCGATGCGCTCTAGATACTGCTCGCGGGTGTACTCGCGCTGCATTAGCTTCAGGACATGTGACGAGCCGCTCTGCACCGGCAGGTGGACGTGGTCACACAGGTTCGGGTTGGCCGCGATCACTTCCACGATGTCGCGGGTGAAGTCGCGCGGATGCGAAGTGGTGAAGCGCACTCGTTTCACGCCGGCAATCTCACCCACGGCGTTCAGTAGTTCCGCGAAGGTCATCTTGCCCGATGGATCGTGGTACGAGTTGACGTTCTGCCCGAGCAATTGGACATCGGTGTAACCCATACCGGCCATCTGGCGCGCTTCGGCGAGCACCGAGTCCGAGGTGCGGCTGCGTTCTTTGCCGCGGGTATAGGGGACGACGCAGTAGGCGCAGAACTTGTCGCAACCTTCGATGATGGTGATGTAGCCGCGATGCGGATTGCTGCGCGCGGTGAATTCGGTTTCGAAGGGTTCGTCCGTCTGGCGGTCGTCCAGACCAGTGACCCGCTTCCCTGCCTCGAGCTGTACCAGCATCTGCGGCAGGTTGCGATACGAAGCCGAGCCGGCGACGAGCGAGACGTAAGGCGCACGCTCGAAGATGCGCTCGCCTTCCTGCTGCGCCACGCATCCGAGCACACCGAACTTTTTGCCTTCGCCCTGCAGCTTTTTATATTCGTTCAGGCGGTGAAAGACTTTCTGCTCGGCTTTGTCGCGGATGGAGCAGGTGTTGTAAAGGATGAGTCCAGCCTGCTGCTCGTCCGAGACCTGCTTGTAGCCCTGCGAAATGAGCGTGCCGATGACTTTCTCTGAGTCATGGACGTTCATCTGACAGCCGAACGTTTCGATATAGAACGTCTTCTGCTGTTCGCCGGACATTAGCTCAAGTATAGCGCAATGTTCATGCGGGTCTTGGTGGGGTTCACTCGGTGGCGCTGAAGGTGAATGACAACCTGCGGACCTGAGAAATATTCTTGATCTCGTGGTCTGCACGTTCACCCGCGTCCGCAGGACGCTGGGAAGCGAACTCACCGCGACGTAGTCGCACGGCGTGCATGCCCAGGCCTTTCGCTGCGCGGATCTCGCTCATAGGACGATCGCCGACGACGAGGATTTGATCGGCAGGAATGCCGGTCTCAGCTTGTATCTGCCGAAAAGCGGATTCTTTCGTGACCCGCTTCGCTCGATCGGCGTAGTAGATCTTTTCGATGGCTGGCTCGCGGGTAAGTCCGAGAGCCGCGACTTTCGCTTGCTGAGTATCCACATCTCCAAAGGTGGTAATAAAGATCCGAACGCCGCTTTTCTTGAGGAAGTGAAGCAATGGAAGTGCGCCGCGAAACAATGTCAACTTCCCTACCGGACAATTGAAGTATGCGTCATGGGCAGCGCGACTTACCGCGTCTGGATCAGCGGCACCGAAATGGCGGATCACTTCGGAGTCGATATGACGCAGCATGGGATCGGCGTGAAAGGCACGAAGGCGCGCGCGGTAGACCTGGTCGAGGGATCCCTTAAGACCTGCAGCGATCATCGCCTCGGCGGCATGGCGATGCGCAGGACGAACGCGCTGGCCCAAGCAGTCATACAAGGTGTCGTCGAGGTCGAAGATGACGCAGCGAATCAGCGGCCGCTTGCTCGCCGCTCTTCCTCGCTGACTCTTCTTGCGCTTAGTTGAATGATTGGATGGCTTGCGTGTCATCATCGAACAATTCAAAAAGGCTCAATAGTCCGACGATCTTGAGCGTCTGAAGTGCAAACTTGGAAGGATTGACCAGTTTGAGCGTGCCGCCATGCTGCTTAGCCTGAGTGAGGGTGCGGACCAGAACGCCGATGCCGCTGGAGTCGATCATAGGAACCTCACTCAGATTGACCACCAGCCGCGTATCTCCTTCGTTCATCAGGTCGAGGCAAGCCTGCCGCAGGCCGTCCACCGGTTCGCCCAGTTTCAGATCCCCGCGCAGGTGGATCACGTGGACGCCGTTCTCGGAATGCTTCCGCACATCAATATCCAAGCCAAGCCTCCTGATGTCGTGTGTTGCCGTACTGTACACCCTGAGGGGGGATACGGCTAGAGGCACCAAAACCGTGCATTTTCTTTGACACCCACTCTGGCGTTTGTTACAGTTCGCGCTAAATTAAAGGATGGTTCGCCACTATTGCAAGCAGAATTCCCCGCCGCACCTGTGGTTGTCCAGAACGATCAGAGGCAGTCAAGGAACCCTCATGGCGACTCAGAGACCAGGCCTTTCCGTCCCGCTGACTGAGTTTGCTGCAGCGCTACTGGCGGAGCGCGAAGTCGCTCCCCGCGCCCGCATCACCGCACAGCAGATCGCCGAGATCTTCCCCGGAATGGGCGTGGTCGTGTACACGCTCGAGGAAGGCGAAGCCGGCAAACAATGGACTCCGAAAGCGAAGTTTGAAATCAGCCTGAATGATCCTAGCGTGCCATTTGAGTCCGGCACTTTGGGCGCGATGGCGGAGCGCAATGAGCCGGTCGTCTTCGCAGGATCGGATCTGGCTCGCGAAGACTACGCGCACCTGAATGTGCGGCAGACGCTGACTTCGATCGCGGCATTGCCATTGAGCGTTAACGATCAGTTGATCGGCGCGATCGAAGTGATCAGTGTCAAGGAGAAGATCACCGAAGAATCGCTCGCGGCTATGGCGCAGGTCGCCGAGTGCGCCTCCATTGGGATCGCCACCGCGATCGCCTACGAAGGCGAACGCAACGACAGCCTTGAAGCCATCACCCGCCTGACCCAGCTCTACGACTTTGAGAAAGTCGTTAATTCCCTGCTGGAGATGGACCAGCTTATGCCGCTGGTCGCCTCAAAGACGCAGGAATTGACGAACGTGCAGGCCGTCAATCTGTGGATGGTGGAAGGCGATGGGCTGCTGCTGGTGCAACGCTACGGAACCGACGACACGGTCGATGTGGGCGCCAGGCAAAAGGGCGAAGGCATCGCGTTTGAGGTCTCTGAAAAAGGCGAACCCATCCTTATTGACGACCCCGAAGACAGCCGCATCAAGGAACGCAACGAGAAATTGAGCGACCCACGTCCGGAAGCCGGCGCCATCTACTCCCTGGCTGCGGTGCCGCTGGTGGAGCAAGGCAGCCAGGTGGGCGTGATCGAGCTCATCAATAAGCTCGATTCCACCGTGTTCGATGAAGACGACGTTTTCTTCCTCACCACTATCGCCGAAGCCGCAGCCGGAGCGCTGCACAATGCCAGCCTGCTCGAAGCCGAGCGCAAGGTCGAGTATCTGGAGACCTTGGTCAAGATCAGCCATGAGATCACCGGGACGCTGAATCTCGACCGCGTGGTGCAGACCGTGGTCAACACTCCGCAGGCGGTGATTCCCTATGAGCGAGCGGCCATCGCTCTGGAGAAGCACGGCAAGCTATCACTGAAAGCCATCTCCGGAGTCGAGCATTTTGTTCCCGGCGAGGCGGCTGTTTCTACTCTGCAGGACATCCTGCAATGGGTGGCCGGTAACGACGATGAGGTGTACGTCACCCAGCGCGACGGCGAGGTCGACGAAGAGCGCGAGGAGACGCGCGCGAAATTCAAAAAATACTTTGCCGACACTGGCATGCATAGCTTTTACGCCGTTCCTTTGACGGATGACCAGGGGCGCGTCGGCATTTATTCAATGGAGAGCAGCGATCCCGATTTTCTGAATGAAGCCCAATTTGAATTGATCAAAGTGATCGCCGGGCAGGCCACCGTCGCTCTGCGCAACGCCGATATGTATAAGGAAGTCCCATTCATCGGCATCCTCGAACCGGTGATGCGCAGGAAGGACAAGTTCCTGCGCATGGAGAAAGCCAAGCAGACCACCTATGCCATAGGCGCGGGCGTAGCGGCTTTGCTGCTTGTGTTGATCCAGTTCCCCATGCGCGTGGACGGGCCGGCAACGGTCGCGGCCGCGCGTACCGCCCAATTGCAGGCACAAGTCGAAGGCACGGTGAAGAAGGTCTATGCCAAAGAAGGCCAGCAGGTGAAGCAAGGCGAGGTGCTGGCCGACCTGGACGATTGGGACTACCGCTCTGCGCTCGGCGCCGCTCAGGCCAAGCTCAGCACGGCAAACGCGACGATGAATCAGGCGCTTGCCAGCAACGATGGCTCAGAGGCGGGAGTGCAGCGGGTGCAGGTGGATTACTGGCGCTCCGAGGTCGAGCGCGCGCGCGAACGTTTAGCGAGGACACATCTTCGCGCACCGATCAGCGGAGTTGTCTCAACCCCGCACATCGACAATTTTGCAGGCAGACATTTGGCGGTGGGCGACTCGTTTGCAGAGATCGCGGATACATCGAACGCTACTGTGGATGTTGCGGTGGACGAAAGTGATGTTGCCCTTCTGAATCATCCCAAGAAGCCGATGGGGGCTTCGGTGAAGCTGGACGGCTTCCCTGCTGAAACCTTCAAAGGCACGGTGGAGATCGTGAGCCCCAAGAGCGAGGCTTCCGGGGATCACCGCATTTACTTTGCGCGCGTCACGGTGCCGAATCCTGACGGCGAGATGCGCCCTGGGATGCAGGGACGCGGCAAGATCAATAGCGGCTGGCGTCCATTGGGTTATGTGTTGCTGCGCAAACCGGCGATGTGGGTGTGGTCGCTGCTGTGGAATTGGTTCGGATTCTAGGAAGGACTTAGTCGCAATGAAGTCTCAACGTATTTTGATTTTCGCCTCCCTGGCGGTGGTTGCAGGCGCAATGGGCTGCAGCGATAACAAGACCCCGGTCGCATCGGCAGCCGCGCCGGCTACAAAAACCGCGGCTCAACCTTCGGCCGACTCGGATCAAGATGTGATTAGCGGCCCGATCGTCGTGGAGAATCAGATCGATCTCGAGGCGCAGCGCGATGGCGTGGTGTCGCGCATCATTGCCGATACCGGCACCATGGTCCGCAAAGGACAGCTGCTTGCCGAGATGGACGACCGCCAGCTTTCTGCCGAGCGCCAAGCCGCCGATGCCAGGGCTAAGTCCATTGCCGCCGACGTGAAGAACTGGGAGGCGGAAGCGAAGGTTCAGGAAAACGACTTGACGCGCGCCGAAGGGATGATGAAAGCCGACCTGATAACCAAGCAGGAACTCGACCATGCGCGCTACAAACTGACCGCTTCGCAATTCGAGGTCGAGCGCGAAAAACAGAACCAGCAAAACGCAGAGGCGACGTTGCGAGCATTGCAACTCGAGCAGGAGAAGATGCGTATCGTCGCCCCCTTTGATGGTGTGATTGCGCGCCGCTATGTCCGCGCCGGGCAGAAGGTCTCGAAAGACGACAAGCTGTTCTGGGTGACTGCCGTTTCCCCCATGAAAGTTAAATTCGCTCTTCCGGAAAAATTCGCCGGCAAGGTGAAGACCGGCGAGGAGATCACGGTGACCTCTGTCAGCATGCCGGACGAAAAACATGCAGCGCGAGTCACGATGGTGAGCCCGGTGGTGGACCCATCCAGCGGGACCATTGAGGTCAGCGCCGAGTTGTTGGGCGCGCCTGGCGAACTCCGGCCGGGGATGACCGCCAACATACATCTCGACAAGCAACGCTAGGTCTCTCATGAATCTGGCGGAAGCCCTCAATTCGGCCCTTCCCGAACTTCCCGTGCATCAGGCGCGCATCAAGCGCCTTCCCAAGCTCGATCCCAAACTCATCGCCAAGCAACAGATCGAAGACGGCGTTCCGGTCATCGTCGCCAACATGCGCGGCACGACCGACCTCTACCGCTTCTCGCCCGAGCAATGGGAGCTGATCCAACTGTTCGACGGCGTTCGCGACTACGGGCAGATCGCCGAGGAATTCAAACGCAAGGTCGGTATCGAGTACGCGGCAGACGATATCCGCGAATTCGCCGCCAACATGGGCGACAGCTTCTGGTACAAGACGCCGCAGGAGCGCAATATAGCGCTCAGCCAAAAGCTGGCCGAGAATCGTCACCAGCACATCAAGAAAGCGTCGAAGTTCGGCGACGTCTCGCGCATCCAGGTCTCGCACTGGGACCCGGACCAGTACTTCAACAAAGCGTACGGCGTGATGAAGTTTGTCTTCTCGCGCTGGTTCACCGTGCTAACGCTGGCGCTATTCAGCTTCATGATCTGGGTCTTCTTCGACCGCTGGGGCGAGATAGGGAGCGACACGCTCAAGTACTACACCTTCACCGAGAAATCACTCGCCGATTTCGGGGAGTTCTGGCTTCTCTTCTTTACCCTCGCTTTCTTTCACGAGTCGGCGCATGGGCTCACCTGCAAGCATTATGGCGGGCAGGTGCACCAGATGGGCTTCCATCTGATCTTCCTGACACCTGCATTTTTCGTGGACGTAACCGAAGCGTGGGTCTACGCAGGCCGCTGGCAACGGCTGGTCACCATCATTGCTGGCATCTGGGTGGAGATGATCTTCTGCGCTGTCGGCACCATTGTCTGGTGGGGCACGGCGCCCGGGACCTTCGCCCACGAGCTGGCTTACAAGGTCATGCTGATCACCGGAGTCGCGGTGGTTCTGGTTAACATGAATCCGTTGATCAAGCTGGACGGCTACTATTTTTTCTCCGAACTGCTTGGCATCGCCGACGTGAAAGAAAAGTCCACTGCCTACGTGATGGGGTGGATCAAGACGAACATCTTCCGCTTGCCGGTCGAAGTGGATTACGTCCCCAAGCGGCGGCGTTTTCTTTACATCCCTTACTGCATACTTTCTGGCGCCTACAGCTACATGCTTCTGCTACTGGCGGTGATTTTCGTATTTCACTTGCTGCAGAAGTTCAGCCCTGATTGGGCATTCGTACCTGCGTTATGGCTTGGATACAAAGTCTTCAAGTCGCGCATCCGGACTCTGGTGAATTTTATGAAACTGGTCTACCTCGATAAGAAAGAACGATTTCAGCAGTGGCTCACCCCGCGGAACATGGCCATCGCGGGCGCGGCGGTAGTGGTTTTTCTAGTCTTGCCCTGGCGGCATGTGGCGCTGGAGGGGCGGTTCATCCTCGAACCTGCCGACCGGGCCGTGGTGCGGGCACGTGTTCCCGGAACCGTCACCGCAATGTTTATTGCGGAAGGACAGAAAGTGGCCGCCGGTGAACCTCTAGCCAAGCTACGGAATCTGGCGTTGGAATCGGAGGCGGCAGAAGCAAACGCGAACTCCAAGGTGGCAAATGCACGAGCCACCAAAGCGCAACTGACCTACGTGAGCTTCGGAGCCAGCGAGCGCGAACGTCAACAGGCTAGTCAGCGAGCCGCGCTCCTGCAAGATGAAGTGCGGGCGTTAGATCTATGCGCGCCGATAGCGGGCGTGGTCACTACGCCCAAAACTGGAAATCTTCTGGGCTCCTACATGGAACAGGGAGCCGACGTGATCGAGGTCGCGGATAACTCTGCCATGTTGGCGCGGATCTACGTGCCCGAGTTCGATATCGGCGAGGTGCAGGAAGCTTTTCGATCGGCGACCGGCGCCCCGGCCGAAATGCACTTCGATGGACTCTTCAGATCCAAGCCGGCGAAGGTGACGGCTATTGCGCCCGCATCGACTGCAATGGCGCCCGGCCTTGCTCACGTGCAGGATTACAAAGGCATTCCCACGCCGCATTTCTATGAGGTGATGGTCAAGGCGGACAATGGCCCAGGCGACCTGCGAGAGGGAATGACTGGCACCGCCAAGATCTTCATCGGACGGCGGCCGCTGCTGGTGAGCGCTTACCTGATGGCGCGAGATTTCATCCGACGAAAACTCTGGTAGAAAAAACAAGGGCTGCGGAATCCCGCAGCCCCGGTTGACTCTCTCTTGCTCCTGCTTAGAACGTAGCCTTATTCAGAGCGATACCTTTGTTCAGGGCCACACCCTTGTTCAGAGCGATACCTTTGTTCAGGGCCACACCCTTGTTCAGAGCGATGCCTTTGTTCAGGGCCACACCCTTGTTCAGAGCGATGCCTTTGTTGAGGGCCACACCCTTGTTCAGAGCGATGCCTTTGTTGAGGGCCACACCCTTGTTCAATGCGATGCCCTTGCTCAGATGTGCACCGGCCTTGTTCAGAGCGATGCCCTTGCTCAGATGTGCACCGGCCTTGTTCAGAGCGATGCGTCTGCTCAGCGGAACGCCCTTGCTCGCAATGATGGCCTTCTTCGCGGCCGCCCTGCTATTGATCAACGTCTTCTTTTCGATCGCCATTGTCTTCTCTCCTAATTTTTATTTTTGAATCTAATCTCTCGGGGCTGGTTCACGTCCCGCGCTACACCGTACATGATTGCAAGGCAAAGGCCAAACTGTGACGAACTTCGAAGCAGCAACTAACCATTGCAGTGTCAACAGCTTACACAAACTACCTACGGAAAGCGGCGGGGAGGATTGCGGGAGCGACAGATGACTTTTTAAAAATTCATCCAAAACAGATTAAAAATCAATCGCTCTTGAGCTTGTGCTTACGGCATAAGTAATGGATGCGTTGCCGATCGATGCGGAGAAGTTCAGCGGCGGCGGCCTTCTTGCCGTTTGTCCTATTAAGGGCGGCTTGAAGATAGGCAGCTTCGATGCGCTCCATCTCTTCGTCGAAATCGATCCCATCCTCGGGGATCAGCAACGACTCCTGTTTGGCGGCGCTGCTATACAGGATCTGCTGGGGCAGGTGCTTGGGAGTGATGACTGGCCCCTCGGTCATCAGCACCATGCGCTGGATCAGATTTTCCAACTCGCGGACGTTTCCTTGCCACTGGTTCTCTTCCAATATCTCCATCGCTTCAGACTCGATCTTCTTCAACGGGAGCCGGTTGGCGGCGCTGTAGATGCGTAGGAAATGTTCTACCAGCAACGCGATGTCGCCGGCGCGCTCACGCAGCGGCGGCAAGAAGATCGGGATCACGTTGATGCGGTAATAAAGATCTTCGCGGAACTTCCCTTCCCTTACCAGCTCTTCCAGGTCGTCGTTGGTCGCGGTGATCAAGCGGAAGTCGATCTTCTTAGAGGTCTTGCTGCCCAAACGCTGTACGGTATGCTCTTCCAGCACGCGCAGCAGCTTGCTTTGTAGCGGAAGCTCGAGGGTCGCGATCTCGTCGAGGAACAGAGTGCCGTTGTGCGCCTGCTCGATATGACCGGCGCGCGCGGCGACCGCGCCGGTGAATGCGCCCTTCTCGTGCCCGAACAGCTCAGCCTCAATCAGGTTATCCGGCAGGGCGGCGCAGTTCACACTGATGAATGGCTGCTCTGCGCGTGGGCTCATGGCGACGATAGCGCGCGCAACCAACTCTTTTCCGGTGCCGCTCTCGCCGCGAACGAGCACGGAGGTCGGACTGTCGGCCACACGCACGATGGCATCGTAAACGCGGCGCATCGGCTCGCTGCCGCCAATCAAGTCGCAGAACGAGTATTTGCTGACCAGCTGCTCGCGAAGCCTGCGATTCTCGATCTCGATGCTGCGCTTTTCTAGAGCGCGCTCGAGCACGATCTGCAGTTCGCGAAAATCTACGGGAGCAACAAAGAATTCATCCGCACCCAGCTCGCCGGCCTTGACACGCACGGAGCGGTTCTTCGACCGGGTGAGCGCCACCAGCACGAAGTCTTCATTGATGCGGCGTAGCTCGCTGAGCACATCGAGGCCGCCATTCGTGGTCTCGGCGACGGTGTCGATATCGAGAATAATGGCGTCGAGCGGGACCTGCGAAAGAAGCGGCAAAATCTGGTCGGCGGAATTCAGAAATGTGGTATGAAAAGCAGCAGCCAGAAACTGCTGCACGTCGGGCAGGGCGGCTTCTTCCTTGGTGACGATGGCCACGCGCCGGACGTCGGCAGCTGTGGCAGTGGCGGCTCTCATAGGAACGCCTTAGAATTCAGGGGGCACCGATTATAGGCCAGTTTTTCAATTTATTGACGAAAAATTCATCAGTACGGCCGCACTGGGCTGGCGAGGCAACTGCAACGTAAAATCAGAGGAAATTAACGACATCTCATGACCAAGCACAGCGCCTCCGGGCACGATACGAAACATGTCCGCATCGCCAAGAACCA
>Ga0137418_10002358_pt1 | contig 17295 bp, 13 predicted proteins | sample CZODoug3_1_2_16f_FD_122242 | JGI IMG/M metagenome (GOLD analysis project Ga0137418, IMG submission 122242) | Vadose zone soil fungal communities from Angelo Coast Range Reserve, California, USA - CZODoug3_1_2_16fungal (Hybrid Assembly) | ecosystem: Environmental > Terrestrial > Soil > Vadose... | reverse complement strand
CTCATCTCATCAAGAGGCCCTTTTGGAGATAGCGGCTGCGGCGCGCGGAAGTATCTACATCACAGCAGAAGAATTGGAGCACGACGTCGAATTCACAGCGGTCGATGAACTCTACCGCGGCGTGGGACTGCGACGCACGCGACATGTGTGGCTGGCCTACCGGGCAAACAAAGAAGAACCAATCGGGGCGGCGATTGCCTACCGCGGACCTTTGGGTGTCAATTTCAGCTATCTGGAAAATCGTTGCGACCTGCTCCTGCACCCGACGCTCCCTGAATCAGAGGTCTCCGAGACAGCGTCCGCGCTTCTGACCGCGTGTTCGAAAGCGTACGACGATTTCGAATTGGAGGAAATTCCGGTAATTGCTGAGGAAATGGCGACACACGTCCTATACAAGCTAGGCGCGGAGTTTCTTCGCCACTATTGCCAGGGAATCTGGCTCAAAGACGGACATCCCCGGTTCTACCGGCACGTCGACGGTTTCTACACAAAATTATTAGCGCGCATGGAAAAGCAGGAGCTACAACCTGCACTCATAGGCCAGGAACGGTGATGAGTAAAGCCACAGCAACTGCCGACTACATTATGGAAGACCCGCGCGAGGCATTGCGCCTCGAGCTCAAGGTCGATCCCTATGCTTGGGTGAAAAAGTACCTGGCGCATCGGGTTTGTCCGGGGGCAGAGGTCCTTTCGGTTGGATGCGGTCCGGGCGTCATTTTGCGCGCGGTCACCAATTTGCATTCTTCAATTAGGGCAACGGGCATAGACGTCAGCGCGGGCCGCTTGCAGCAAGCGAAGGAGAAAAATCGCGAGAATTCACACGTGCAATTTGTGTGCGGCGATGCGCAGTCGATGGAGTTTCAATCTAATAGCTTCGACCTGGTGTACTGCCGCATGTTGCTGCAATACCTGAAGGAAAAGGAACGTGCAGTGTCTGAAATGGCGCGAGTTTGCAAGCCTGGGGGCACCGTTTTGCTGCAGGACCTGGATGGCCAACTTTTGTGGCACTACCCGGAAGACGCCCCGGTACAGCGAACGCTTGAAAAGGTTGTAGCTGCTCTGACTGCTAGCGGCTTTGACCCGTTCGTCGGTAGGAAACTCTTCTGGTTAGCACAGAATGCGGGACTGACGAATATCGAAGTTCAGGCGGAGTGCTACCACTTAATTGCTGGTGAAGCTGAACCGCACATCTTGAAGCAGTGGGAATTGAAGCTGGAGATTGCCAAGCCGCAGCTGGCTCGGGTGCTCGGCGGCGAAACAGAAGCCGAAGAACAATCACGGGCATTTCTCGAATATCTTCGCCGGCCCGACACGCTTACCTATTCGACCATCTTCACAGTAGCAGGCGAGAAATCTTTATGAGTTGGAGCCTCCGGCTCGCAGAGGTTCTTTCTATGAGTTCAGGATTTCTGGGGATGTGTTTCATGGCTTGCAGGATAAATGGGCCACGTTTGGAAATGGGCCAATAGCTAATTCTGATTGCCGAAAGTGTTTGGCAGGGGTGCGCACATGAATGACAGAAAGAATCGAAATTACCTGGAACGAGGAAGGGACCCATTCCGACTGTCCGAGATGGTTCAGCGCCGGGAATCGCGCGCTCGTCTTACTGACGATCTTCAAGAAGGGAAGCTAAATATGCTGTTCAATCGTGACCACAAGACCGGCCCAGCGATGAGGGCTGGACGTATTTTCTTAGCCGGTTTTCTCTCAGTATTACTAGCCGGTAGCACGGTAGCCCAGAATTCACGAAACGTCCCTGACGTCACAGCGATGAGTATGGAAGACCTGATGAATTTGCAGGTGACCTCCGTCTCCAAGCGGACGCAAAAAGTGGCGGACGCCGCGGCCGCAATTTTCGTGATAACGCAAGAAGATATCCGACGGTCGGGAGCAACCAGCATTCCGGAAGCATTGCGACTGGTGCCGGGCCTTGAAGTGGCTCGGATCGATCAGAACAAGTGGGCCATCGGGTCGCGCGGCTTCAACGGACGCTTCGACAATAAGTTGCTGGTTCTGATTGACGGACGAAGCGTCTACACCCCGTTGTTTTCAGGCGTGTATTGGAATGTCGAGGATGTGATGTTGGAGGACGTGGACAGGATCGAAGTGATCCGCGGCCCCGGAGCAACACTGTGGGGAGCCAACGCCGTGGATGGCGTCATCAATGTCATCACCAAGAAGGCCAAGTCCACTCAGTCCGCGGTCGTAACGGCGGGAGCTGGAACGGAGGAGCGAGCCGCTGGCGGAGTTCGTTATGGTGGCAAACTGGGAGACAATACCTACTACAGAGCCTATACAAAGTATTTCGATTGGGGGCCTTCGGCATACCCATCGGGTATGACGGCTCACGACGGCTGGGATGCCTTGCGCGGTGGATTTCGCGCGGATTGGACACCGGCTGGAGCTAATTCGCTGACTCTGCAAGGAGATATCTATCGCACCAGATTCAATGAGACTCTGACTGTGGCGTCGCTATCGGCTCCCTATTCCAACACGTTTCCCAATGACGGGAAATACAGCGGAGGAAACATCCTCGGGCGGTGGAATCATACTTCCGAGGGATCTTCGATGTCGTTGCAGATGTATTACGACAACACGACGATTACCGACCACTCTCTCTTCGGGGACCACCAGAACATATTGGACATTGATTTCCAGCACGGGTTTCACGTTGGCGATTCGCAACAATTCGTATGGGGGGTGGGCTACCGCTCAATCCGCGACAAGAACAACCCCAGCTTTACGGTCTCCCTACAGCCCAACCAAGTCTCTCTGAATCAGTTCAGCACGTTCCTTCAGGATGAAATCAGCTTGGTTGATAATCGCCTGCAGATCACGCTGGGTTCCAAATTCGAGCGCAACGAGTTTACAGGGTTTGAAATTGAGCCCAACGCAAGATTGCTCTGGAACCTCACTCCAAATCAATCGATCTGGACCGCCGTATCGCGCGCCGTCCGGACTCCGGCCCTAACCGAGGAAGGCCTGCGGTTAAATTCACAAGTCATACCTCCCGGGACTCCTGCGAATCCCTCACCGTTGCCGGCGGTGGTGGCGGTATTCGGCAGCCATCAATTTAATTCCGAAGACCTTCTCGCTTACGAGCTCGGTTATCGAGTGCAAGCAACCAGCAACCTCTCGCTCGACATTTCGACTTTTTATAACAACTACTCAAATCTTCGAACTGCGGAGCCAGGTGCGCCTTTTGTCGAAGGAAGTCCTGCTCCGACCGATATCGTGATCCCTTTTGTCGCTGGAAATAAGATGAGCGGTGGAACTTACGGCGTTGAATTGTTTGCAGACTGGAAAGTCGTTCCGAAGTGGCGGCTAGTAGGCTCCTACAGCTATCTGCAGATGGACATACACAAGAACAAAGATAGTCTGGATCCGACTCCCGACAATCCAAACGGCTCAAGCCCTCGTCATCAATGGTATTTGAGGTCTTCAATCGACTTGCCGAAGCATTTCGAGCAAGACACGACTCTTCGATTTGTGGACCAACTTCCCAGCCTGAATGTGCCCAGCTACTACTCGTTGGATGCGCACTTGGGGTGGAGGCCGGTTACAAGGCTGGAATTCTCGATCGGCGGCCAGAACTTGCTTAATAACTGGCACTTTGAGTTCATGCCGGATTTTGTAAACACGTCGCCGACCGTGGTGAAGCGCAGCATTTTTGGAAGTATTACTTGGAAATTTTAAGTTGATTCGCGCGTGAGCTTTGAGATTGCCAGATACCAGTGGGCGGTTAATTTGATGTTAAGACGACTGGGAATTCTGATCGTTGCGCTCAGTGTTTCGCTGAGTTGGGCTCCCGAGGCCTGTGCACAGTCCTCGGACTCGTCCGATTCTTCGGAATACTTGATCAAGGCTGGTTTTATCTACAATTTCGCCAAATTCGTGGAATGGCCGACGGGCGCTTTTGCCCAACCGGATTCGCCAATTGTAATCGGTATCCTTGGGACAGATCCGTTCGGAAACCTCATCGACCGAATCGTCGAAAACAAGAAAATCGGTGCCCGGGGATTTGTCGTCAAGCGGCTGAGGTGGAACACGGATCTCAAAGACCTCAAGGAGTGCAAAATCCTGTTTGTTGGTGCTTCAGAAAAAGCGCACCTGGATGACTTGGTGCAGATTGTAAAAAGCCTGCCAATCCTGACAGTCGGCGAAACGCCCGGGTTTGCAGAACGCGGCGGCGTGATTCGATTTGTACTGGAAGACAACAGAGTGCGATTTGAGATCAACGTTGAGGCAGCTCACCAAGCAGACTTGACGATCAGTTCCAGGCTGCTCACCCTGGCGAGAATCATCCAGCAAGCCACGACAGATGCGAGGAAGCCAGGATGATTCTTCAGAACCTATCCATCAAGCGAAAACTCACGCTGATAACGATGCTAACGAGCAGCATCGCTCTGATCCTTTCCTCGGCTAGCTTTCTTATCTACGATCTCATCTCATTTCGTCACCTTCTCAGCCAGGATTTAATGACCCAGGCTGAGATTATCGGGTACAACAGCGCGGGGGCCATGGAGTTCAAGGACGAGCCCGCTGCAACCGCAACATTGTCTGCCCTCACGGCGAAAGAGGACATTGTCACCGCTGTCCTATACAAGCCCGACGGGAAGATGTTTGCCCACTATTTTCGAACCAACGCGGTGCTTCCTGGGTTTCTCCCTTCCCATTTGCAAGAGAAAGGCTACCGCTTCGAAGGGGGATACCTGGAGGTCTTCCAAGAAGTCACCCTCAACGGAGAGCACGTTGGAACCCTGTTCTTGCAATCCGATATGCGTCAATGGAGTCTGCGCGCAAAACGCTACGCAAACATCCTCATCATATTTGTTCTGGTCTCCGGACTATTCGCACTGTTTGTCTCCTCGAAGCTTCAAGGCCTGATTTCAAAGCCCATTCTGCACCTGGAAGACACCATGCGAATGGTTTCTTCAAACAAGAATTACGCTGTCCGGGCAGTCAAAACGTATAGCGACGAGATTGGCAGATTGATCGATGGATTTAACACCATGCTGTCCGAAATCCAGCAGCGGGATACCGCCCTGCGGAGCACGAATGGTGAGTTGAAGACTAGAACGCAAGAACTGGAAGAAGAAGTCTTTCAACGTAAACAGGCACAGGAAGAACTTCTCAATGCAAAACACGCGGCCGAGGAAGCCAATCGCGCTAAGAGCACGTTTCTCGCGAATATGAGCCACGAGTTGCGCACGCCGCTCAACGCCATCATCGGGTATAGCGAAATGCTGGAGGAAGAAACGCGAGACACGGGGAAGGTTGAGAATGTTCAGGACCTCAAAAAAATTCAAACTGCTGGCAAACACTTACTAGCGCTGATCAATGACGTGCTTGACCTTTCGAAGATCGAAGCTGGGAAAATGGGGCTCCACATAGAGACCTTCGACGTGTCACAAATGATCGAGGAGATGGTCACAACTCTACAGCCAGCGGCAGCAAAGAACGCCAATTCAATTCACGTCCATCTGGCGGAGAACGTGAGCGTGATGCGCGCGGATATTACAAAAGTCCGCCAGATCTTATTCAACCTGCTCAGTAACGCCTGCAAATTTACGGATCAAGGCACCATCTCCGTGGACGTGGATCAAATCAAGGTAGAGGAGAGAGCGTGGATTCAATTCCGGGTCAGCGACACTGGGATTGGAATCTCCGCCAAGCAAAAGGAGAACCTTTTTCACGAGTTTGCCCAGGCGGATGCCTCGATTGCGCGCAAGTATGGTGGGACCGGCCTGGGACTCGCCATTACTCACCGGTTCGTTCAGTTGATGAAAGGGCAGATCGACGTCGAGAGCGAGCCTGGGAAGGGTGCCATCTTTACGGTGCAATTGCCGGCTCAAGTCGTTATCGAGACAAATGAATCCGCACCGTCAGAGGGAGCTGGCGATGCTTCGGCGACAATCTCAGCGACCAAAACGAACCTAGATACGATTCTGGTGATAGACGACGACCCATCAGTTCGCGACCTTATGTCGCGCTTTCTAACGAAACTGGATTTCCATGTGGTTGCTGCCGCGAATGGAGAAGAAGGCTTCCGCCTTGCCAAGCAAATTCGCCCGCTACTTATTACCCTCGATGTAGTTATGCCTGAATGCGATGGATGGACCGTTCTGAATAGGCTCAAGAGTGATTCTGAATTGGCGGAAATTCCAGTGATTATGGTTACCGTCGTGGACAACGAGGCCAGGGGCTTGGACTTGGGCGCCTCCAATTATCTTATCAAGCCGGTCGAGCGGGACCGTCTCGCAGTTCTTGTAGAAAAGCACCGGGTCGCTCGGTCTTCCACTATCACGGACGCCAATGCGGTCCCCTTTGCTTATGTGGTAGACGGCAAGGCGGGCCGCAAGACAGCCGGAACCAGGGTTTCCAGGACCAGGAGAAATTAGAATGCCGAAAATTTTGCTAGTCGAAGACAACGAAATGAATAGAGACATGCTGTCTAGACGGCTTCAGCGCAAGGGCTATAGTGTCGTCACCGCGGAGGATGGCGAGAAAGGACTTTTGCTGGCTCGTTCAGAAACACCTGACCTCATTCTGATGGACATAAGTCTTCCGGTTATGAGCGGTTGGGAAGTAACTCGTCTTCTCAAGGCTAACGAGTCTACTCGACATATCCCCATCATCGCGCTGACCGCGCACGCTTGGGTAACAGATCGCGAGAAAGCAATTGAGGCCGGCTGCGATGACTACGACACCAAACCGGTTGAATTTGGACGTCTGAGTGAAAAGATGGAAAACTTGCTCACGGTGAAGAAATGATGATAAATGCGCGGCCGAGCCGGTTGCTCATCGTAGATGACAATGAAATGAACCGGGACATGCTCGCCCGTCGGCTCGCACGGAAGGGCTACGTCATCGGACTGGCTGAAAACGCGCAAGATTTGCTGCAACGTGTCAAACAAGACGACGTGGATCTGGTGTTGTTGGACATTGAAATGCCGGAAATCAGCGGCCTTGACGCCTTGAAAACTCTGCGCGAGCACTATTCTCCGGCCGAACTGCCGATCATCATGGTCACGGCAAAAACACAGAGCGACGACATTGTTAAAGCGCTGGATTTAGGGGCCAACGATTATTTGACGAAGCCGATCGATTTTCCCGTCGCGGTGGCTCGGATAGGAACTCAGCTGTCGCACAAACAAGCGCAGGAAGCATTGAAGGAAAGCGAAGCACGCTATGCCCTTGCGGCTCGTGGCTCAAACGATGGCCTGTGGGACTGGAATCTTTCGGCCAACGTTGTGCATTTCTCCCCTCGTTGGAAGGCCATGTTGGGCTATGAGGAAGGAGAAATCGGGGACAGACCTGAAGAATGGTTTGACCGGATCCATGACGCGGACCGAGAACGAGTCAAAGAGGAGATTGCCGCCCATCAAAAGGGATTGACCCCTCATTTCGAGAGTGAGCATCGCGTGCTGCATAAAGAAGGTAGCTTTCGTTGGATGCTGAGCCGCGGGGTCGCCGTCCATGACACTTCCGGAAATGTTTTGCGCATGGCCGGGTCACAGACCGACATAACCGAAGGAAAAGTCTCCGACCCACTGACGGGCCTACCCAATCGGCTGCTGTTCATTGATCGGGTAGGTCGGCTAGTCAAGCATACGAAGCGCCACAAAGACCATTTATTTGCGGTTCTCTTTATGGATCTTGATGGGTTCAAGATGATCAACGACAGCATGGGCCACCTGATTGGGGATCAACTCCTTCTTGGAGTAGCCAACCGGTTGGAGAAGTGTTTGCGGTCATCGGATACCGTCGCGCGTCTAGGGGAAACCTTCACCGTCGCGCGTCTAGGGGGAGACGAATTTACCGTCCTGCTCGACCATATCAAAGATCCGGGCGATGCCAAGCGCGCCGCGGACCGCATGATGAAGGCTCTGGCGGCGCCCTTCATTTTGGGCGGGAAAGAGGTGTTCACCTCCGTGAGCATCGGAATTGCGCTAAGCACTGCAGCCTACGAGCTACCGGAAGATATCCTACGAGATGCCGACACCGCAATGTATCGGGCCAAGTCTCTGGGCAAGGCCCGTTATGAGGTGTTCGACGCGGATATGCGAGCCAGTGTGATGGCTCGCTTGCAGTTGGAGACTGATCTGCGGCACGCCCTCGAACGGGGAGAATTTTGCAATTTCTATCAACCGATTGTTGCGCTCGTTTCCGGAGAAATTGCCGGCTTCGAGGCTCTGTTGCGATGGCAGCATCCAACTCGCGGGCTGCTCGGGCCAATTGAATTTATCCCAGTTGCTGAAGAAACCGGCCTTATACGCGAGCTGGGCTGGTGGAATTTGCGGGAGGCCTGCCGACAAATCAGTGAGTGGAGAGCAAGTTTAATTGCCCATCCTCATCTAACAATTAGCGTCAATCTGTCCGCCAAGCAATTTCTACAACCAAACCTGGTCGAAGACATTAGAAAGTTGCTCAGTGAACTCGCCCTTCCTCCGGAAGCTTTGAAGCTGGAGATCACGGAAAGCACGGTGATGGCAGACCCTTTGGCAGCCGTGGAGATGTTGCAGCAAATTAAATCCTTGGGTATCCACCTGGCTATAGATGATTTTGGTACGGGGTATTCTTCATTGAGTTACCTACACCGTTTCCCTCTCGATACATTGAAGATTGACCGTTCCTTCATCAGTAGCATGGGGAACGATGGAGAAGGTATGGAGATTGCCCGGACCATTTTGCCCATGGCCAATAATCTCCGGTTGGATGTAGTTGCCGAGGGCGTAGAGACAGTTCAACAGGTTGCCTTGCTGAAAAAACTGCACTGCAAATATGGCCAGGGATATTACTTTTCCAGACCGTTGTCCGTCGAGGGGACCACGGCATTATTGGCAGGAGACCTGAAGTGGCAAGCGTGCGAGCAAACCAAGTAGCTCAACAAGTGCCAGTACAGGGAGAACATGAACGGAGAGCGCCGCTCGGATGCGGGGCGAGAACTTTGACCACTGAATTACATAACGTATTCTTTGTTCTCCAAATTTGTCGATAGATCAGCTCTTATGAAACTCGCTTGGCAGAACATCATTCACGATCGAGCCCGCTTCTCTGTAACGGTGCTTGGAGTGTCTTTTGCGGTATTTCTGATGGTGTTTCAGGGAAGTCTCTTGGTCGGTTTCCTGCGGGCAGCGTCCAGGCTTATCGATGCCAGCGACTCAGATATTTGGATCACAGCGAGAGGAGTGCAGGCCTTTGAATTTGGAACGATGTTGGAAAGCCGGGTGAGAGAGATGGCGGCTGGTGTTCCAGGAGTAATGGAAGCTGACCGCGTGTGCATGGCGTTCGCGGTCTATCGTACTCCGAATGGAAAACAACAGGTCGTTGCCCTGGTCGGAGCGGACCCTAATGTAGGGAAGCGCTTCCCAGTTCCCGATGTGCCTGAACTGGCCGGAGAGATATCTCCTGACGCGGTTTTCTACGACGTGAGTGACCGAGACCTGATTGCGGTACGGGCATTGCCGACAGAAGTTGAAATTAATCGTCACCGCGCCAGTATCGAGCGCCAGATCGAAGGTTATGGCGCATTCCTCGGCGTCCCTTTTTTGTTTACTTCGTATCGCAACGCCGTCCGCTACCTGGGTTTCGGGCCTAACGATGCCATGTACATGGTCTTGCGAGTCGGCAAGGGCTCCTCCGTTTCGGATGTTAAACAAAGCCTGCAGAGACGGCTCCCCGAGGTCGACGTACTCACTCGGGACGAATTTGCTCACAAGTCTCGAATGTATTGGACGATAAAAACGGGGGCCGGCGGCGCGATTCTGACCGCCGCGGTTTTGGGTTTTTTGATCGGGCTGGTTGTTGTTTCTCAAACCATTTACGCGAACACGATGGAGAACATCGAAGAATACGCGACATTGAAAGCCTTAGGAGCGCCCAAGTCGCTCGTGGCGCGCATCGTCCTCACCCAGGCCTTGCTCTGTGGTGCAGTCGGCAGCGTTCTGGGGCTCTTCACGGTGATTCCGGTTGTCGATCACGCGAAGTCGCTGATTCCTTGGATCTATATGCCCTGGTGGTTGCCGGCCATCATGGTCCTGCCAAGCATGACCATGTGCTCATTGGCATCCATCGCTTCGGTTCGGAACGCTCTTACCGTAGAGCCTGGGAGGGTATTCCGTGCCTAAAAGTCGCCTCATGAATACCGTCTGTGAGGACTCAGCGGAACTTGTTTCGAATGCACTCCAGGCAGATCTGCTGAAAAGCCCGGCCAATTCCACGGCTTTAGCCGCTGAGGATCAGTTAGAATCTGGTCTCACCGTCCATGAGGTAGGTTCTAGTCATTTTCTAGGAGTCGAGGGTGCGAGTGTCTCGTTCGGCAAAGGGAGCGCGCGTGTTTTTGCATTGCGCGACATTTCACTCATGTTCGAGCGTGGAACTCTTTCCTTGGTCATGGGTCCTTCAGGGAGCGGGAAGACGACGTTGCTGTCCATGCTTGGCTGCTTGTTGTCGCCCGACGAAGGATCGGTGTTCGTGAATGATGTTGCGGTGAACCAGCTAGCCGAAGCAGAAAAGACCGCCATTCGCCAAAAGAAAATTGGCTTCGTGTTTCAGGCATTCCGCCTTTTCCACTCACTCTCGGCGATCGACAACGTTGCGATTGGTTTCGAACTTCGCGACCCGAAGCAGTCCCAACGATTGGAAATGGCGCGACATCTGCTGAATCAATTTGGTCTCGGTGATAAATGCAACCAAGAGCCCAATGAACTCAGTCCAGGAGAAAGGCAGCGGGTCGCCGTTGCAAGAGCGCTTGCGGGTAATCCTCCGATTCTTCTCGCGGATGAGCCGACCGCATCTCTGGATGCTCAAGCCGGAAGGAATATCTGTCAAATTCTTCGGAATCAAGTCGACGAACATGGAAAAACTATTGTGGTTGTGAGCCATGACCCACGCTGGCGGGAGTTTGCCGATCGCACAATCACTCTATGTGATGGCCAAGTAGAGCAAGAGGAGAAGAATCTATGACCGCCCGCAGCAGATGGGGCATTGGCGGCTCCGCCATTTTCCTGGTTGTTGTGACTGGCGCGTTCCTGGGCAATACACGGAGCAGGAATTCGGTGCAAGCTCGTGGGATACCTTCGAATAGTGCTACTGCGACTGTTGCATTTGCCTCTCCTGGAAGGGTCGAGGGCGCTTCGGAAACCACGCAGCTAGGGGCGGCCGCGGATGGGATCCTAAAGGCCGTCTACGTGAAGGAAGATCAGTTCGTAAAAAGAGGAACCCTGCTTGGCGAGATCGCCTGTGATGATTTGCAAGCGAGCTTACAAACTGCGATAGCCGAAGCCGACGGCGCACGCCAGTCAAGAATCCGGATTCTGCGGGGCGCACGTGACGAGGAGAAGAAAATAGCCAGTGAAAAGACGGCAGCCGCCCGCGCGACGTTCGAGGAGGCCAAATCGCGGCTGGAGATGCAGCGCGCTCTTTATCAAAGGGAGCAGGTGTCCAGGGCCACTTTTGAGCAAGCCGTCCGTGATCTCGGGGTCGCAGATGCTAATCTGCGAGCCGCTGTTCGAACCGAGGAGCTACTTGCCGCGCCTCCACTGGAGGAAGACAAGGCCCGAGCGGATGCAGACGTGCTTGCAGCGGAGGGTCGCGTTCGCACAGCCCAGGAGCGGATTGGGAAGTGCTCAATTGTTGCCCCGATTGATGGAACCATATTGAGGGTCTACGCCAGGCGTGGCGAATCTTTCAGCACAGTCACTCCCCGACCATTGTTCAGTCTCGCGGACACTTCCTCGCGGCACATTAAGGCGGAGATAGACGAAAGAGATGTCGATAAAGTGTCGATCGGGCAAAAGGTAGTTATCCAGGCAGACGCTCTGGACGGAAAGAGACTCAATGGGTCGGTCGTGAGAATATCTGCAATGATGGGTAGGAAGAGCATCTCCACGGGCGATCCATCCGACAAGAGCGACCGGGATATCCTGGAGGCCGTGATCGGCTTAGAAGACAACACTCGATCACTGCCAATAGGTCTTAGAGTTACAGTCCAGTTTTTGACTGCCAGCTCGTTGAAAAAATAAGAAGAACTGTGGCAAATGATCCAGTAGCGCTTCAGACGAGTTGGCGGCTTGGGACCGACTGCCAAGTCCTTCTTTTTTCAGTCCGGGCCCTAATTCGTAAGTCGTTGAAATGCCAAGCGTGGGTTGTTTCGATCCCCACCGCCCCTACCAACCATCCCATTTGCTGAGAATGACTTAGCGATTTCGCGAGGCGGCAAAACGCAGCAATAAGAGCGAGGAGCGTCGGCAGGCAGGAAAGGAAACTCGCGGCGCGGATCAAGACTACTCCCTTCCGTGCAATTCATTGTGCGCGCATACGCCCCTCTTCGAGGCTAGAGCATGTGTCCAAGTTCCTTGGGATAGAAGGCCCGCAAGTTCCTCGGCCTTGTCCCGAGGGCACGTATACCCCGTTTGCAAGCCACGAAACCCCTGTCTCCTGCATCGAATCTTCAAGTACAGTAGAGATTGCATTGACGTAAGGAGCCCAGAAAGAATGAGCGGAGCCATTTTCGATTTGACAGGAAAGCATCGCAGCAAGATCTGCGCGAGCGCGCTTTGGATGCTTGCCTTTGGCGCGCTCGCTGTGCCCGTGGCCGCGCAGCAAGAGAAAGGCCCTCTGCCACCGCCGCCTCCTGGCACGGTGGTTCCTTCCAGTGTGCCGGCCGACGCATCGCGGACAAACGCTTCCCCGCAGGTGACATCTTCCCATATCACCAACGAGCCGCCGGCCCTGCCCGTCGAGCAAATCATCCAAAAATTTACGCAACACGAGGACGAGTTCCGCAAGGAACGCGAAAACTACACCTATACGCAAATCTTCCTGTTCCAAACCATCGATGACGACGGCCAGGTGGACGGCGAGTATCGCATGACTAGCGACATCCTTTTTACTCCCGCGGGGAAGCGCTACGAGAAGGTGATCGAGGCCCCCGGGTCGACCATCCAGCGCATCACCATGGAGCAGCAGGATTTCGACGACATCGAGAAGATCTGGCCCCTCGTGTTGACCCCGAACGAGTTGCCGAAGTACGACATCAAATATGTCGGCCGCGAGCAGGTCGACGAGCTAAGTACCTATGTCTTTGACATTACGCCCATAAAACTGGAAAAAAACCAACGCTACTTCCAGGGCCGCATCTGGGTCGAAGACCGCGACATGCAGATTGTCAAAACCCACGGAAAGGGCACCGGTTTGTTGAAGAAAAAACAAGACAGTGCCTATCCGATATTTGAAACCTTTCGGGAGAATATCACCGGCCATTTCTGGTTCCCGACCTACACTCGTTCCGATGATACGCTGCACTTCAAGACTGGCCCCGATGTGCGTATTCGTGTGGCGGTTCGCTATACAAATTACAAGCGTTTCGGTTCAACCATCAAGATCGGGGCCGCCACGCAGGTGGACCCGGTCAAACCGTAGCGCCGGGAAGGGAAGCGCGTGGCCTTGCGCCTGCCTCGGTTAGCCGCTCTGTTCAGGCCGCCGCGCCAGCGGTACAAAGGAGCGCCCCTTCACGCGGTACGGGATTCCGCGCCACTTCACCGTGTTTGAAAAAAAACTCGCGATGTAGACGCATAAATTCAGGGCGTCGCGAACGGGAACCAGCCAAATCCTTCTTCGCACCACCGGATCTTGCAGTCCCCAAACGCCGATGGTCCAGGCTACCGCCAATCGGAGCGCCAAATACGCTCCCCAATAGCTGAGGGCCGCCGAAAATGCCGGTGCCACCAGCGTGACCAGCATGGCCCACAGCAAGCCAAACGTCATGGCCATGGCCGCATATCCTCCGGGGCGCAAATTTTTCAGCAGAATCGACCAGCGTAGCTCGTGCTTGAAGAATTCGCCCCAGGTCTCCCGCGGGAAAACCATCCACACCGGCTTGCGCATCAGTTCGATGCGGTAACCGCGCTTGAAGATCTCGTTACCCAGCGCAAAATCATCCGAGTGATGATTCACCAGCGATTCGAATCCGCCAATTTCCGCCAGCCGCGTTTTCGTAGTGGCCATGGTCCAGCCAAGCGCGAAGTCCAGGCTCCCAAGAATCTTAGCCACCAGTGTGCTCGCCGAAGAATCGGTGGGGACGCCCACGGCATCCACGTCGCCGGCCAAGCCGCCTTCGGTCATGCCGCGAAAAAACGCGGTAACGCAGCCGACCTTGGGATCGGCGAACGGCGCAACAACGTCGCGCAAATAATCCTGCTCGACCCGCACGTCGCTGTCATTGATCACCAGCAATTCGTGGCGCGCTTCCCGCGTCAGCCGCACCAGGCTGTTGGTTTTAAGCGTGATTCCCAACTGTTCCACGCCCACGATCAACCCAATCGCTTGTCTGGGATGCTCCTTCTGCAGTTTTTCGATGATGGGAACTACCGGGTCGTCCGTATCTGCAACCGCGAACAGGATTTCGTAGTCCGGATAATCCAGCCCGCAAAAGCTCGCGAAATTTTCATAGGCGCCGTGGTCCAAGCCGCGCACCGGCTTAAGAATGCTCACGGGCGGGGTAAACGAGCGGCCCACGGGAGGGAGTTTTCGCAAGCGCCGGAAGTAAACCAGCCCGGAGTAGATCGCCAGGCAGTAGTACACCAATGGGCCCAGGGCCGGCAGGAACACTAACCATCGTAAGGAGTGAAAAGGCACTATCTTCTTTTACTGCATTTGCAGGGAAAGCCGCAAGAAGGCCCGCGGAATGCAGCAACACACGGGGTCGTCACTCAATCCGGCCAACCGCTAAGCCGTCCTTGAAATAGGGGCAATTTAGTCCAGGCATTTCTTTTTCGGCAAGCGCCCAATTGGTTCCGAATTCTCTCTTAAGCCGCAAAAAATCTTCTCGTGTGAAATTGGCATACCCGTTCATGGATTCGACCTGCCGCTTCCAAACCAGTGCCAGATCGGCGGCAACCGCTGCATCTTGCGCGTAGTCGGCCAGTTTGCGACGCTTTGGGAGGGGACAAAACGGGTCTACCTGGCCAGTCCATCTGGCGAGCAGAGGGCGTATCTCGCGAAGATCGGTCCCGTATTCGAGCTCGCGCATGCCGGCGGAAAAATGGTGTTTACCAACCAATCTTACAAGCGAGGCCGGCAGGACTGCGTTGACGTTTGAGGGTTTGCCTCCAAAATGTCCGCAAGAAAATAATTGCGTCAAAAGGGGGCAAAACAGAGTCTGTGTTATAGTTTCTTCTAGAGTTATGGGCAGCCGGAATCCTAAGGCCACAACCTGAAAAGTGGTGTCACGGACAATCCAATGGCTTGGAATTTGGAAGTGGCATGCCGGATACGAAATCGCCGCGTCGCAGGAAGTGCCAATAAAAGAGGAAAATAGATTTTGAGGGTAAGGGATTTTTTTTGCCTTGTGCTGTTGACAGCGGCATCTCTGGTCGTGCACGGGTATCATCCGACGGCGGAAGACGCTGCAGTCTACGTTCCTGACATCAAATCAATTCTCAATCCATCACTGTATCCTTTTGGACGCGAATTCTTCACGTCTCAAGCGGGGATGTCACTATTACCGAATCTGATTGCCGCTTCCGTTCGTTTTTCGCATTTGCCGTTCGATTGGGTCATCCTTTTCTGGCACACGCTGTCCATATTTTTACTGCTGCTCGCGTGCCTGCAATTGAGCCGGGTTTTGTTTAGCGAGGAACGGGCACAATGGGCAGGCGTAACACTCTTGGTGGCACTGTTGACGTTACCCGTTGCTGGAACAGCCTTGTACATAGCAGATCAGTATCTGAACCCCAGAGCGTTTGCGTTGTTTGCGGGTATATTCGGAACGACAGCTGTGATTAAAAAGAAATACCTGCAGGCGGGACTGTGGATTTGCTGCGCCGCTACAGTTCATTTGCTCATGGTGGTTTTTGCCGTTTCCTGGTTATTCTTTCTGGTTGTGGCGAGTCGCTCTGGGTTGCGGCCCGTCCCGGCGTTGAGCTGGCTTCCTCTGGGAATCTCGCTCAAATATCCTTCCGCAGCCTATCGTGAGGCGGTGCAAACGCGTACGTACTTTTTTCTTTTGCAGTGGCAATGGTATGAGTGGCTGGGTATTTTCGGGCCACTGGCAATTCTGTACGGTCTTTCGCGCGTGGGGCGCAAACACGGACTGACGAATGTGGAGACCCTCTGCCGTGCATCGATTCCCTTCGTTCTCTTCTATTTTGTAGTCGCCGTGATTGTGATGATTCCGGACCGGTTGATTGCGTTTGCCCGTTTTCAGCCGCTGCGCAGCCTGCAGATTGTGTATGTGTTGCTCATCTTGATCGGTGGCGGTTTTCTGGGAAAATGGCTACTGAAGGGCCGCGCGTGGCTGTGGCTGGCGGTTTGCCTCCCGCTGAGCGCAGGGATGTTCTATGCCAGCCGCCAACTCTTCCCCGCCACGCCACAAATCGAATGGCCTGGTATCAGGCCTAAAAATGACTGGATGAAGACTTTTGCGTGGATCAAAGCAAATACCCCCACCGATGCCATCTTCGCATTGAATCCGGAGCACTTGAAGCTGCCGGGTGAAGATTATCAGGGTTTCCGCGGGCTGGCCGAGCGCAGCATGGTAGCGGATGCCGTGAGGGATTCAGGCGTCGTAACGTATTTCCCGTACTCGGGGATTGCCGAGCATTGGAAGGAGCAGGTGAACGCGCAGCAAGGCTGGTCAAAATTTCAATTGGCGGATTTTGAGCGCTTGCGCGCGAAGTATGGTGTGAGCTGGGTGGTTCTGGATCAGAAAGGTGATCTTGGCCTGGACTGTCCGTATGCGAATGCAAGTTTGCGGGTCTGCCGGCTTCCTTGAAATACGAAGTCGGCCTCCACGAAGTCGTAGAGAATGTTCCGGTAGACTCATATTCAGGGGATCTTGGACTGAACGGAATCAAGGCCGAACTCACGTGTAAAATCTAATGACGAGGCACGATCTGTTAAACGATACTTCACCGGCTAAAGTTTCCGAGTCGCAGAAACAGCGAGACTACAACGAGAACCGACGACGCTATTGGGACGAGTTCTGTCGAGAGTCCAGCGGATGGCAGCCTCTGCGCATGTTTTATCAGAAAAGACTAGCCGAAATTTATCGATTTCTGATACCGCCGGGCATGCGCGTGCTCGACGTGGCCACCGGCACCGGTCTGGTCGCGCAGGCTGCGCTCGCTTTGGGAATTGCCCCGCGTGATTTGATCGGCCTCGATCCGAGCGGAGTGATGCTGGAAGAAAATCAGAAGCTGCACGGCATTCAACTGGCGCAGGGTCTCGGCGAATCACTGCCATTTCAGGACGCGGCGTTTGATTTCGTCGTCATGGGTTACGCCCTGAGGC
>Ga0137418_10002357_pt1 | contig 17300 bp, 11 predicted proteins | sample CZODoug3_1_2_16f_FD_122242 | JGI IMG/M metagenome (GOLD analysis project Ga0137418, IMG submission 122242) | Vadose zone soil fungal communities from Angelo Coast Range Reserve, California, USA - CZODoug3_1_2_16fungal (Hybrid Assembly) | ecosystem: Environmental > Terrestrial > Soil > Vadose... | reverse complement strand
GGGGTGGTCTGGCTGTGCAAGGGATTCGAATCTGGTAGTGCGAAATTTCCGCATCAGGTGGCGGAAGAAGAACTGCCGTCCGGACAGCCGCGCGCCGCACTATCCGGGCCGAGCTTTGCCAGCGAAGTCGCGCGCGGTTTGCCGGCCGCCGTAACGCTGGCATCTCACGATCCGCGGTTTGCGGCTATGGCCTCACGGGAATTGCATACCGGCCGGTTGCGCGTTTACTCCAGCGACGATCTTGTCGGCGTGGAAACCGGTGGAGCGGTGAAAAATGTCATCGCCATCGCAGCGGGTGTTTGCGACGGCCTGAAACTGGGTGCTTCGGCGCGAGCGGCGTTGATTACTCGTGGCCTGGCGGAAGTGACCCGATTGGGAGTACGTCTGGGCGGGCGTACCGAGACCTTCATCGGACTTGCTGGCGCCGGCGACCTGCTGCTGACGTCAACGTCAGATTTGTCGCGAAATCGCCGGGTCGGACTGCAGCTTGCGCTGGGACGTCCGCTATCGGAGATTCTGGCAGAGCTCGGCCACGTCGCGGAAGGGGTCTACACGGCGCGCGAAGTATTACGAATTTCAAAACAACTCGGCGTCGAAATGCCGATCACATCGGCCGTCTCACAATTGCTGGACGGCACAACTCCCGCGCGCGAGTTGCTCGACAGCTTGTTGCAGCGCGGGCCAAAACCGGAGAGCGTGCGCTAGCTGTCCGCTCCCGCGAAGCCGTTCTGGCGCGCCACACATGGCGACAAAATGCCAGCCGTGTCCTCGCATGTTATGCGGATAGTCGGTGCACCCTGCGCGAATCTACGCTGCACACTGCCGTTGCTGCCGGTCCGCGGTCATCCCGCGGCATAAACCTCGCAAAGGAGAATCCGTGACGAAGGCCGGCGTGTCGGCTGCTTTAGCTCGGCTGTGGCGTGTAGCGGCAGGCACGGAGCTTCGCCGCAATGTCTTGGAGACCTACGGCACCCGCGTGCTGGTGGTAGCCGTGAGTTTTGCGACTGCCGTGGTGATAGCGCGCAAGCTCGGTCCTACTGGTCGTGGGTTCTATGCAGTGGCCTCAACCGTCGGCGCCATCGGCGTGCTGTTCAGCAATCTTGGTCTACACGCTTCCAACACCTACTATGTTGCAAAAGACCAATCGTTGCTATCGGCTCTCATCGGTAACACGTTAGCGGTCATCTTTGTGGCCTGTATCGTCACCGCTTTGGGTGGAATTGCCTTTGTCTTCTGGCCGGCGCTGTCACCCGTCCAAGGCACGCTTTTGCCGCTCGCGCTGGCTTCGATTCCGGTGGGTCTTGCCTATCTGCTCACTCAAGGACTGCTGCTCGGCGTTAACGAGGTACGGGCCTACAACAAGATTGAATTCGGCGGCAAACTCATAGCGCTGGTGCTGATCTGCATCTTTGCTGTGATTCACCAAAGCAATGTAGAACTGTTCTTTGGCGTCACTCTATCGTCCGTAATGCTCAGCTTCCTCTGGGCCCTTCTGCGCCTCAGACGAGTTTCGTCAGAGCCTCCTATGCTATCACTGGCCGTTTTCCGTCAGAGCATCGGCATCGGCGTCAACGCATATTTGATCGCCTTCTTTGGTTTTCTTGTATTGAGAATTGATCTGCTCATGGTTAAGTACATGCTAGGCGCGACGGAAGCAGGCTACTATTCGATTAGCCAGGTTCTCGCCGAGAACACCATGATGTTTCCAGTCGTTGTAGGATTGCTTTTGTTTCCCAAGCTTTCGGCCATAAAAGAGAGAGAAGAAAAATTGCGGGTGGCGGCTGAAGGCGTACGTGTGACGGCAGCCCTGATGTTGCCGCCAGTCGCGATTGCCGCATTGGCCGCGGCCCCCATCATCTCGACCGCATTCGGGCAAAACTTCCTCCCGGCAGTTTCCCCTTTCGTTTGGCTCATGCCGGGAACGTATTTCCTGGGGGTCGAAACTGTGATGGTTCAACTTCTGAATAGTGAGGGTTTTCCACGAATCATCGTTGTAGCTTGGGTTGCAGATATGATGATCAACGTGGCCCTGAATTTCTGGGCCATCCCTCGCTATGGGATAACCGGCGCATCCGTCGTCTCCTCTGTTTGCTATTTCCTGATGTTCGTGATTGTTTCTGCTGTCGTGTGGAAACGTTTCTACACGCCACAACCAGAGGTGGTTTGTGCGGCACACCTGCAGCCAATGTGAATTGGAGTTTCTTTTCCGGCTGTGGAATGGGTGGGGCCTTCGACCTCCCGTTGCTGGATGAAATCTTCCCGGTGAAAGCTCTAAGCTGCTTCGATTAGATCATTTTCTGTCAGCCTGAATCCAAATGCGATTGATAAGGGTCCTCAAACGGGAATCGCCGCTTACGGTCGCTCGCGAGGTCTTGTGGCGGGCACACAGGGAGTGGAACAAGAGGCGCGCAATTGGACGGCTAGAGCGCCCTGGCCATTTCACATTCCGGAGTGTTCCTTACTACAACCCAAACCTGCAGACGCTCAGCGAGCATAGCCGGGTGCTCATCGTCGCCTTCGCCGACGAGATTCGAGCCGGACGGTATCCCTTTCTCGGCTATGGCACAGCGGAACTCGGAACACGCCCGAAGTGGAACCTCGACTTTGTGTCCGGCGCGGAATGGTCCTATGTGCGGCGGGAGAGCCGCGAGTGCATTCGCCACGACGGCTCCGACGTCAAGGCGCCATACGAGCTTTCGCGTTTACAATTTCTGCCCGTCCTCGGTAAGGCGCATGTTATTACTGGCGACGGCTCCTATCGCCGAACGGCAAAGGACCTTTTGTCGCACTGGATTCAGTCCAATCCCGTTCCGGTGGGAGTGAACTGGACGGTGGCGATGGAGGCGGCGTTGCGCGCCATAAGCATGTGCTTCCTATTAACGCTGCTTTCTCCATTTCGCCGTGACGAGCAACCCTGGCTTGCAACCGTAACCCAGTCCCTCGTTCAGCATCTGCTCTACATCGAAGCGAACATTGAGTTCTCGTACTTATTGACCAGCAACCACTATTTGAGTGACGTCGTCGGGCTTTACTGCCTTTCTATGTTCCTCGACGGCGAGGGCATGACAGCGAGGCGCCTCGAATACCGGCAGCGAATCGAAGCCGAAATGGCAAAGCAGGTATACGAAGACGGTGGGGATTATGAGGCTTCCACTGGCTACCAGGTATTGGTCACGCAGCTTTTTACGGCGTCGTTGTTGCTGATGCGCACCGAACGCTCTGCTCCGCCTGCACCGGCGTTCGTCGAGCGCCTGAGGATGATGTTCCGGTTCCTGAACACCGTTGCCAGCGCGTCCGGCGAACTGCCGCAGGTGGGCGATTGCGACGACGGTCGGATCGAATTGTTGGTAAACGACCTCCAGCAGATGATCACGTGCCCAGTTGCAGAGAGGAATTCACTGAGGGTTCCCAACTTGCTCGGGCTGGGGCAGCGTCTCTTCGACGAAGGCGCCGTCGCTGGCGACGATGCCGCGTGGTATGGTCTCACCGAGACCACCAGAGTCCCCTATCCGAAACCTAAGATCAACCCTGCCTCGGTAGGCCCGATTACAGTTCTTCCAAAGTCGGGGATTGGGGTCCTGCGACACGGGTCCGCTGAATTGCTGTTACTCGCCATTCCGAACGGCATTTTTGGCAAAGGAAGCCATACCCACAATGACAAGCTCAGCTTCGTTTTGCGAGTCGGTGGTCAGGAAGTCCTCTCTGACTCCGGCACGGGATGTTACACACGTGACATAGCGACACGAAACCGGTTCCGCAGCACCGCTGCGCATAACACTCTACTGATCGATGGTGCGGAACAAAATCGCATTGACGCTGGTCCGGTCGGCCTTTTCGTCCTCGGAAACGAAGCAGCCGTTAGTCCTATACAACAAGGTAGCGGAGCGTTGGGCTGCTTCCTGCGCGCCTCACATACGGGATACTGCTCGCTTGGGGTCATGCACACGCGAACCATTCGCGCTTTTGACAGTGAACGGACCTTTGTCATTGAAGACGAACTCGAGGGCGATGGCGTTCACGATTTTGAGTTCAATATTCACCTTGCACCCAATCGAAGCGCAGAAGTAGTTGTGGCCGAAAACGGGATCATGTGCCGCATACTCGGAGACCGGCAAGTTCAGCTCACGGTCACCGGGCCTACCGGTCTTCAGGGGTCAACCGTGCCATCACTGATCAGCTCTACCTACGGCGTAACGGTTCCAGCAATAAAGGTGCGCTTCTGGGGAAGAACTGCAGTTCCCACGTGCATCACTACTCGTATCTCATGGGCGAATGTGGCCGATATGAAAAGTGCTCGGCCTGACTCCAAAGAGGAAGCCGAGATTTGCGACGCCGTCGCTGAGAGAGACTGCCGGGCATGAACTCCACTCCTTCGGTACACAGGCCTGTCCCTATTAGTGATTTTGCCGCAGGCGCACGGTCTACCGACTATCCGCTTTCCGGCCAGTCAATCGTGTGTTTTGCGGGCGAGGACTGGTGGTACCACCATCCCCATTCGAAGAACCACATCCTTAAGCGCCTGGCTCGTCATAATCGCGTACTGTTTGTGAACTCCATCACCATGGGCCTGCCGTCGATCGGCAATGCAGATTTCTTTAAAAAGATCCGCCGCAAACTTCGCAGCTATCTACGCTGGTTGCGCAAGGTGCCCGAAGGGCTGTGGGTGATGACGCCGATCAACGTGCCGCTCTACGGCTTGCCTATGGCGCGCATGTTGAATCGCCTGCTGCTCACGCTGCAGCTCCGTTTAGTGATGCTGATTCTTCGAATGCGCGATCCGATCATATGGGCGGCCATTCCTACGGCCGCCGACATCGTGAGCTCGCTCGGCGGTAAGCTGCTGGCGTACCAGGTTTCCGACAAATACGATTTCAACGAAGACAGTGCGCTTTCGCGAACCGTCATTCGCGACATGGATGCTCGCCTGAAACAGCTCGCCGCAGTGGTAATGTACTCCGGGCGGAAGCTGTACGAAGAGGCCGAAGTCACCCACCGGTATTTCCTCGAGCAAGCAGTGGACTACGAGCGCTTCAACAACTTGCCTCCGGAGACACCTAGGGATGTCGCTGTAATTCCTCGGCCCGTACTCGGATACGTAGGGGCGGCCGACTGGTATACGATGGATGTACCCTTAATTCAGCGCGTGGCCAGGCTGCGGCCCGATTGGCACTGGGTTTTCATCGGCGGGAAATCGAACGTATTGCAACTGTCCGAGCCCAACATCCATTTTCTCGGTCCCAAGCCTTATTCTGAACTTCCCCGCTACTACCGTCATATCGACGTGTGTGTATTACCTTGGGACCAGCACAACGTATTTACCAGCTACGGAAGCGCGATTAAAGTCCGGGAATATCTTGCAACCGGTAAGCCTGTTGTGATTTCTCCCCTGTACGAGTACCTCCACACGCCGGGCGTGAAAATCTACCGGACCATCGAGGAATTCATGGCGTTGGTTGCAGACGCTCTGACCTGCGATACTCCTCGCGAGCGCCAATTGCGGCAGGACACTGTTCGGGACTGCACTTGGGACGTCCGCGCCAGAGAAGTCGCGAGCCTCTTTCGTCGGCTTCTCGATGGCCAAGCCGTTAGCAAGGCCGTGCTGCCATGCATTGGGCAGACCGATTCGAAGCGCGCCTGAGTAGAGTCAGTCGCAGATGGGTCCCATGAACTTGAGAGCGAGAATCACAACATTTTGGGGACTCTGGGAAGGGCGAGGATTGCCCAGGATCCACCATGCTGTTGAGGAGGTATGCTAATGTGCGGTATTGTCGGAGCGTTTTCTTTCACTAACAGTGCTTTCCAGATCTCAGAGCCTTATCTGATACGCATGCGGGACGTGATGTCACATCGCGGACCAGATGGGTCTGGGGTTTTCGTCTCTGCCGATCGGCGGCTTGGCCTGGGTCATCGTCGGCTAGCGATCATTGACTTATCGGAAAAAGCCGCACAGCCGATGGCGAATGAGGACCATACACTATGGGTGGTTTTCAACGGTGAGATTTACAACCACGCCGAAATTCGTGCGGAACTGGAGACACGAGGCGGACACCGCTGGAAGACGGATCATTCTGACACTGAAGTCATCCTGCACGCATTCGAGGAATGGGGTATCGACTGCGTTCACAAGTTTCGCGGCATGTTTGCCATTGCTCTGTGGGATGCGAAACAGCACCAGCTATGGTTGATTCGTGACCGCATCGGAGTCAAACCGCTCTACTACAGCATTCACCATGGACGTATCACCTTCGCTTCAGAAATCAAAGCATTGCTGGAGGACGAGCAGCAGGAGCGCGCTGTTAATGAACAAGGACTTTATTATTATTTGTCGTTCAATGCAACACCAGCGCCACACACCCTGTTTTCTGGCATCCAGAAGCTCCCCCCGGCTACCTGGTTAAGAGTCAGCGAAAACGGCCACATCCAAGAATCACGATACTGGGACGTTTGGGATCACACCGAGCCATTGACGAAGGTTTCAGAGGCGGAGATTGCCGAACGCATCCTATCAGAACTACGCACTTCCGTTAAGCTCCGCAAGATCAGTGACGTGCCAGTTGGGGTGTTTCTCTCCGGCGGGATTGATTCCAGTACGAACGCGGCGCTCTTTTCCGAAGGGCATGGTCAGCCAGTCAACACCTTCTCCATTGGCTATGACCAGCAATATGAGAGCTATCCAAGCGAGCTTCACTACGCCCGCAAAATGGCGCAGGTGGTGGGCGCGGAACATCATGAGCTGTTGCTTCGGGAAACCGATCTGCTCGACTCTTTGCCTCAGATCATTCGACATCAGGATGAGCCACTGGCAGACCCGGTTTGCATGCCGCTCTACTACGTTTCAAAGCTCGCTCGTGACTCTGGTGTCATCGTTTGCCAGGTGGGCGAAGGCGCCGACGAACTGTTCTGCGGCTACCCTTATTGGAACTCCTCCCTACGGTTGCAGCGCTATAGTAGCATGCTCCCAATTCCCAGCGCCCTGAGGAATGTGGCACTGGCTAGCCTCCCTTTCGTAGAGGGCGGCCCAAGCGCATCTTATCGACGTCAGTGGTCGTGTGAACTCCTGCGGAGAGCGTTGTCGAAACGGCCAGTATTCTGGGGTGGGGCGGAAGTTATCAGCGATTCGCAAAAGCGCCACGTGCTCTCGCCACGCTTGCGCAAGGCATTCGCAGAGTTTAGTTCTTGGGAGGCCCTACGGCCAATTCGCCGGCGCTTCGAAGAGAAAGCCTGGGAGCCGTCGCCTCTCAATTGGATGACTTATCTCGATTTGAATCTGAGATTGCCGGAGCTGCTACTCATGCGTGTTGACAAGATGAGCATGGCGGTGAGTTTGGAAGCACGCGTCCCATTTCTCGATCACAAGTTCGTAGAGCTGGCAATGAGCATTCCCGGGGCGATGAAAACCAGAAATGGAGTGCTCAAATATATTCTGAAGAAGGCAGTCCGGGGTGTAATACCGGACGAGCTGATCGACCGCAAGAAGCAGGGCTTCGGTGTACCGGTCTTCGAATGGTCTGAAAGCAAGTTCGGAGAGTACATGGTGAAGGAGCTCAAGGATTTTTGCGAAGGCACGGACTTGTTTCAATTTGAAGGAGTCTTGCCTTTTCTGAAAAAGAGAGGATGGGCAATGTTGAACGTCGCGTTGTGGTGGAAGCAGTACATTGGCTCCCCTGGGGTCGTGCCGCGCGGTATCTCCAGAACAGTCCCTTCAGAAACCCATTCAGCCCATGCTCGGAGTGTACCGTTGTCTGTTGAAAGGAGTGCATGAGCCACATATTCCACCTCGGCCATCCGTCCGCCTTTCCGTTAGCTTAAGAGCGAACAATGTCCCACCAATTCCTTGCATCAGTAAACTTATGAAAAAGAGTGCCGGGCATACTTTGCTGCTAGTAGCGTCCTTCACCGCCGCGAATGCAATAGCGTGCCGTGGTGTCGACAGAAACAATGGAGGTCAGCCAAACGCCAACACTATATATCTCAATCGAGACCTGTCCACCCACAATCTTTCACAATGGACGCATTTGGACTATGGCTTAGGTAGCGACAGGGGTTCGAACAATAGCGTCGCTGGGTACTTGTGGTATCACACAAGCGTTGGAGGGCGCAATGCCGTAGGTATGACTGCTACTCCTACCGCTCACGCCTCGCCGGCACGGAACAGTGACAGTGTCTACCTTTGGGACCCGTCTCATTACTGGAATTACAAGCCGTACGAAATCTGGTTGCGCACTTCGGTCATGTTCCCTTCCGCGGCGACTATCTCGACAGTTGGCGCCACAGGTGAACACCCCTTCCAGCCAACGACGGGTGAGTGGAACTGGTTCCTCGAATTCCACAACGATAGCAGCCCGTTGCCGAGTTGCGCGCGTGAATACGCCAATGTTGCTTTCGACGTGAAGACCGATGATCGTGTTCAGAGCGGTGTCGTCGGAACACAGAATGTGCGCATGGCCGTCCGTATCATGGGCGGCGATGACTGCGCGCCAAACATCGTGTGGGTGAATGGCCCGCCCCTTGTGTGGGATCACTGGTACGAAATGCTGCTGCGCATCAAGTGGGACCCCAGTGGCGGCATCTTCGAGTGGTATCTGGACAACTTCAATACCCCGTACTACTCAAACCTGAGGATTCCTACGTTGTATACCCGCCCAGCCGGGTACGTGAGCCCCAGCTATACGTCGCTGACGCTTACCAACTATCGCTGGCATGCGCCTTGGGCCTCGACCATCTATTTTGGGCCCCTGGCGGTCAGCTCGAACCCCAGCTCCGTGCTGAACGCTTTCTGAACGACAGGATTGATATTTTGTCCGGGGCACCCAATCTAACATCCTCATTTTCGCGGCCTGCCGAAGTGGTTGGAGAAAACCGGCGTTGGTCCTTATATGCCAAATGGGTTCTGTTTGGGATGATTGCTGCAGTTCTGATGTTTGTCGTGATGTCAATTCACGACTTTCTTGCGGTAACAAATCCGGTTGGGCAGGGAATCCTTGTCGTGGAAGCCTGGATCCCTGAGCAGGCACTGGCTGAATCCGCAAGAATATTCAATTCGCGGCATTATAGTTACTTTGTCATCGTGGGTGGGCCAATCCAGGGAATGGGTAACAACTCCAATCATCCGGCGAGCTACGTTGACCTGGCCACGGAGAGGCTCGAGAAGCTCGGATTTGACACCAAGAAGCTAGTTAGGATAAGCGTCCCGGGCGTATCGTTTGGCCGCCGCACCCTCACCAGCGCCACAGCGGTTGAGCGTTGGCTCAGTAGCTCGGAAATCTCCGTCTGTTGTGTGGACGTTGTCACTGTTGGAGTGCATGCAAGAAAGAGCTGGATCCTTTTCCGGCACGCGCTCGGTGACGGTTATCGGATTGGAATCATCGCCGGCCCCGAGGTCCCTTACGATGGGCGCTTCTGGTTTTTCTCGACAGAAGGAATCTGGACCGTCGTTCGAAATTTGGCAGGCTATGTGTACGCGAAGGTCTGGATTCTCCGAATCCCGAGGGCATCCTCCCAGCAGGAACCGGGGCGTCGAGTGTTGATTTGCCGGAGTTGCGGGATCGTGCGCGGATTCATGCGGCGCACAGTTGAACTGTCTTAATTGATTAAATCGGAGGGGACAACCCCAAAGGAGAAGATGATGCGCAACAAACGAAACTCGTTCTGGGAGTCCATGAGTCAAAATCGAGACGCTAAGGTGAGTCCGTTACGTTCACGTTGGTGTTCGTCTTTGCTCTTGGTATTGCTATTGGTACTGGGGTGCGGTCCGGCGGCGGCTCAGTGCGACGTCTATGTCGCGAACCGCGAGTCAAACAGCGTTTCGGTGTTTAACACCCTTACCGACGGTCTGGAGGCGATGATCCCGGTCGGAAATCAGCCCCTTCGTGTAGCCATCACTCCGAACCGGGCCTTCGCTTATGTAACCAATTCTATGCATGTAGGTTTAATTGTTTCGAACTCCGTCTCGGTGATCGACACTGCCACCTACGCAGTTGTGGCCACGATCCCAGTAGGGCAATACCCTAACGGCGTGGCTATCACCCCGAACGGCGCCTTTGCCTATGTGGCGAACCTGGCCTCCAACAACGTCTCGGTGATCAACACGACCACCAACACGGTCGCGGCCGCGGTCGCGGTGGGAACTAGCCCCTGGCGCGTGGCCATCACGCCGAATGGGGCCTTTGCCTATGTGACGAATTCTGTTTCGAACAACGTTTCCGTGATCGACACCGCCACCAACAAAGTGGTGGCCACGGTGGCAGTGGGGAGCAACCCTGCCGGTGTGGCCGTCGCGCCGAACAGGGCCGTCGCCTATGTGACGAATTACGCTTCGAACAACGTTTCCGTGATCAACACCGTCACCAACAAGGTCGTGGCCACGGTGGCAGTCGGGAGCAGCCCGGTCGACGTGGCCATCACGCCGAATGGAGCCTTTGCCTATGTGGCGAATGACAGCACCGGGAACGTTTCGGTGATTGACACGAGCACAAACACTGTAGTGACCACGGTCCCCGTGGGAGTAACACCTCGTGGCGTGGCCATTACCCCGGACGGTGCCTTTGCCTATGTGGGCAATGAAACGGACAGTACAATCTCGGTGATCGACACCGTCACTCACACCGTAGTGGATACGGTACGGGCGGTAGCAGCGCTACCTGAGGGTCTAGCCATGACTTTCCACCCTGGGGCGCTCAGGCCAGGGTGTAGATAGGGGCTGAGGGAGACCGCCCCAGTTTCATCGGCAGGTGCCTGCGCTGCCGGCGGCCCGATGGGCTATCCTCAAACACAGCATGCTGGAAAGACGACCTAGGGTAAGATGCCAACGAATGTCTTTGTAAGCGGCGAGTATATTCAAAAGATCCCTCAATGGCACACGGAAGATTCATCCTGGAAGGCGAAATGCGTCCTGCAGATGATTGAAGATAACCGGCTCTCACCGCACACAATCGGTGAGGTTGGTTGTGGGGCCGGAGAGGTGCTGAGGCAATTACAGCTTCAGATGTCCCCCCAGTGCCTCTTCTCCGGATATGACATTGCTCCCGCGGCGATCGAGCTCTGTAAAAGCCGTGAGAACGACCGGCTCCGCTTCCGATTGGCGGATATCGTCAAAGAGCCAAATGCACACTTTGACTTGCTTCTGGTTTTGGATGTCCTGGAACACCAGGAGAACTATTTCAGTTTCCTGCGTGACATAAAGCCGCTGGCGCCCTACAAGATTTTTCACACCGTTCTCGACCTCTCGGTATACTCGCTCATACAAAAAGATGGTCTGACGAAGCGCCGGCGGGTGCTTGAGGATCTTCACTTCTTCACAAAGGACACGGCACTTCAGGCCCTGCTCGATGAGAACTACGAAATTCTCGATTGGTTCTATGCGCCGCGTTCGATCTACCGGTCTTCCCGGATGGCGGAGAAAATCCGCCAGTTGCCCCGCGCCTTGTGCTTCACGTTTCACAAGGACTTCGCCGTGCGCCTATTGGGAGGATACACGCTTTTCGTGCTGGCAAGATGAAGAGCACGGGCGCCGGACTTCACCCCGCCCTGCAGCCGCTATGAAAGGAAGTTCCCGCACGAAGCTTCGAGGCGGATTCAAATTCTATGGAAAGATGTGACGTCGCAATCATAGGCGCTGGCCCGTACGGTATGTCCGCGGCCGCCCATCTCCTGCAATTGAAAGGCTTGGACGTAAGGCTTTTTGGCGAACCTATGTCTTTCTGGGAGCGGCATATGCCCGAGGGAATGCATCTACGCTCCCCTTGGGAGGGCTCCCATATCGCCGACCCGGGAAATCGATTTACGCTGGACGAGTACCGGGCACTACATGGGAATCATCACTTGGCGGATCCAGTGCCCCTGAAGAACTATATTAGCTACGGGCACTGGTTTCATCAGCATGCTGCGCTGTCGTCGGATCGGCGCAACGTAATGCGAATTGACTTGGCCCCGCAGGGATACCAGCTCATCCTTGAAGACGGCGAAGCGCTGTGTGCGCGGCGAGTTGTAGTGGCAGCGGGCATCCAGCCCTTTGCCCATCGCCCGAAAAAGTTCGAGGGTCTTTCCCCATCGTTGGTCACGCACACGTCGCAGCAAAGGGACTATGGAAAGTTCCGCGGTAAGGAAGTCCTCGTCATTGGTGGTGGACAAAGCGCCCTCGAGGCGGCTGCTTTTCTAAACGAAGCGGGGGCTCGCGTGGAAGTCCTGGTTCGCGATTCCAATGTACACTGGCTTGGACGCCACCAGTGGATGCGCTCGAAGGGGCTCGCGTGGATGTTCTATGGCCGGGGCGGCATAGGTCCAGTAGGCGTCAGCCTGGTCGTCCAGCGGCCGAATCTGTTCCGCCGGCTGCCGCGCCGCATCCAAGACCGGTGGGGGGCGCGGGCGATGCGGCCTGCGGTTGCACCGTGGATGAGGCCTCGTATCCAGAATGTGATCATTCATACGGAACAATTCTTGGACCAGGTGCGAATTGAGGGAGAGCATCTCCGCGTTCGATTGGATGACAGAACCGAGCGCGTTGTGGATCATGTGGTTCTCGGAACCGGTTATCGCGTAAATGTCGCCCGGTATCCTTTTCTTGCACCCGACGTTCTGCGGCGGATAGATCTTGTAGACGGCTATCCACGCCTCGATGCGGGGTTCGAAACTTCTTTGCCCGGGCTGCACTTTCTGGGAGCTCCGGCAGCGTGGTGTTTCGGACCGCTGATGAAGTTCGTCGCCGGAACGGAGTTCGCCTCGCAAGCGCTCTCGTGGCGGATTCAGCACGCCAAGAAGTCCCAATTCGCCTTTCAGCGCACAAACGACTTTCAGTTCGGGCCGCTCGGATTGGAGACCAAGCCCCGCAAATCAGAATGATAGCTTTGCGTCATTAACTATCGCGATGGGCGAAGTTACAACAGTTGTCGATTCGGTTATCCATCCCCATGCTTTTTGACTCCCCTGTTTACTTCATCTTCTTGATCGTTGTCGTGCTGGCGTACTGGCGCCTCAGTCACCGCGCGCAGAACGTCTTTCTGCTCCTCGCGAGCTATTTTTTCTACGGCTGGTGGGATTGGCGCTTCCTTGCACTCATGATCGGGAGCACGACGGTAGATTTTCTGATCGCGCAGAAAATCGCCCAGAGTCGGCCGAACCCAAACCGCAAGAAGTGGCTTATCTTCTCACTTGTTTTAAATTTTGCGATTCTCGGGGTCTTCAAGTACTTTAATTTTTTTGTGGATTCCTTTGCGGGTAGCTTGGATACCCTGGGCTTTCACCATATTCCTCTGCCTTTGATCCGCGTTATCCTTCCCCCGGGCATTTCGTTCTACACGTTTCAGGAAGTCGCTTATATCGTTGACGTTTACAAGGGAAGACTGGAACCCGCCAAGTCCTTCGTTGACTATAGTCTATTCATTAGTCTGTTTCCCCACTTGATTGCGGGGCCCATTCAAAGGCCGTCGCATCTGCTTCCTCAGGTTCAGAATGGTCGCGCCTTCGATGCGGATCGTTTTTTCGACGGCATGCTGTTGATTTTTTCTGGCCTTCTCCGCAAGTGCGTGGTTGCAGACAATTGTGCTCTCCTGGCGAACGCGGCCTTTAGCGGCCAACTCGGAAGTCCAAACTTCTGGGTCATTCTCCTCGGCACCTATGCGTTCGCTTGGCAAATCTACGGAGATTTCAGCGGTTACAGCGATATTGCGCGTGGGAGCGCACAATTGCTTGGCTTCCACTTCATGGTTAACTTCCGGCAGCCGTTCTTGTCACAAAACCTTCAAGAGTTCTGGCGACGCTGGCACATCAGTTTGAGCACCTGGCTGCGCGATTATTTGTATATCCCTTTGGGTGGCAACCGGGACGGGGGTTGGAAAACCGATCGAAATCTTCTCACAACCATGCTTCTTGGAGGTCTCTGGCATGGCGCAAACTGGACGTTCGTCGTGTTTGGTGCCATCCACGGTGTCGTCCTGTCCATAGAGCGCTTTTTTTCCGTAGCCAAGAAGAAGCCAGCGGACGCAGTTCGGTCCAGTAGCTTTACCGGCTTCCTGTCCCTTTGGTCACAACGGATTCTCACCTTCAACATTTTTTGCTTGAGCTTGGTATTTTTCCGATCACCATCACTCAGTTCAGCCGTGCAGTTCCTCGGTGGACTGTTCCACTTCGCCTGGCGGAGCGAATATGTCTCAGCTTTTGTGATGCTGTGCATGTTTTCTCTCCCTTTGTTGTTTGTGGACCTGTTGCTGGAAGCCAGCGACAATGAATATCCATTTGCGGAGGCCCCTTATGCAGTTCGCACCGGCATGGCGGTTATCGCTTTCGTCGTACTGGCGGTCTTTTCGGGCAGTAAATTCAGTACGTTCATCTACTTCCAGTTCTAAATCTGCGACCCTGCGCTACGCTGCACTACTGGCGGGAACCTGCGCGATCCTGCTTATTGGCCTGGAGATTTTTTCCATTTATGCGGTGAAGCATTATTCAGTCACCTATGCGCGCGTCTCGCGACAATACGCCGAAGCCGTAAGAGTGTATCCCGCGGCTCCTACAGAACCGACTTCTGTCCTGATGGTGGGCAATTCTTTGCTGCTAGACGGCGTCGACGTTGACCAACTCCGAAAGCTGACCACCAGCACCTTGCGGATTTATCCAATCTTCCTCGAAGGCACAGGTTACTACGATTGGCTGTATGGGCTACGTCGCCTGTTTCGCCAGGGATCAAGGCCCCAGGTCGTCGTGATCGGTTTCGAAGTGAACACGGCTCTAGCAAACGGCGTGTGGGACGAGTCCCCGATGATGCTCTTTGATGCCCGGGACGTCTTAGGCGTAGCTTCCGATTTGGCGTTGGATCACACCGCAACAAGCAACCTCTTGCTGTCGCACATGAGCGCATTCTGGGAGATGCGCGGCTTCTTTCGAAGACGGATTCTTCTTCGCCTGGTTCCCCATTTTGAAGACCTTTTTCCCTTCGTTCGATCAGATCTTACCATTCCGCAGGGGGGAGAATTTGAAGCGATTCTAATGTCTCGCCTGCGAACCCTCCGCGAACTATGTGAGGCTTATGGCGCCAAACTGATTCTCGTGATTCCGCCGACTCCATCTTCGGAGAACGCGGTCCGCCGAATGGCCATAGCCTCCCAGAAAGTCGGAGTGAACGCATTGGTGCCGATTGATCCGATGGCGCTCTCGCCAAGGTTCTACCAGAGAGATGCTGTCCATCTCAATGTCGATGGCGCGGTGCGCTTCACATTCGCTTTGGCTGTTGACCTTTCTAAGACGATTAAGGATGTAGCAAATAATCTTTCCTGATCCAGGAGGCCAGTATGTTCCAGACTACATGCGATGTGAGTGTCATTCTTAGGTGCGGGTCGTATGTCTGCCTCCGCTCACCGCAGCCGGCAAGGATAGTAAAAATGAGGAAATTGAATACTCTCCTGTTCGTGTGTTTCGCCTTGCTTCTTGCCTCGACGGTCCGCGCCCAGACCTCCGGGGTGAACAACGCCCAGCTGAATGGTGACTACGCATTTACCTTCAATGGGTTCAACGTGGGCGCTGGCGGCTCGTCTGTTTTCGCAACCGTGGGAAGATTCAGCGCGGACGGGGCCGGGAATGTGACGAACGGTGAAATGGACACCAACGGCGTAGGTCCCGCAGCCGTGCTAACTGCTCAAACGTTCACCGGGGCATATGCGATCGGTGCGGACAACAGGGGTGTGATGACGTTAAATACCCAGGGCGGCTCAGCGAGGCTCGCGTTCGCTATGATGCCCAATGGCAACGCCCAGTTCATCAAGTTCGATGCCGCGGGAGGGACCGGAACGGTCGGCTCGGGCACCATTGAGAAGGTGGACACTACTGCGTACAACACGGCCAACATAACTGGTGATTACGCGTTTGGAGTAGCAGGCTTCGACGCCTCGAACAATCGCGCGGCGTTCGCGGGCCGTCTTACTGCGAACGGGGCGGGCGCTTTCACCAATGGAGCCGCGGACATTGGCCAATTTGGCACCACCAGTTCCGTGATCTTTACAACTGCGAACTACGCGGTATCTGATACCACTCGCGGACGGGGGGCCATAAATCTGGCCTCCTTAATCGGAGGCGCGTCTCGGAATTTCGATTTCGTCTTTTACGTCGTGAACGCGGGAAAGCTGTTCGCGATGGAGACGGACGGCGTAACCGGTTCGACCCCGCTTCTAAATGGCGTCGTGCTGCAACAGCAAACTCCCGCCGGAGGTTTCTCCAACGCCTCGCTGAATGGCGACATGGTGCTTTACCTTACAGCGCGCTCTATGTGTGGCAGCGGATCCGTCCCTGTGGCGATCGTGCTCGTGGGTTTGCTCACTGCCGGTGGCAATGGCGCTCTCTCCCTAACCTTCGACCAGAACTGCGGCGGGGCGACGAACTCCGTCACGGCCTTGATGGGTACGTACATTGTGGCCACGAATGGCCGGTCAACGATGATGATCGGGCAGTATAATACGGTTGCCTACCTGGTGAGCGCGAACCAGGCCTTCTTCCTTGGCACAGATAGTTCTGGGTTCGTCGATCCCCAGGCAGCGGGGTCGTTAACCAATAGCGCGGTGCAGGGTACCTATGCTGGCTCGGCGATCAGCCCTGCGACATCGAATGTTGCTATCTTCTCGGGCGAGTTCACTGCGGACGGTGCCAGCCCGACGGGCAATATTACTGGCATCGAGGATATCGGCGCTTCGAGCGGACCGGTCTCGGGCTCGGCGTTCAACGCCACATACTCCATTTCCTCTTCGCCGACAAATGGAAGGGGAACCATGACGATCACTTCTGGGTCTGGAGGGAGCGCCGTCGTGTACGTGGTGTCCCCATCGAAGTTCGTAGTGGTCCCGTTGAACGATCCGAATCCCGCAGTCTGGATCTTCGAGGGGTCTTCACTCCCTTCAACGCTCTCGTCGCTGGCGCTGGACCCGACGAGTGTCGTCGGCGGCGTGCAATCCTCCACGGGTACGGTGACCCTAAGCGGACCGGCTCCCGCGGGGGATGCCCAAGTTCTGCTCTCCAGCAGCAATACGGCGGTGGCCAGCGTGCCTTCAAGTGTCACTGTTCCGGCCGGAGCCACCAGCGCAACCTTCACCGTGACGACCAGTACGGTAGCCGCATCGACCTCGGTCACCATCTCCGCGTCCTATGGTGGAGTGAGCAAGACGGCCGCGCTCACCGTGACGCCTTCAGCCCCACCACCCCTCTCGTCGCTGGCCCTAAACCCGGCGAGTGTTGTCGGCGGCGCGCAATCATCCACGGGCACGGTGACCCTGAGCGGGCCGGCTCCCGCAGGGGGTGCCCAAGTCACGCTTTCCAGCAGCAATACA
>Ga0137418_10002356_pt1 | contig 17303 bp, 15 predicted proteins | sample CZODoug3_1_2_16f_FD_122242 | JGI IMG/M metagenome (GOLD analysis project Ga0137418, IMG submission 122242) | Vadose zone soil fungal communities from Angelo Coast Range Reserve, California, USA - CZODoug3_1_2_16fungal (Hybrid Assembly) | ecosystem: Environmental > Terrestrial > Soil > Vadose... | reverse complement strand
GCGGAACGCGCCGTGCCCACGTGTGATGGTGGGCACGCTTCGCTTTGCCCACCCTACGGATCCCGATTTCTACAGCGCCTCCGAGAACCGCATTGCTTCTCCCCGCCCCGGCGTGACGACCTCGCCCTCCCACATCACCCGCTGGCCGCGCACGACGGTGCCGACCGGCCAGCCCGTCACCGTCACCCCGTCATAGGGCGTCCACCCCGCCCGCGAGCCGACGCCGGCGTCGGTGATGGTGGCGCGGCGCTTGAGATCGACGATGGTGAAGTCGGCGTCGTAACCGACCGCGATGCGGCCCTTGCCGGCGATGCCGAACAGGCGGTTCGGTCCGGCGCTGGTGAGATCGACGAAGCGCTGGAGCGTCAGCTTGCCGGCATTGACGTGATCGAGCATGAGCGGCACCAGCGTCTGCACGCCCGTCATGCCCGAGGGACTCTCCGGATAGGGCTTGGCTTTCTCGGCACGGGTGTGCGGCGCATGATCGGAGCCCAGCACGTCGACGATTCCTTGATCCAGCCCGCGCCACAACGCGGCGCGGTGGCTCGCCTCGCGCACCGGCGGGTTCATCTGGGCGAGCGTGCCGAGCCGCTCGTAGCATTCGGGCGCCGCGAGCGTCAGATGATGCGGCGTCACCTCGACCGAGGCGACGTCCTTGTGGGCGGCAAGATACTCCATCTCCCGCGCGCTCGTGATGTGCAGCACGTGGACGCGCTTGCCGGTCTCGCGCGCGAGGGCGACCAGACGCTGCGTGCATTGAAGCGCCACCGTCTCGTCACGCCACACCGGATGCGAGCGCGGATCGCCCGCGATGCGCTGGTCCTTGCGCTCGCGCAACCGGTACTCGTCCTCGGAATGGAAGGCGGCGCGCCGGCGGATGGCTTTCAGGATATTGCGCAGGCCGTCGTCGTCCTCGACCAGCAACGACCCGGTCGACGAGCCCACGAACACCTTGACGCCGCAGCATCCCGGCAGCCGCTCGAGCTCGGGCAGCTCCCGGGTGTTCTCGCGCGTGCCGCCCATGTAGAAGGCGAAATCGCAATGCATGCGGTGATGGCCGCGCGCGAGCTTGTCGGCGAGCGCCTCGGCGCTGGTCGTGGTCGGGTTGGTGTTGGGCATCTCGAACACGGCCGTGACGCCGCCGAGCACGGCCGAGCGCGAGCCGGTCTCCAGGTCCTCCTTCTGGGTCAGCCCCGGCTCGCGGAAATGCACCTGGGTGTCGATCACGCCCGGCAGGACGTGCAGGCCGGCGGCCGCGATCGTCTCGCCGGCCGACGCGCGGGCGAGATCGCCGATCGCCGCGATCCTGCCGGCCGTGACCCCGATGTCGCGCAGGCCCTCCCCGGCCTGATTCACGACGATTCCGCCCCTGACGATCAGATCATAGGTGTCGGTCATTTCATCCATTGCCCTTGAGGCGCGCGACAGAGCGCCTTACGTTCCGACGCAAAGCTTGGCAAGGGTTCTCCAAGGGTCATCCAGAACATGAAGGCAGCACTGCTTCCCGACCGCGGCGTCGTCAAAGTGGGCGGCGAGCCGGCGCGAGGCTTTCTGAACGGGCTGTTCACGGCCGATATCGGCCGCGTGACGCCCGAACGGCCCTGCTTTGCGGCGCTGCTCAGCCCGCAGGGAAAGATCATGGCCGACGGCATCGTGGCCGAGGCGCCGGCCGCGGACGGCGGCGGCTTTTTCATCGACTGCCCGCGCGCGCTCGCAAAAACGCTGGCGGACAAGCTGAATTTCTACAAGCTGCGCGCGCCCGTCACGGTCGAGGATCTCTCGGAGGCGCTGCGCGTGCTGGCGCTGTGGGATGGCCAGGGGGTCACGGACTATGGGCTGGTCTATCCCGACCCTCGCCTGCCCGCCCTCGGTTCACGGGTGATGCTGCCGCCGCATCTTGCCCAGGAGGCGGCGGCCGACCTCGGCGCCGCGCTGGTCGAGCCGCAATCCTACGAGGCGCACCGCATCGCGCTCGGCATCCCGCGCGGCGGGCTCGACTTCAGCTATGGCGACGCCTTCCCGCACGAAACCGACATGGACCAGCTGCACGGCGTCGACTTCGCCAAGGGCTGCTATGTGGGCCAGGAGGTGGTCTCGCGCATCGAGCATCGCGGCAGCGCGCGCAACCGCGTGGTGCCGATCGCGTATGAGGGCTATGCGCCGGATGCAGGCGCATCCGTGACGGCTGGCGACAAATCCGTCGGCACATTCGGCTCGTCGGCGGACGGGCGGGCGCTCGCCATGCTGCGGCTCGACCGCGTCGCGGACGCGCTCGCGGCCGGCACGCCGCTCGTCGCCGGCGGCGCGAATTTGCGGCTCGTCAAGCCGGAATGGGCGCGCTTCCCGTGGCCCGGCGAGAAAGCGGCGGCGGAATGACATCGCGTCTCCTCCAGCCCGACGGCCTCCAGCGCTGCACCTGGCCCAAGGACGACCCGCTCTATGTCGCCTATCACGACGCCGAATGGGGCGTGCCGGAATACGACGACCGCGCGCTCTACGAGAAGCTCATGCTGGACGGCTTCCAGGCCGGGCTCTCCTGGATCACAATTTTGCGCAAGCGGGAGAATTTCCGCCGCGCCTTCGACGATTTCGAGCCGGCGATCATCGCCCGCTACGGAAAGCGCAAGACCACGGCCCTGATGCAGGATGCCGGCATCGTGCGCAACCGTGCCAAGATCGAGGGTGCGGTCGCCTCCGCGCGGGCCTATCTCGACGTGATGGAAAAAGGCCCGGGCTTCTCCAAGCTGCTGTGGGGCTTCGTCGACGGACACCCGAAGGTCAATCGCTTCCGCGCCAGCGCCGAGATCCCGAACGAGACGCCGGTCTCGCGCGCCATGTCGAAGGAGCTCGCCGCCCGCGGCTTCAAGTTCTGCGGACCCACGATCGTCTACGCCTTCATGCAGGCAACCGGCATGGTCAACGACCATCTGGTGAAGTGCTATCGGCACGCGGCCGTGGCCGCGCCCGCCAAGCGGCGCTGAGACGTGACGCGCAAACCGACCAGGCCCGCCCGATCGGCGGCGATACGCTCCCCGCGCGCCTGGCAGCGCATGCTGTCGGGCCGGCGGCTCGATCTGCTCGACCCCTCCCCGCTCGACATCGAGATCGAGGACATCGCGCACGGCCTCGCACGTGTGGCGCGCTGGAACGGCCAGACCGTCGGCGCCAATATTTTCTCCGTGGCTCAGCATACCCTGCTGGTCGAGGAAGTGGCCCGCCGCCGCGTCGGCGAGCCCGACCGCCGGCTCGCGCTCGCGCTGCTCTTGCATGATGCGCCCGAATACGTGATCGGCGACATGATCTCGCCCTTCAAGGGAATGATCGGAGACGCCTACAAGGCGGTGGAGAAACGCCTGTTGACGGCGATCCACCTGCGGTTCGGCATTGCGGCGGAGCTGCCGGCCGACGTCGTCAAGCTGATCAAGACCGCCGATCGCGGCGCGGCCTTCCTGGAGGCGACGCAGCTCGCCGGCTTCTCGACCGCCGAAGCCCGGCGGTTCTTCGGCGCCCGTCCGGTCCTGCCCGCGACGCTCGAGCGCGACTACATGACCCCATGGCCGGCGCCGGTCGCCGAGCGACGCTACCTCGAGCGTTTCGCCAGGGTATTTTCCGGCGAAAGCCAGCCCCGGGCGTGACCCGGGGCGCACGCCGGTCCGCTCCAGGAAATGCATCCTGCCGGCGTGAAAATCTCGCCACCATTGGGTACCATGAAGCGCCAACAGCGAAGGATTCGATGATTCACGTCTGCTCACTCTCGCGGCTCCATTCCACGGTCAAGGACACCGGGGCGCGCCACGTCGTCACTTTGCTCGGCGTCGACGACCATCTCGAACGCCCCGACGGCGTGTCGGCGCAAAACCATCTGTTCCTGCGGATGCACGACATCTGCGAGCCGCTCGAAGGCCATGTCGTGCCGCATGCCGAGCATGTCGCAAGCCTTATCGAATTCGTGCGCGGCTGGGATCGCGGGACGCCGCTGGTGGTCCACTGCTGGGCCGGCATCAGCCGTTCCACCGCCGCCGCCTTCGTCGTGGCCTGCACCCTCAATCCGGAGCGCGACGAACGCGACATCGCCTGGGCGATCCGCCGCGCCTCGCCCACCGCCACGCCCAACATGCGGATCGTCGCGCTGGCCGACGAGATGCTCGAGCGCGAGGGCCGCATGGTGATGGCGATCGAGGCGATCGGGCGCGGCCATGTGGCGGGCGAAGGCGTCCCGTTCCGGCTCGACCTCGCGTGAGCGCATGAGTGCCGCCGACCGAACCGCGATCGAGATCGAGCTTGTCGCCGCGATCGTGGCGGTCGACGGCGACGAGCCGATGACCTTGATGGCGGGCGACGGCGCGATCCTCACCGGCCTGCCGTCGGGCCGGTTCGATCCGCTCGCGCACCACACTTTCGAGATCGGCTTGCGCGCCTGGGTGAAGGCGCAGACCGGGCTTGCGGTCGGCTATGTCGAGCAGCTCTACACCTTCGGCGATCGCGGCCGGCATCCCCGTCCCGGAGACCGCGGGCCGCATGCGGTCTCGGTCGGCTATCTGGCGCTCACCCGCATGCCGGACAGGGCGGCGCTGCGCTCGTCGGGCGCCGGGTTCAAGCCATGGTACCGCTTCTTCCCGTGGGAGGACTGGCGCGCGGGCCGCCCCGAGATTCTCGACGACACGATCCTGCCCGCGCTCGACGCCTGGGCCCGCCACGAGACGCGCGACGATCCACCCCGCCCGCTCGGCCGGCGCGAACGCCTGCGCCAATGTTTTGCCGCCGGCGGAAGCCCATGGGACGAGGAGAAGGTGCTCGACCGCTACGAGCTGCTCTACGAAGCCGGGCTGGTCGAGGAGGCGCGCCACGACGGCCGCAAGGCCGCGCTCGAGCGCACGGACCTGCCCGCCTTGGGCGAGCCGATGCGGCACGACCATCGCCGTATCCTGGCGACCGCCATCGCGCGGCTGCGCGCCAAGCTCAAATACCGTCCGGTGATTTTCGAGCTGATGGCGGGCGAGTTCACCTTGACCGACTTGCAGACCACCGTGGAGGCGATCTCCGGCCGGCATCTGCACAAGCAGAATTTCCGCCGCCTGGTCGAGACCGGCGCGCTGGTCGAGCCTACCGGCGAGACCTGGACCGCGACCGGCGGACGGCCGGCAGCCATCTTCCGTTTCCGCCGCGAGGTGATCCAGGAGCGTCCCTCGCCCGGCCTGCGCGTCGGCGGACGCGGTTAAGGTATTTTCCGAAAGCCTGCCGATTTCTGTGATTGGCCCCGAACCCGCCTGACGCGCCACCCGACCAATGCACAGGCGGCGCGAGATTCGCTTGCGCGGTCCATTCACCTTTGCGGGCGACCGGATTAGCATCGCCTGCAAGCTGCGGCCGGGGGCGAATCATGTTCTCCATCCTGATCGGTCTCGTCATACTGGCGTTTCCGGTCGTTGCCATCAGTGCACTCGTGCTCGCCATCGGGGCAAGCGACCGCACGCGCGAGCTCAACCTGCGCTTCGCGGCGCTGGAGCGCCGGATGGCGCAGATCGCCGCCGCGCCCGCGCCGGAACCCGAACCGATCGTCGATCGGGCACCGCCTGAGGCGGAGACGAGGGCGGAAGCGGCAACGCCCCCAGCCGCTCCGACCTCGCCGCCGGTGGCGCCGGAACCCGCCGCCGCGGTGCCCCCAAGTCCGCCTCAGGTCACTGCTCCGTCCGCACCCGGCCCGGCCGAGCCGGCGATCACTTTCGAGGAGCGGTTCGGGACACGCTGGGTGGTGTGGGTCGGCGGGCTCGCGCTCGCGCTCGGCGGCTTCTTCCTGGTGCGCTATTCGATCGAGCAGGATCTGATCGGCCCGGGCGTCAAGATATTCCTCGCAGCCTTGCTGGCGGCCGCGCTGGTCGGTGCCGGCGAATGGACGCGCCGCATGGAGCAAATCTCCGGCTTGGCCGGACTGCCGACGGCGCATATTCCGAGCATCCTGACGGCGGCCGGCACCGCCGTCGGCTACGCGACGGTCTATGCGGCCTATGCGCTCTACGGGTTTCTCGATCCGGCGCTCGCCTTCGTGCTGCTCGGTGTGGTCGCGCTCACGACGCTCCTCGCTGCCCTGCTGCACGGACCGGCCCTCGCAGCGCTCGGCCTCGTGGGCGCCGAGGTCACGCCGTTGCTGGTCTCCGCCGATCGGCCGAACTACTGGACGCTCTATGTCTATCTCGCGGTCGTCACGGCGGCCGCGTTCGGGCTCGCCCGCGTCCGCCTGTGGCGCTGGCTCGCCATCATGGGAATCGGCTTCGGCGTGGCATGGATGTTCCCCGGCATCCATGACCTGCGCGTGCCGTCGCTCGCGCCGCACGCATTCCACGCGGTGGCGGGTTTCGGGCTCGCGGCGCTGCTGATCGTCGCCGGATTGCTCTACGGTCCGCCGGCCGAGCCGAACAGGATCGACGCGATCTCCTCCGGCGCGCTCGCCGCCTATGTGCTGGCCGCCGCGGTTCTCGTGCTCGCCTGGCGCCACGACACGTTCGCGTTGGTCGTGTTCAGCGCCCTGGCGGCCGCCACGGTCGCGATCGCGTGGCGCACCGACGCGGCGGCGGCAGCGGTTCCGGCCGCGGCCGGGCTCGCGGCGCTGGTCGTGATTTCCTGGTCGGTCCAGCCTGTCGTCGAGCGGCTCGTTCTGCCGGGCGGTCCGAGCGCGGGCGCCATTCCGGATCCGGACTTGGCCTATACCGGCTTCCACCTCGCGCTGGGCGCCTTCTTCGCGCTCCTGTTCGGCGCCGCCGGCTTCCTGGCGCAGGGGCGGTCGGAACGCCCGCTCGTTCCGATCCTGTGGGCGGCATCGAGCGCGCTCGCCCCGATCGCGATCCTGATCGCGCTCTATTATCGGGTCGCCGGCTGGGAGCGATCGATTCCCTTCGCGGGTCTCGCCCTGGTGCTCGCCGCCCTGTTCGCGGTGGCGACCGAGACGCTTGCCCGGCGCGCGCCGCGTCCCGGCAGCGCTGCCGCGCAGGCGATTTATGCCTCCGGCGCGGTCGCGGCGCTCGCGCTCGCGATGACCTTCGCGCTCGAAAAGGGCTGGCTCACGGTCGCCCTCGCCTTGATGGTCCCCGGCATCGCCTGGGTCGCGGCGCAGCGTCCGCTGCCGATGCTGCGCTGGCTCGCGGCCGCCATCGTGACGCTGGTGCTCGCGCGCATCGGCTGGGAGCCGCGCATCGTCGGCCGCGACGTCGGCACGACGCCGATCTTCAACTGGCTGCTCTACGGCTACGGCGTGCCGGCGCTGGCCTTCTGGGTCGGCGGCCATCTGCTGCGCAAGCGCGCCGACGACGCGCCCGCGCGCGCGGTTGACGCGGCCGCGATCCTGTTCACGGTGCTGCTCGGCTTCCTCGAGATTCGCCATCTCATGAACAACGGCGACGTGTTCGTGCGTCGCAGCGGTCTCGCCGAGCTCGCCCTGCAGGTCTCGGTCGGGCTCGCCATGGCGATCGGCATCGAGCGGCTGCGTGGCCGCACCCGCAGCGTCATCCACGATGCCGCCGCGCTGATCATCGCCGGCCTCGCCCTTGCAGGCATCGTGTTCGGCCTGGTGCTCGCCGAAAATCCGCTGATCACCGGCGAGCCGGTCGGCGGCACTTTCTTCAACCTGATCCTGCTCGGCTATGGGCTCCCGGCCGTGCTGGCGATCGTTCTTGCCCTCATCGCCCGCACCACGCGCCCGATGCCGTATCGCGCCACCGCGGCGGCGGTCAGCGTCGCACTCGCGCTGCTTTACCTCTCGCTCGAAATTACCCGCCTCTATCACGGCCCGGTCCTCACCGTGGGTCCCCTGACCAATGCCGAGCAGTACACTTATTCGGCGGTCTGGCTGAGTTTCGGCGTCGTGCTCTTGCTCGCCGGGATCGCGCTGAATTCGAAGCCCGTCCGCCTCGCCTCGGCGGCGGTCACGCTGCTTACCGTCGGCAAGGTCTTTCTCGTCGACATGGCCGACCTTGCGGGCGCGTGGCAGGCCCTGTCGTTCATCGGGCTGGGACTGGTCCTGGTCGGGATCGGCTACCTCTACCAACGCCTGCTCTTTCCGCGGCGGCTTCCCGCCGCTCCCTGAGCAAGGCGCGGGATGACGTGCCAGGGTTCAGGTCCGGTCGGCTTTGCGACCGCGAAGCGCCATTCGTCCGGCGTCAAAGTCCGGGACAGGCGGTCGCTGACCGGCGCTGCGGCCTTGTCAAACGCCGCCAGGTCGTTAAATGACCATATTCTGGGCCGAAGGCGCTGGTGATGTCCTCACGGGTGCCCGTCATGTGGAACTATCGAATGAAACGGCTGGCGACCCTGATCGTGACCGCAATCGCGGCCCTTGCCATGACGGCGTCGGTGCAGGCGGCGGAGCCGACGGCCGCGGGCCTGTGGCAGAAGACCGAGGACGGAAAGCCGGTCATCTGGGTTCTGATGGTGGAGCGCAACGGCCTTTTCGAAGGCGCCATTGCCAAGACCTTCCCGAAGCCCGGCGAGAATCCCAGCATGGCCTGCACCAAATGCGAGGACGATCGCAAGAACGCGCCGGTGCTCGGACTTTCGTTCATCCGCGGCATGAAGCGCCTGGGCATGAAATACGAGGACGGCAGCGTTCTCGACCCGCGCGACGGCAAGATCTACAACGCCGTGATGTCGGTCAGTCCCGACGGCCAGACCCTGACGGTGCATGGATATATCGGCATCGAGCTGTTCGGCCGTGACGAAACCTGGACCCGCCTGCCCGACACCGCCATGGCGATGCTCGATCCTTCGGTCGTCGCCATGTATATGCCGCCGCCGGTCCCCGCCGCCGGGCCGCGACCTCCCGCCGCCAAGCCGAAAACCACCCCGCGTTGACGCACGGCGCCGCGTCGGCGCCGTCTTGTCTCAATAGCGCGACGGCCGCAACGCGATGGCCGACTGCATCGCCTTGGGACGCGGCTCGCCGCTGGCGACCTCGAGACGCGGATTGCGGCGCACGAAGTCGCAATAAGCGAAACCGAGGCCCTTGAGCGAGCCGCGGAAGCTCTTCGGGCTGGTCTGGACCACATTGAAGCAGGGCTGGATCAAGGCGCGCGGCAGCGACGCACAGACGGCATCCGAGGTCACCTGCACCGTGCCCGACGGAAGCGCGATGTGGCGCGTGAGTCCGCCATTGACCTGCATGGTTCCGATCACCGACCCATCGGCCTGAATGCGTCCCGCGCCGCTGGTGCCGTCGAAACACGTATAGCTGAACACCTTGCCGGCGATGAAAGCCTTCGCCTCATCGGGGCGCAACTCGCCGGCCGTCGCCGACCAGAGAGGTGCTGCACCCGCCGCCAATCCACCGACGAGGGCCGCGACCCGCCAACATGCGAAACGCCAAGTCATAACGAACTCCGTGCTTGGTTGCATTCAAGCGATCGATTCACCGAATCCTTAGCATAACTTGTTGATGGTTCATAAACAGCCCCCGCCCAAGCCCCGAAAAAATCTACCCGATTTTGACGACGATCCGCCCGCGCACCTGGCCCTCGATGACCCTCCGGCCAGCCTCGATCACCCCGGAAAGGCCAATCTCCGTTGTGATTTGGGCTAATTTTTGCCGGTCGAGCTGGGCGCTCAGGCGCCGCCACGCCTCGCGCCGCAATGTCTGCGGACACATGACCGAATCGATTCCGATCAGCGCGACCCCGCGCAGAATGAAGGGCGCCACGCTGGTCGGCAGGTCCATACCGCCGGCAAGCCCGCAGGCCGCGACCGCGCCGCCGTAGCGCGTCATGGACAGCACGTTGGCGAGCGTGGCCGAGCCGACCGAATCGATGCCGCCCGCCCAGCGCTCCTTGGCGAGCGGCCGCGCCGGACCGGCCAGCTCCGCGCGGTCGATGACCTCGGTGGCGCCGAGCGCCTTGAGGTAGGGCGCCTCCTGCGGCCGGCCGGTCGACGCGATGACCCGATAGCCGAGGCCCGCCAGCAGCGTGATCGCGACCGAGCCGACGCCGCCGGCGGCGCCCGTCACCACCACCGCCCCGCGGTCGGGCGCGATGCCCTGCCGTTCCAGCGCCATCACGGCAAGCATCGCCGTAAAGCCCGCGGTGCCGACCGCCATGGCGTCGCGCGCCGTCAGTCCGGGCGGCAGCGCCACCAGCCAGTCGCCCTTCAGGCGCGCCCTTTCGGCATGGCAGCCGAGATGCGTCTCGCCGCAGCCCCAGCCATTGAGGATCACGGCGTCGCCGGGCTTCCAGTCCGGATGCGACGAGGCTTCGACGGTCCCTGCCCCGTCGATACCGGCGATCATCGGAAAACGCCGCACCACCGGCGCCTTGCCGGTGACGGCGAGCCCGTCCTTGTAGTTCACGGTCGACCATTCGGGCCGGAAGGTGACGTCGCCTTCCATCAGGTCCTTGTCGTCGAAATCCGCGAGCCCCGCCGTCTGTCCGGCGTCGTTCTTGGTGATGACGATCGCCTTGAAGGTCGGCATGGTCCGGCTCCGTAGGGTTGCGACGGCGGTTTAGCGGGGTCGCACGGGTGACGCCAGCGCGCGTTGCGCTAGTCCAACTGGATGCCGAGCTCGCGGATGATCGGCGCCGCGTCGTCGGCGGTCTCCTGGATGACCTTGCGGAATTCCTGCGGCGTCGACGATAGCGCGACCGAGCCCGACTTCTCGATCAGCGCACGATACTCGGGCGAGTTGACGATCGCGACGATGCGGCTGTTGAGGAGATCGACGACCGGCTGCGGCGTGCCGGCCCCGGCGCACACGCCGAGCCACGCATAGGCGACGAGCGGAATGCCGCTCTCCTTCAAGGTCGGTACCTCCGGAATCGCCGGCAGGCGCTCGTCGCCGGTGACGGCGAGCACATTAAGCTGGCCGGCGCGATAGAGCGGCACGATCCCGAGCGGTGGCCCGATATAAAGATGGTTCTGCCCCGCCACGATCGCCTGGGTCGCCTCGGACGAGCCTTTGTAGGGGATCGCGGTCATCGTCATGCCGGTGAGCTTCTCCAGCCGCCTGGCCAGCAGATTCTGCGTCGACGCGATGCCGAGCTGCGCATAGTTGACGCGGTCGGGATATTGCTTGGTGTAGGCGATCAGCTCGGGAAACGTCTTCGCCGGCAGCGAATTGGCGGCCGCGACCGCGTAGGCGTAGCGTGCGATCAGCGAGATGCCGACGAGGTCGGGCAGCTTGTAGTGGAGACTCCTGTACATCAGCGTGTTGACCGAATCGAAATAAGTGCAGAGCAGCAGGTCATAGCCTTCGCGCGGCCGCGACATCACGTCGTTCGCCGCGATCGACGCGCCGGCGCCCGGCTTGTTCTCCACCACCACCTGCCGGCCGAGCGACCCGCTCAGGCGATCGGCGAGGAAGCGCGCCGGAATGTCGGTCGGCCCGCCGGCCGTGAAGCCGACCACCAGGCGGATCGGCCGCGACGGATAGTCGTCCGCCGCAACACACGGCACCGAGCCGGCGAGCGCGCAGGCGGCGAGCACGCAACGCGCGCGCACCCCGGCGGACATCCTTCGCGACATGCCGGCCTCCCGAACGGTTTCTCGTCGCGGACCAGGATACGAAGCCGCGTGCCGCGATGAAAGTGCGTTGCGCTGCACGTGTGCATGCGGATTGACGCGGCGAGGACCGCGTCATTGAATGCGGCCATACGGGGAACTGGAAGAAATTGGGCGACCCTGTCGTAAAAGTTGCAGCCCGAACACAAGGGGAGAGACGCCCATGAGGCGCGCGCTTTGGATCGCGTTCGCAGCGTCGATGCTGGCCTGCGCCCCGCAGGCCCACGCGCAGGGCTATCCGGACCGCCCCGTCAAGGTGCTGGTGCCGCTCGCCCCGGCGAGCGCCATCGACATCGTGGCGCGCCTCGTCGGCGAGAAGATGGGCGCGATCCTGGGCCAGAATTTCTACGTCGAGGACCAGCCGGGCGCCGCCGGCATGATCGCGATGCGGGCGGCCGCACGCGCCGCGCCCGACGGCTACACCCTGGTGGCGGTGAACGACAGCGTGATCACCATGGTGCCGAACATGAAGGCGGACGCCGGCTACGATCCGCTCAAGGATTTCGCTCCGATCGCGCAGCTGATCGGCATTCCGCTGGGCCTGATTGCGAACCCGGAGTTTCCCGCCAGGAACGTCGCCGAGCTGGTCGCGCTCGCGCGCGCCAGGCCCGGCTCGATCGACTATGCGTCGGGTGGCGTCGGCAGCCCCCAGCATGTCGCCATGGAGCTCCTGGGGCGCGCAGCCGGCGTGCAGATGACCCACGTGCCCTATCGCGGCGTGACGGCGGCCGTGAACGAAGTGGTGGGCGGCCACGTGCCGATCGCTTTCACCGCCCTCTCGGCGGTCGGTCCGCTGCTCGCCGACAAGCGCGTGCGCCTGCTCGCCACCAGCGCATCGACCCGCGTGCCGCAATTCCCCGACACGCCCACCGTCGCCGAATCGGGCATTCCCGGATTCAGCTTCGTCGCCTGGGGCGCACTGCTGGCCCCGGCGAACACGCCGCCCGACATCATCGCCAGGCTCAATGCCGCCGCGCTCGCCGCCTTGCGCGATCCGGCGGTCCGCGACAAGCTCATCGGTGTCGGCTTCTCGATCGCCGAAAGCACGCCCGAGCAGCTCGCCGAGACCATGCGGCGCGATCACGCGCGCATGGGCGAGCTCATCCGCGCGGCGCATATCGGGGAGTAGCGCCGTGACGGCGGCGCAGCGCCTCAATACGGGCGCTTGCTCCCCTTGACGGTCGTGCGCAGCATCAGCCGGCGCTGATCCGAGGGAAAATCGTCGCGCGCATGCATCGAGCAGCGGTTGTCCCACACGATCAGGTCGCCGACCCGCCAGACGTGGCGGTAGACGAATTCCGGATTCTCGGAATGATCGAACAGCGCGTTGAGCAGCGCGTCGCTCTCGTGTTGCGGCAGATCGTCGATGCGCACCGTCATCAGGCGATTGACATAGATCGCCTTGCGGCCGGTCTCGTCATGGGTGCGGAACACCGGATGGACGGATTCGCTGAAGGCCACGACGCCGCCGGCGCCGCCCCGCGTGGTCGTGCCGTAATTGTAGTGGTGAAAGGCGCGGCGGCCCTCCAGCTTGCGCTTGATGGCCGGATCGAGCGTGTCGTAGGCGGCGTAGCCGCTGGCGAACAGCGTGTCGCCACCGTGGCTCGGTATCTCGAGCGAATAGAGCAGCGTGCCGTTGTGCGGCACCTCGGCATGGATCTGGTCGTGATGGAAGTTCATCTCGCCGTCCGGCAGCGCCCCGATGGTCTCGCCGTTCTCGCGGATGTTCGAGATCATCATGATGTTGGGCAGCAGCCGCGAATATCCCTTGGGAAAGAATTTCGGCGGCCGCGACAGCGGCGCGAGCTCGCCGAAGCAACCCGTCACCCGCAGCAGGTCCTCCTGCGAGAAGCTTTGGCCGCGAAACAAGAGGACGCTGTGGTGGAGCCAGGCCTGGTGGATGGCGTCCATGGTTGCCGCGTCGAGCGGATCGCGCAGATCGATGCCGCGGATCTCGGCGCCGATATGTTTTGACAGCGGAACCACGTCGAGCCGGGCGAGCGTCGCGGTTTTCATGGCGGAACCTCGGTGGTGAACCGGGAGACACAAGAGCTTATCCAGGCGCCCTCAAGGCGACAACCGCCCTACCGCCAGCTCTCCGGCGGTCCGGTCAGCGCCGCCAGCGCCGCCGCGTGCGACATCGCCTTGCGATAGCGGCTGACCTCGCGGTGGTGGCGGATCAGGCGCGGGATGTTGCCGTCGATCAAACCCGCCGCGCGCAGCCGCGCGAGATCGCGCCGGAACGCGCGCGGCTGCCGGTTGCGCAGATGGCCGACCAGCACCTTGGTGGCCAAATAGGAGCCGAGCTTGCGGAACCGGCCGAGATATTCCGGCCGCTGTTCCACATAGGCGAGAAGCCCGCTCCCGGCGGCCGCCCAGTCGTTCGACAGGCTGCCGTCGACCCAGAACTTCTGCCACAGCAGGTCGCCCACGAGCCGTCCCGCGCCCTTGCGGGCGAGCCGGATCAGGAATTCGCGATCCTCGGTGAGGCGAAGTTCTTGGCAAAATCCGCCGACCGCGAGCGCAGCCGCCCGGCGCACCGTCATGCTGGTCGCCTCGACCGGGATCAGGTCCGCGATCAGCGCCCATTCGAAAGCGGGCGCCGCCAGCCTGACCGCCGGGATACGCGCCTCGCGCGGCTCGGCCCGGTCGAATTTCACGGCGGACGACAACACGCAGACCAGATCGGGATCGGCCGCCAGAATGGCGAGCGGCAGCGCCAGCCGGTCCGCCAGATAGGCATCGTCGGAATCCAGGAAGGCGACGATCTCGGCGCGCGCGGCCGCGAGCCCGAGATTGCGCGCGCCGCTCGGGCCGAGGTTGCGCTCGGCCGCGATCACGCGAATGCGCGGATCGGCCAATGTCGCCAGATAGGCGCCGGTTGCGTCGGTCGAGGCGTCGTCGACCACGATGAGCTCGAAGCGCGCGCCCTCCTGAGCGAGCACGCTCGCGATCGCGCGCGGCAGCAACGCGGCGCGATTATAGGTCGTCAGGATGACCGAGATGTCCGGCAGGCCGTCCAACTGAAGCTCCCCAGAGCGCGTCAAGAACGCGCTCTAGCATCATAGTGTGGCGCGCTTTCCGGGCGGCTGACCGGTATCCACTCAGCCTGAAAGCGCGCTGGAGCGTCAGCCTATCACGCCGGCGCGGCGGCGGGGCGCACCACCGGCTTCTCGACGATCGGCAGGTTGATCAGCGCCGAGAGCACGCCGAACAGCACCGAGAGCCACCAGACGGAGTCGTAGGATCCGGTGCGCTCGAACGCGAAGCCGCCGAGCAGCACGCCGAGGAAGCCGCCGACCTGATGGCTGAAGAAGGCGAAGCCGAACAGCATGGAGAGCCAGCGCGTGCCGAACATCAGAGCGACCAGGCTCGAGGTGGGCGGGACCGTGGACAGCCAGAGGAAGCCGGTGACGGCGCCGAACACGATTGCCGCGGCGGGGCTTGCCGGCAGCGTGATGAAGGCGACGACCGCGAGCGCGCGCCCGAAATAGATCGCCGAGAGGATGAAGCGCTTGGGCATCCGATTGCCGAGCCAGCCGGCCAGGATCGAGCCGAAGATGTTGAACAGCCCGATGAACCCGATGGTCCAGGCGCCGACATCCGCCGACAGGCCGCGGTCGAGCAGATAGGCCGGCAGGTGCACCGTGACGAAGGCGAGCTGGAAACCGCAGGTGAAGAATCCGATGACGAGAAGCACGTAGCTGCGATGACCGAAGGCCTCCAGCAAGGCCTGCCAGGCCGACTGCTGCGCCCGCGGCACGCCGGGGGCCGCCGCCCCCCCTCGCGGAGTCGCCAAAGCGAGCGACAGCGGCAGGATGAGCAGCATGATGCCGCCGAATATGACGAGCGTATTCTGCCACCCGGTCCAGTCGATCAGCATCCGCGCCAGCGGCGAGAACAGGAACTGACCGAAGGATCCGGCGGCCGTGCCCGCCCCGAAGGCGAGCGAGCGCCAGCTTTCGGGCACCAGCTTGCCGAGCGCCCCGATGACCAGGTTGAACGAGCAGCTCGACAGCGCGAAGCCGATCAGCACGCCGGCGCTCAGATCGAGCAGCCCGGGCGTGCTGGCCTGGGACATCAGGACGAGCCCGGCCGCATAGGCGATCGCACCCGCCCACAGGACCCGCACCGCACCGTATCGATCCGCGACGCCGCCGGCGAAAGGCTGGAACGCGCCCCACAGCAGATTCTGGATCGCGAGCGCGAAGGAGAAGATGTCGCGCCCCCAGCCGTAATCGAGCGACATCGGGGTCAGGAACTGGCCCACCGCGGAGCGTGGGCCGAAGCTCAGCATCGCGATCAGGCAGCCGCAGCCGACGACCACCGCGGGCGTTCGCCATGTGAGCCGCAGAGCTGGTTCGGTCGTGGTCATGACGGCTCCCGCAAGATTGGCAAGGCGCGCTCGCGCGCATGGGGCGCAACAGCAGACACGCGGACCGATACGCAGGCCGCCGCTATCCTAGATACGGCGTTGGCCGGCGCGGCCCAAACGAATCTTCGTCATCAAATCGATGTGTCCCGTGCATGGCTGCGGCCGGGGGGACTGGCAGGGGCGAAAAAAAGGTGTTATATATGATTTGCTCGAAATGAGAATAAGTCGAGCGGGGGGGCCGGCACCAGCCGGATATTTTGGTACCCATATATGCTCATTATGAGCATATTGGTCGAATGAAGGAGATGGCGATGCCCATTGTTGCCGCCTTTGGACCGAGCCGCGAAAGCTTGCAGGCCGCTCACAGCGGCGCCACCGCGGCGCGCAAACATCCCGATGTCGCGATGCCGCCGCTCGACTGGAACGAGGACGTCGCGCGCGAGACCGCGCATCTCTACGAGCGCATCAAGACAGTCGTGCCGGCGATCGAGTGGCCGTTTTTCGCCCCCTACGTGAAGGCGATCAACGATCTCAAGAAGCAGCGCGGCGCCGTCATCCTGGCGCACAACTATCAGACGCCCGAGATCTACAACTGCGTCGCCGATTTCGTTGGTGATTCCCTGCAGCTCGCGCGCGAAGCATCGCGCGTTGATGCCGACGTCATCGTGCAGTGCGGCGTGCACTTCATGGCGGAGACATCCAAGATCCTCAATCCTGACAAGACCGTCCTGATTCCCGATTCCAAGGCCGGTTGCTCGCTTGCATCGTCGATCACCGGCGCGGACGTGCGGTTGCTGCGCCAGCGCTATCCGGGCGTACCCGTTGTGGCCTATGTCAATACGTCGGCCGACGTGAAGGCGGAGGTGGACATCTGCTGCACGTCTTCGAACGCCGTCGAGGTCGTTGAAAGCCTTGGTGTCGAAACCGTGATCTTCGTTCCCGACCAATATCTCGCCAAATACGTCGCGAGCCAGACCAAGGTGAAGATCATTGCCTGGAAGGGCGCTTGCGAGGTGCACGAGCGATTCACTGCGGATGAGCTGCGCCGCTATCGCGAAGGCGACTCCTCGCTGCAGATTATTGCGCATCCGGAGTGCCCACCTGACGTGCTGGCGGAATCCGATTACACCGGGTCGACTGCAGGCATGATCGACTGGGTGCGGAAGAACCAGCCCAAGCGCGTTGTCATGGTCACGGAATGTTCGATGGCTGACAACGTGCAGGCCGAACTTCCCGACGTCGAGTTCGTGCGGCCCTGCAATCTGTGCCCGCACATGAAGCGCATCACCTTGCCGAAGATCCGCCGTGCCCTCGAAACGATGAGCCACGAGGTGACCGTGCCGCCGGAGATCGCCGAGGGGGCGCGCCGCTCGGTCGAGCGCATGCTGGCTTTCGG
>Ga0137418_10002355_pt1 | contig 17312 bp, 16 predicted proteins | sample CZODoug3_1_2_16f_FD_122242 | JGI IMG/M metagenome (GOLD analysis project Ga0137418, IMG submission 122242) | Vadose zone soil fungal communities from Angelo Coast Range Reserve, California, USA - CZODoug3_1_2_16fungal (Hybrid Assembly) | ecosystem: Environmental > Terrestrial > Soil > Vadose... | reverse complement strand
TCCTTGTCGAGCGCGATGAACCACTGCTCCGTCGCCCGGAAGAGCGTCGGGTTCTTGCAGCGCCAGCAGTGCGGGTACGTGTGGGTCACCGTCTGCTCCGCGACCAGCGCGCCGACGTGCTTCAGGTGTGCGATGATCCGCGGATTCGCCTCCCACACCGTGAGGCCGCCGAAGTGCGCGACCGCGGCCACGAACCGGCCATCGTCGTCGACCGGGTTGTAGATCTTGAGGCCGAGCGCCCTGCCGAGCTCGTAGTCGTCCTCGCCGTGGCCGGGGGCGATGTGCACGAGCCCGGTGCCCGTGTCCATGTCGACGAACGACGCCGTCGCCACCTTCCCGGTGCGATCGATCCACGCGTGGCGGTACTCGAGGCCCTCGAGTCGACGGCCGGGGATCGTGGCCAGGCGGCGCGGCGAGACCAGGCGCGCGACCTGCGCGAACGCGTCGGCGAGCTTGGCGGCGACGATCAGGCTCTCGCCGCCCGCTTCGAGGACGACGTAGTCCTCCTCGGGATGCACCGCGATGGCCAGGTTGGCGGGCAGCGTCCACGGCGTCGTCGTCCAGATCACGAGGCTGGGCTTGGGCGCCGACGGCGCGTCGGGCAGCGACGTGACGAGCGAGAACTTCACGTACACCGATGGCGTGCGCTGCTCCTCGTACTCGACCTCGGCCTGCGCGAGGGCGGTCTTGTCGTACATGCACCAGTGCACGGGCTTGAGACCCTTGTACACGAGGCCCTTGCCCACGAACCGGCCGAACTCGCGCGCGATCACCGCCTCGTACCCGGGCGCCATCGTGATGTACGGGTTGTCCCAGTCGCCGAAGACGCCGAGTCGCTTGAACTCCTCGCGCTGGATCTGGACGTACTTCGCCGCGTACGCGCGGCACTTGCCGATCTTCTCGAGCGGATCCATCGCGCGCCGCACGTCGACGGACGCCGTGTCCAGGCCGAGCTCCTTGTCGACCTGGTGCTCGATGGGCAGGCCGTGGCAGTCCCAGCCCGGCACGAACACGGCGTTGAAGCCGAGCATCCCGCGCGACTTCACCACGAGGTCCTTCATCACCTTGTTGAGCACGTGGCCCATGTGGATGTTGCCGTTCGCATAGGGCGGTCCGTCGTGCAGGATCCACAGCGGACGGTCCGCGGCGGCCTCGCGCAGGCGCTTGTAGATGCCGATCTCGTCCCACCAGGCGAGCATCCGCGGCTCCGCCTGGGCGAGGTTCGCCTTCATCGGGAAGTCGGTTTTCGGCAGATTCAGCGTGGCTTTGTAGTCCATGGCCAGGGAAGTTATCGTAGCACGCCGGATCGAACGCCCCGGATCGAACGGGCAGGTCGCTACAAAAAGCTACTTCGGCGAGAGCGTGACGACACCGGCCGTGGAGTCGATGTTGACCGAGAAGCGGTCGAGGAAGTCGCGCCCGAGGAGGCCGTCGCCGGCGCCCGCGACGTCGTAGGACGCGACCTGCATGCGGCCCACGCGCGCCTCGCCGACCTCCAGCGAGTCGATGACGACGAACGAGACCTCGTCACTGCCCGCGACGCCGGTCACGCGCGTGGTGCCGACCGGGCGCGAGATCGACGCGCCGGCGGACACGAGCACGCGCGGGTTGATCATCGTCCGGTCGGCGCCGGTGTCGAGCAGGAGGTTCGCGTTCGCGCTGCCGTTGATCTTCACGTCCACCATGATCCGCTCGCCGGGCGTGTACTTGATCGTGGTGCCCCCCGCCTTCTCCGCGCCGGGCGCGCTGCCCGCCCCGCCGGGCGTGGCCCCGGGACGACCGAGCGCTGCGCCGGAGCCGGGCGGAGCCGGTGTGGGCGCCCCGGCGGGCGCGTTACGCAGTCCGACGGGCGCCGCCCGTGCGCGGTATTCCTGCGGGACGCTGTCGATCCCCTCGACGTAGTGCGAGCTGCCGGTGGCGTCGGTGTAGCGGTAGATCTCGGCGGCGGCGGGCACCGGTCCCAGCAACACGAGGCCGGCAAGCACGAGGACCAGACGTGTCACCCGAGAATCATACCGCACAGCGCGCGAGCCGGTACACGACCATTTCCGGTCCGCCGGACACCTCGTTGCGGTCGAGCCGCACCCGGTAGATGGGCGTCAGGAGCTCGCGCCGCGCGGTCATCTCCGGAAACCACGTCGGAAACACGATGACGAAGTCCGGGCAGCGCTCCGCGACGAAGCGGAGCACGCCCGCCTCCCCCGCTCGGCGATACGGCCGGATCTCCGGCGTCACGAGGCCCATGAGGTCGATGACCGGACGCCGCGAAAAGTACGCGATGGCGCCGATGTCGTTGACGGCCAGCGTCGCCGAGCGCGGCAGGTGCGCGTCGACCCAGCGGCCGAGGTGCACCTGCATGGCGTTGATGTTCTGCACGCCCCACGCGTACCGATCGGCCGCCGGCGCCAGCGTCACGAGCGCCACCGCGAGATAGACGACCCGCACGAGCGACGCCGCACGCGCGCCACCGCGAATCGGAGCACTATTGCGCGCCGGAGCGATGTTGGCCGCCGGGGCAACGTTCGGCGCCGGGGGGGGGTCGGGGGCCATTTCGTGGCCCCCCATCTCTTTCAGAGAGCTTGCAACAGCGCGCCGCCAGGGGCCGAATGCCACGCCGAGTATCAAGAACGCCACCGGCAGCAGGTGGATCGAATACCGCCCCTCCTGGAATCCGGGCCCGCGATACGGCGCGAGCACCGCCATGGCCAACGGATGCGCGAGCAGCACGAGGCCGACCATGCCGAGCGCACGGCCGCGGCGACGCCACACGAGAACGATCGCCGGCAGCGCGAGGGGCAGCAGCGGGTGCGTGCGCGTGAGCCACGTGAGCCAGTCGAGGCCGAACGCCAGCGGGCGCTCGAGCCACGTCACCCGCGCGGGCTCGCGCAGGCCGATGAGCCGGCCGAGCAGCCCGCCCTCGACCTTTGCGGCCGCCGTGGAGGGAAAGGGCGTGCCCGTCGTGGCCCAGCAGAAGGCCACGAACGGCAGCAGCGCCGCGACGACGATCGCGGCGAACAGCGCCAGCCGCCTCGGCGTCGGCCGCCGCGCGAGCGCCAGGAGCGGCAGCAAGACGACGGCCTCCGGACGGGCCAGCGTCGCCAGTCCGCCCGCGACGGCCGTCACCACGAGCTGGTCACGCGCCAATGCCAGCAGCGCCGCCGCCACGAGCAGGGCGGCCAGCGTGACCTCCATCCCCGACAGTGCCCCCCAGGCGAACGGCCCGCTCCACGCCAGCCCCACCGCCGCCACGAGCGCCGCCGGCGGCGACGCACCCCAGGCGAGCGCCGCGCGCCGCAGCACCAGCGCCGCGGCCAGCCCGGCCGCGACACCGAGCGTCTTGGCCATGACGAGCGAGGCCCCGGCGACCCGCGCGCCCGCGGCCAGCAGCAGCGTCCAGAGCGGCGCCGTCGATCCGGCCACGGGCACGCCGGGGTTGTAGGCGAAGCCGGCCCCCTCGGCGAGGTTGCGCGCGAAGTGCAGGTGGATCCAGGAGTCGTCGAGCGGAAAGCCCGCGGAGCCCGCGATCACCCGCTCGCGCAGCAGCAGCAGCGCCAGCGGCAGCGCGGACGCCAGCAGGACGAGCAGATCGTCGCGGCGGTCAGCGGTCACGCACGAGCGTGTAGCCCGCGTGGGCGACCGGGCGCCGGTCGATCGGCAGCGCGTAGAGGAAGCGGCCGTACGGCAGCTCGATCTCGACGAGTCCCGCGGGCTGCGCCACCGAGGGCGCCCAGTGATCCACGAACCACACGAGCCGCCGCGTGCGCGCGGGCAGCCGCACGTCGCTGTCGGGCGACGGCAGGATGTCCGAGGCGAGCTGCGGCGCGTAGTAGCCGGGCGGCAGCTCGCCGACACGCAGCTCGAAGATCGAGTACTCCGGCAGGTAGAACATCGCGTGGCGCAGCCACGGATACGAGCGCGTGTTGCCGAGCTCGGTGATGACGACGGTCTCCTCCGGGGGATAGAGGCCGCGGATCGCGTCCACGAACGTGCGGACGACCTCCTCGTGCTCGTGCAGCGCGGCCGCCGTGCGGCTGAAGATCCAGTCGAACGCCTCGTGCTCCGCCGTGAGCCGCCATGCCGGCTTCGGCGTGTCGAAGTCGCGCGGCAGCGGGCGCGCGTTGACGAAGAAGGCGCCGTTGACCAGCACGACGAGCACGACCGCCGCCGCGGTGAGGGCCGGTCCCAGCGCGCGCCGACGCGCCAGCACGGCGGCGTCGGCCACGGCCGTGACGAGCACGCGCGCCAGCAGCACCACCAGCGCGGGCAGGAACGTCAGCACGTAGCCCGCCTGGCCGAAGTGCACGAGCGTGTACACGAGGACCGGCGGCGCGATCCAGGCGAGCAGCAGCCACTCGCGGCGCCCCCAGCCGCCCCGGCGGACGAACCGCGGCACGAGCAGCGCCGCGAGGGCCAGCGGGCCGAGCGCGACCAGCACCGACTCCAGCAGATAGCGCGACATGCGCAGCGTCGTCTCGAGCGGCCCGGCCACGATGGTCGTCGGCCGCACGACCGAGTCCGCGAGCTGCGCGGAGGCCACGAGGTAGCGTCCCAGCCCGCCCGTCAGCATGACCATCGGCACGAACCAGAGCAGCGTGAGCGCGCCGAGAATCGCCACGCCGATCGGCACCGTCCGGGCGCGGCGCACGCCGAGCAGGCAGGCGACGAGCCACATCGGCAGCAGCAGGAGCAGCAGCGACTGGCGCATGCCCGCCGCCAGCGCCAGGTAGGCGGCGGCGAGCCACGCGTCGGCCTCGCTGCCCTCCAGCGCGCGAAACGCGAAGTACGCCACGATCGACGCGAACAGCGCCTCGCCGGCGTAGGTGAGCCCGACCGATCCGTAGAACCAGAAGAGCGGGCTGACGGCGAGCACGCTGGCCGCCGCCAGCGCCGTCGCGCGGTCGTAGATCGCGCGCGCGAGCAGGTACACGACGAAGGTGGTGAGGCCGCTGCAGGCCACCGCCAGCAGCACGTACGCCGCGGTCGGATCGTGCAGCCATGCGTTCACGATGCGGCCGAGGCCGACATAGAGGATGTAGCCCGGCGGATGCGGCTGGTGCTTGACGACGTCGTACTCGCGCAGCGCCAGCGCGAACTGCACGGCGTCCCAGTTGTAGAGCATGCGCGCGCGGTAGGGCAGCCGGGAGAGCACCGTGAGGAGGCCGAGCGCGCCGGCAAGCAGATAATCCCAGCGGTCGGCCCTGTCCCGCATCGCGGCTCTGCAGTATACGCGAGTGCCGCCGGCGACGGCGGCGAGCGCCTCTCGGAGGCTAGGCCTTCTTCTCCTCTTCCTTGCGGGCCGGAGTCGTCGTCTCCTCTTTGTTGCCCTCGTTCACGCCCTTCTTGAACTCCTTCATGCTGGAGCCGAGCGAGCGCGCGAGCTCGGGAAGGCGATTCGCGCCGAAGAGGACCAGCACGATCACGAGAATAATGAGCAGTTCCTGATACCCCAGACCAAACATGGAGATGCTCCTTTCCGACGCCTTACCTTAGCACCCTTCGCTACCCTCCGCGCAACACCCGCCGCTCGCCCACCCGCGCCGTGACGCGCCGGGCGTCGAAGTATTCCAGCAGCGGGATGGCGTACTTTCGGGAGATACCGAGCAGGTCCTTGATGTCGCCCGGCCCGATCTCCTTGCGCTCGCGCAGCAGGGCGACGAGCTTGTCCTGGATCGCCTCCAGGGCCGCCGCGTGGAAGAACAGCGACTCCTTCACGCGCACCAGCTTGCGCGACTCGAGCAGGAGCTGGAAGAGCTCGTGCTCCTCGTCGCCGGCAAGGCCGGCACGTCCCAGCGCCTCCTCGGGACTGGGCGGCGCCGCCGCCGCCTCGCGGAACTCGCGCTCGAGCCGGTCCACCGCCGTCTGCTGGACGGGGCTCAGGCGCAGCTCGTGCGAGGCCAGCCGGACCTTGTCGCGGTCCACGCGGACGGCGCCCTCGGCATCGAGCGCGCCGAGGACGTGCGCGAACACGCGCTCGTCGGCGTTGGCCGCCCGCACGCGCAGCTCCTCGCGCGACATCCCGCCACGCAGCGGCTGGGCGCGGTGGAACTGCTCGAGCGCGACCGTGATGAGCCCCCGCAGGCGCGCCACCGCGTCGGCGTGCAGCGACCAGTCGCGGTCCACCGCCGTCACGCGGGCGGCCGCCGCCAGCGCCTCCAGCAGCTGGCGGGTGCGGCCGGGTCCGAACGGCACGCGCGCGACGAGCGCGGGCAGGCGGATGCCGGCGACGCCGGCGCCGCGCACGTGCTCCTCCACCACCGCCTCCGGCGCGCCCGCGGCCAGAATTTCGAGATGGGCGAGCCGGGCCGGGCGCTTGAGTCGCGGCGGGTCCGTGTCGAGCAGTGTGCCGCCGCCGATGGTGACGATCGGCGAGTACGAGCGAATCACGAAGCGGTCGCCGGCCAGCGCGACCAGGGGCGCCTCCAGGCGCAGCCGCGCGAAGCCGCGCGTGCCGGGCGCCAGCTCGGCGCCGTCGAGCAGGAGCGCGCGCGCCATGATCTCGCTCGTGCCCGCGTGCAGCCGTACACGGTCGCGGCTCTTCAGCGGGCGCGCCGCGTCGGCGAGGATCTCGAGGACGACGTCGACCAGCGTGGTGGCGGAGAGCGTCCCGGCGTGCCCGATGACGTCGCCGCGCTCGACGGCGGCGCGCTCGAGGCCCTGCAAGTTGACCGCGGTACGCTGGCCCGCCACCGCGCGCGCGACGGCGTGGCCGTGGGCCTGGAGCCCGCGCACCTTGGCGACGAGCCCGCGCGGAAAGACCTCGACGCGGTCGTCGACGCCGAGCGCGCCCGCCGCCAGCGTCCCGGTGACGACGGTGCCGAAGCCCTTGATCGTGAACACGCGGTCGATGGGCAGCCGCGGCAGCTGGTCGGTGCCGCGCGCGGGCACGGTCGGAGCGAGGCGTCGCAGCGTCGCGCGCAGCTCGTCGAGCCCCGCCCCCGTCTTCGCCGACACCGGGACCACCGGCGCGCCCTCGAGGAACGTGCCGCGCACCAGCGTCGCGACGTCGTCGCGGACGAGCTCGATCCAGTCGGGCTCGACCATGTCGATCTTCGTCAACACCACGAGGCCGGTTCGGATATGGAGGAGAGAGCAAATCGCGAGATGCTCGCGCGTCTGCGGCATGACGCCCTCGTCAGCGGCGATGACGAGCATGGCGAGGTCGATGCCGCCCACGCCGGCGAGCATGTTCTTCACGAAGCGCTCGTGGCCCGGCACGTCGACGACCTCGATCGTGAGGCCGTCCGGCTCCTCGAGGAACGCGAAGCCCAGGTCGATGGTGATGCCGCGCGCCTTCTCCTCGGGCAGGCGGTCGGTGTCGGTCCCGGTCAGCGCCTTGACCAGCGAGGTCTTGCCGTGGTCGATGTGGCCGGCGGTGCCGACCACGACGTGGCGGCGCGCCGCGCTCATACGCGCCGGACGCTCATGGCGGGGCGGCGGCGACGATCGCCTTCACGAGCTCCGCGACCTGCGCCGGCAGCACCGTCCGGCAGTCGAGGAACAGCCGGTCCTCGACGAGCCGGCCCACCACGGGAGGGTCACCGGTCCGTAGCGCCACGTCGAGAGCGCGCGCGGCGGCGTCGGTGGCGCCGAGCGAGACACCCGCTGTCGGCAGCTCCACCGTCGGCAGGGCGCCGCCGCCGACCTGGGCGCGGCCCTCGTCGACGCGCGCGCCGAGGCGCCCCGCGACGTCGGCGCCGAGCCCGCGCAGCACGCGCCGGGCGCGCGCGACCACGCCGGCCAGCGGCTCGGTGAGCAGGCGCAGCGTCGGCACCGCCTCGCGCGCGGCGCCGGCCTCGTAGGCGCTGAGCGTCGCCTCGAGGGCGGCGATGGTGAACTTGTCGATTCGGAGCGCGCGGTTCCACGGGTTCTTCTTGAGCCGGGAGACGATCGCACGCTTGCCGACGACGATGCCGGCCTGCGGGCCCCCGAGCAGCTTGTCGCCCGAGAACGACACGAGGTCCACGCCCGAGGCGACGACCTCGGGCACGGTCGGCTCGTAGGGAAAGCCCCAGGGGCGGAGGTCGACGAGCGAGCCCGAGCCGAGATCCTCCATCACCGCGATCCCGCGCGCGTGGCCGAGCTCGACCAGCTCGCGGCTCGACACCTCGGCGGTGAAGCCGATCACGCGGTAGTTCGAGGTGTGGACCTTCAGCAGCAGCGCGGTGCCGGGGCCGATCGCGTCGGCATAGTCGCGCAGGTGCGTGCGGTTGGTCGCGCCGACCTCGCGCAGCACGGCGCCGCTGCGCAGCATGATGTCGGGGATGCGGAACTCGCCGCCGATCTCGATCAGCTCCCCGCGCGAGACGATGACCTCCTTGCCGTGGGCCAGCGTTTCCAGCGCCAGGAGCACGGCGGCGGCGTTGTTGTTGACCACCAGCGCGTCCTCGGCGCCCGTCAGCCGCCGCAGGAGCCCCTCCACGTGGCTGTACCGCGAGCCGCGCTCCTTGCTGGCGAGATCCATCTCGAGGTTCGAGTAGGCGGCCGCCACCGCCGCCACGCGCTCGCGCGCGAGGTCACTCAGCAGCGCACGGCCGAGGTTGGTGTGCAGCACCACACCGGTGGCGTTGATCACGGGACGCAGCGAGAAGCGCCCCGCCCGGCGCACGCCCTCGACGACGCGCGCGGCGAGGGTGTCGGGGTCGGCCGGCGTCGCGCTCTGCTCCCGCACGCGGCGGCGCTCGGCGTCCAGCGCCTCGCGCACGGCCGCCGTCAGCCGCGCGCGCGACAGCCCGGCAAGCGCGGGGTCGGCGGCGACGCGCCGCACGAGCTGATCGACCGACGGCAGGCTGCGGAGCGCGGCCGCGCGGTCAGCGCTCACTGAGCGCCGCCTCGACCTTGGCGCGCAGGCGCGCGATGACCTCCTGGGCCTCGGCGCGCCAGGCCTGGGCCGACCAGCGGCCGTCCGGGGTGCCGCGGCGCACGGCGTCCTCGGTCAGGCCCGCCCAGAGCTCGTCGAGGTCCTCGGGCGTGAGCCCCTGCCCGCGGAGCGCGCGCGCCCAGTCGGCGGCGAGGGCGTCGATGAGCCGATCGCGCTCGGCGGCCAGGCGGCGAGCCTTGCGGATGAGGTCGGCCAGGCGCGAGGCCACGGCTACTGCTTCACCGCCTCGCGGATGGCGTCGATGAGGTTGGCTTCGAAGCGACCCGTGGAGGCGCACGCATACACGGGCTTCGCCTTGAGCGTCCCGGACGAGCCCTTGCGGTGCCCCTGCGTGCGCATGCTCGAGTTGATCTGCAGCTTCGTGACGGCGCCGTCCGGCTCGGCGAACACGGTGAAGGTCACGAGCGCCTCGCCCTCGAGCGGATCATCGCCGATGCGGCCGCAGTCGCAGTAGACGCCGATCGGCGTCACGACGTCGTCGGTGGCGATCACGCCCGAGTCGCGCGCGATGGCCCGCAGCGGCAGGTTCTGCTTGGCCACCGCGCGCACGAGGGCCGCCCAGGTGACGTCGTAGCCCGCGCCGATCTCGGCGCGGTACGGCGGCGGCGCCAGCGGCGAGACGTGCGGCCGCGCGCACCCGACCAGCGACAACGTCACCGCCATCATCACCAGCCTACCGCGCGTGGTGGTCGATCCCACGGTACGCTCGGATGAACCGCTCGATGCGCGCCTCGTCGACACCGTCCAGGGTCTCGAGGCGGGTCCACGCGGTCAGCGCGATGCGGCTCGGCATCGTCGGATAGGGCGCGAGGACGACCTGTGTCGGATACTTGCGCACGATGGTCGCGAGCTTTTCCGCAACGTCCGGGCACGCGCAGTTGTACTGGATGACGACGCCGCCATCCTCGAGGTTGTGGACCTGCAGCTCGTTGGGGATCGGACGTGTGTGAATGCCCCACGGCGCGATGTACGGCAGGTGCGGCCCCGAGGTGGGCGGCGTCGAGTTGTACGGCTCGTGCGGATCGCCGCCGGTCTGCACGTGCAGGTTGCCCAGGTCCGCGAACTTCTGGCCCGGCAGATCCGCCTGCGCCCGGTACGCGAACCAGCCGACGATCAACGCGACCACGACGGCCGCCGCGACGCCGGCCCCGAGCGTCCAGCGCCGACGTCCGTGCCGCGCGCCGTTGCGTCCCTTGCGCTCCTGCTTGGCCATTTCCCCCGTCCCTCACGCGTGGCGGAAGCGTGTGGGAGTCGAACCCACCTCCGACTTGTCTAGAGCCGGACACCGGATTTGAAGTCCGGGAGGCCCACCGGGTTCCTAGACGCTTCCGAAGTCTTCCGAGTGTACCATTGTGGCGGCACCGTGAATCCCGACCCACGGCTTGTCGCCGATGAGCGGCGCCCGTCGGTTTCTCCCTGGCGGCTGGGCGGACTGTCTGCGCCCGCGCTGGCGCGGCGCGTGTACGGTGGCCTCTGGGCGCACGACCTGTTCGATCGTGCCGCGAGCCTCTCCTACTACTTCCTGTTCGCGCTTTTTCCGGCGCTGTTGTTCCTCACGGCGATCCTCGGCCTGGTTCCGGGCCCGAAGCTGATGGATCATCTGCTCGACTACGTCGCCCGCGTGCTGCCCGCCGACGCCGCCTCGCTGCTCAGCAAGACCCTCGGCGAAGTGGTCAAGGGCGCGCGCGGCTCGCTGGTCTCGCTCGGCGTGCTCGGCGCGCTCTGGGGCGCGTCGAGCGGGATGATCTCCATCAGCCACGCGCTCAACGTCGCCTTCGAGGTGCGCGACACGCGCACGTGGTGGCGCCATCGGCTGGAGGCCATCGGGCTCACCGTGTGGTTCTCGGGCCTCACCATCGTGGCCCTGCTGCTGTTCGTGTTCGGCGAGCGGATCGGCGAGGCGATGGCGCAGGGGCTCGGTGTCGGCGCGGCCTTCACGCGGAGCTGGAACGTCGGGCGCTGGCCGGCGCTGACGCTGTGCGCGCTGGTCGGCATCATGCTCGTCTACCAGCTCGCGCCAGCGGCGCGCCAGCACTGGCGGCGGATCACGCCGGGCGCGACCTTCGCGCTGGCGGGCTGGCTGGTGGCGTCGTTCGCCCTGCGGCTGTACGTCACCTACCTCGGCAACTACAACGCCACGTACGGCTCGATCGGCGGGGTCATCTTACTGATGCTGTGGTTCTATCTCTCGAGCCTGGCGCTGCTGGTGGGCGCCGAGATCAACTCGCAGATCCAGCGGGCTGAGACCGAGGCCTACGCGAGGCGTGAGGCGCCGCCCGCGAGGGGCGGGTAGAGGTCGAGGACGTCGCCGGGCGCCAGGGTCCGGTCGGGCCCGGCCTCGCGGCCGTTCACCAGGAGTACGCGCTCGAATCCGGCGGGAATGCCCAGGCGGCGGGCGACGTCGGAGGCGGTGCTGCCGTCGGGCACGTCGAGGAGTGCGACGCCGTCGCGGCTACCGGGCGGGAGAAAGCGTTCGAGCGTCGCGAAGAGCCGAACCTCCACCCGCACCGACCTTATCGGTCGGCGGCCGAGCGGACACCGGCGACGCGGAGACGGTCGCCGGGGCGGATCCGATCCAGGCTGTCGAGGCGGTTCCAGCGCATCACGTCGCCGACGGAGACACCGTACTGACGGGCGATGGCGCTCACCGTATCACGCGGCCGAACGACGTGGACGTCGCCGGTGGCCGCGGCGTGGCTGACCTCGACATGCTTGCTGCCCGCCAGCGCCGGCGCCCGCCTCGGGACCAGCGCGGCGGCCACGCGCTCGCGCTCGCCGGCGGGCAGGCGGAGCGTCCAGGGGCCGCCGGGCGGCGTCACGCCGCGCACGAGCGTTGGATTGAGCGCGCGGACCTCGCCGGGCGCCAGCCCGGCGGTGGTGGCGAGGCGCCGGAGATCGGTGGCCGGGGGTACGGTGAGCGTGTCGAAGGTGACGGGATCGACCTCGTCGAAGTCGAAGCCGTAGCGGTCGGGATCGCGGCCGATCACCGTCGCCGCGTGGATCTGCGGCACGAACTCCTTCGTCTCGCGCCGCAGGTGGCGCGACTGGGCGAGCGTCCAGAAGTCGCGCGAGCCGGTCTTCTGGATCGCGCGCGTCACCTTGACCTCGCCGGCGTTGTACGCGGCCTGGGCGAGCGCCCACGAGCCGAACTGGTTGTAGAGGTCGCGCAGGTACGCCGCGGCGGCGACCGTGGACTTCTCGGGATCGAGCCGCTCATCCACCCAGCGATCGACGCGCAGGCCGTATCGCCGCGCCGTGCCGGCCATGAACTGCCACATGCCCTTGGCGCCCACCCGCGACACGGCGTCCGGCTTGAAGCCACTCTCGATCATCGCGGTGAACGCGAGATCTTCGGGCAGGCCGCGCGTGCGCAGCACCTCGCGGATCATGGTCAGGTAACGGCTCGAGCGGTGCACCCAGAGCGTCACGACCTCACGGCTGCTGCCGGTGAACCGATCGAGGTGGAACTGCACCTGGGCGTTGAGCATGACCGGATAGGCCGTGGCCATGATGGCCGCATAGGACACGCGGCTTCCGTCGCCGTACGCCTCCGCCCACCCGTCGTCCGTCGAGGTCGCAGCCACCAGGTCCTCGTCCCGAGTCCCGGAACCCGCGCCAGTCACGTCGGGTTCACCCAACGGGACCCAGAGCGCGTCGTGCGGCGGGATGGTCGTCGGTGCGGGAATCGAACCGTCGGGAGCAAAGCCGTCCGGCTCGGCGCGATCGGGGGAGGCCGGGAAAAGCGGCTCGGCGGCACCGGGTGTGATTACGCCCGGGCCGAGGAGAATCGAGAGGCCGAGAGCTGCCGCAAAGAAACGGCTTTGATTGGCCATAGATGAGGAAGCTTGGTCATTTTTACCACGCTTCCGGGGCCCGGGTCAACGTGGGCTCTGCCACGATTACGTGCGTTTGCAACAGGCTCAAGTATCGTGAATGGATGAGGGGAGGGACGACCAGGGCCCTCGAACCCGCACCGCCAGCACACACCCAGGAGGAGTCACCGTGAAGAGAGCGCTTGCTGCAGTCGTCGGAGTCGCGTTCGTGTTCGCCAGCGCCGGGCTCGTCGCCGCCCAGACGCCGGCCCCGAAGCCGGAAGACAAGAAAATGGAGGACAAGAAGGACGCCTCCATGAAGAAGGCCCCGCATCACACCGCGCAGGGCACCGTCAAGACCGTCGGACCCGACAGCGTCGTCGTGGCGGGTAAGCCAAAGGGCAAGGATACGGAGTGGACGTTCGCGCTCAACGACAAGACGAAGCTCAAGAAGGCCGGGAAGGACGTGACCGCCAAGGACCTCGCCGTCGGCGACAAGGTCACCGTCCGCTACATGGACGAGGGCGGCAAGATGACGGCGATGAGCGTCAGCGCCTCGGCCGGGTCGAAGCAGGCAGCGAAGGCGAAGGAAGAGCCGGCGAAGAAGTAACCAGGTACTAGGGGTCGGACGCCGGCTCAGCGGCCCGGGCCGGCGTCCAGTACCCGATCTTCCACGATCCCCGCGAACCAGACGTTCCGGTCGTTAAGCTCCAGCGTCATCGACGTGCCGGGCGCCGTCTCCACTTCGCGCAGCCATGCACGCTCCGCGTAGTAGCCCACCAGGCGTGGCGGCAGCCGATACCGCTCGCGGTCGCGGAACTGGTAGGCGGGCGAGCGCTTGTCCATGAACTGAGAATGGGTCGCCCACAGGATCCAGCGCCCGGCGGGCAGGTCGGACAGCGTGAATCGTCCGTCGGCATCGACCATCGTCGAGCGAACCAGGTCGGGGGCGCCCGACTGCCATACCTCCTTCTCGTAGCGCTCGCGGGCGCGGCGCATCTCCGTGGCCGCCTCGCGGTAGGCCGGCGCCGAGTCACGCGCGCCGGCGCGGAGGTCGTCGAGCCGGCGCACGAGGGCCTCGGAGCGCGGCAGGGCGACCACCACCGCGTGCGCCATCGGCATGTCCTCGGCATTCGGCTTGCGCCGCTCGGTATAGACGCGGCCGGCGATACTCACCGTCTCACCCCGCCGCCGCGCCTCGTCGTAGGCCTTCAGATCGACGTCGAGGGCCCGGGCGGCCGGGACCGCGGTCATTAAGAACGCCGCCGCCAGGACGACCGCCCTCATGCGCGCGCCTCCCCGGGCGGCCGGGTCCGCCAGCGGTCGTGCGACCAGAGCCACTGCTCGGGGGCTTCGCGGATGGCGCGCTCGATGGCGGTGGTGCATCGGGCTGTCAGTTCGACGACGGCCGCCTCCGCGCCATTCGCCTCGGGCGGCGGCAGCGCCGGATGGAAGACCACCGTATGGCGTCCATCGGCGTCGCGCCGGCCGAAGACAGGGACCACGGGCGTGCGCGTGCGCACGGCCAGCAGCGCGATGCTGCGCGAGGTCGAGGCGGGCCGGCCGAAGAAGTCCACGAAGACGCCCTCGCGGCGCGCCGCGTTCTGATCCATGAGGATCCCGATCATGCGGCCGCGCCGCAGCGCCTCGAGGACCGGGCGCAGGGCGCCGCGCTTGTCGATCAGCTCGGCGCCCGTGCCGCGGCGCAACTTCTCGGCCAGCGCGTCCAGCCACGGCGCGTCGAGCGGGCGCACGACGATCGACAAGGGAAAGCCGGTCAAGCGATGCGCGGCGGCCAGCAGCTCCCAGTTGCCGAGGTGCGCGGTGAGCAGGAGCGCGCGGCCGTGGGCGGCCATGGCGGCGCGCAGATGCTCGACGCCCTCGAGGCGGATGCGCTCGAGCGTGACGTCGAGCGGGCGCGTGAGCAGCCGCGCCAGCTCGAGCAGCGTCATGCCGAGGTGCTGCGAGGCGCGCCGCGCCAGGCGCGCGCGGGCGCGCGGCGGCAGCGCGGGGTAGGCGCGGGCGAGGTTGTCGAGCGCGAGCCGGCGACGGCGGCCGAGCACCAGGTAGGCGGCGTCGCCGACCCGGCGGCCCAGCCACAGGCCGAGTCCAAGGGGCAGCCGGCCGGCGGCCATCGCGATGACGCCGCCCGCTAGCCGGACCGCCGTCGGCGCTCCCGCAGCAGCTCGACCCCGATCGGCACCAGCGACAGCACGATCACGACGACCACCACAATGTGGATGTTCGAGGCGATGATGGGAAACTGTCCCATGGAATAGCCCGCCCACGTCATGCTCACGACCCATCCCACGCCCCCGGCGACATTGTAGAAAACGAAGCGCCGGTACTCCATCCTGCCCACACCCGCCAGCACGGGGGCGAACGTCCGCACGATCGGCACGAAGCGCGCGATGACGATCGTCTTGGCGCCGTACTTCTCGTAGAAGCGGCGTGTGCGCTCGACGTGCGCGGGGTTGAACAGCAACGACTTCTGCCGCGTGAACAGGCGCGGTCCCAGGCGGCGGCCGATGGCGTAGCCCACGCTGTCGCCAACCACTGCGGCCACGATGAGAAGGACATTGAGCCACCAGATATTCAGGGTGCCGTTGGCGGCCAAGAGGCCGGCCGTGATCAGCAGCGAGTCGCCCGGCAGGAAGAACCCGACGAGGAGGCCGGTCTCGGCAAAGACGATGGCGAAGAGGACGCCGTACCCGCCCCACTGGATCAGTGAGTCGAGCGAGTAGGCGCCGCCCGCCAGGTCGCGGAGAAACTCCAACGGCGCGCTACTTGCTCCGCGCGACGGCGCCGACGGCGCCGTGCGTGACGGCGGGCTCGCCGCCCTTGATCCGCATGCCGTAGAACGAGCGCCAGACGAACACCGTCGAGAGCAGGAAGAACACCAGGCTGAGCACCCGGCTGAGCCCCGGACCGCTGGTGGCGGTCAGGCTCACCGCCAGCTCGACGGCGAGGAGGCCGAAGAGCGTGGTGAACTTGATGACGGGGTTCATGGCCACCGACGAGGTGTCCTTGAAGGGATCGCCCACGGTGTCGCCGACGACGGTGGCGGCGTGCAGCGCGCTGCCCTTCTCCTTCAGCTCGGTCTCGACGATCTTCTTGGCGTTGTCCCAGGCGCCGCCCGCGTTGGCCATGAACACCGCCTGGTAGAGGCCGAAGAGCGCGATCGAGATCAGGTAGCCGATGAAGAAGTAGGGCTCGAGGAACGCGAAGGCCAGCGTGGAGAAGAAGACCGTGAGGAAGATGTTGAACATTCCCTTCTGCGCGTACTGCGTGCAGATCTCCACCACCTTCTTGCTGTCGCTCACCGACGCCTTGGTGACGCCCTCCAGGCGGATGTTCGCCTTGATGAACTCCACCGCGCGGTAGGCGCCCGTCGACACCGCCTGGGTGGCGGCACCGGTGAACCAGTAGATGACGGCGCCGCCGGTGATGAGGCCGAGGAGGAACGGCGGGTGCAGCAGCGAGAGCTTGTCGAGGTTCTGGGTGAGGCCGGCCGTCAGCACCACGATGATCGAGAAGATCATGGTGGTGGCACCGACCACCGCGGTGCCGATGAGCACCGGCTTGGCAGTGGCCTTGAACGTGTTGCCGGCGCCGTCGTTCTCCTCCAGCAGCGCCTTGGCGTTCTCGAACTTCACATCGAAGCCGTACTCGCGACGGATCTGCGCGGCCACGTTCGGAATCGTCTCGATGACCGACAGCTCGTACACGGACTGCGCGTTGTCGGTGACGGGCCCGTACGAGTCGACGGCGATGGTGACCGGGCCCATCCCGAGGAAGCCGAAGGCGACGAGGCCGAACGCGAAGACGGCGGGCGCGACCATGAGCGCCGCCATCCCCAGCGTGCTGACCAGGAACGCGATGCCCATCAGCACCACGATGGTCATGCCGAGCCAGTAGGCGCTGAAGTTACCCGCCACGAAGCCGGAGAGCACGTTGAGGGAGGCGCCGCCCTCGCGCGAGGCCGCCACCACCTCGCGGACGTGGCTCGACTCCGTGGACGTGAAGATCTTGACCAGCTCGGGGATGATCGCGCCTGCCAGCGTGCCACACGTGATGACGGTGGAGAGCTTCCACCAGAGCGAGCCGTCGCCCAGGTTGGGAATGAGGACGTAGGAGGCGGCATAGGTCATCACCACCGAGACGATCGAGGTCAGCCAGACCAGCGACGTCAGGGGCGCCTCGAAATTCATGCGGGCTACCTTCGCGTAGCGCCCGCGGGCGATCGCCTCGTTGATCAGATAGGAGCCGCCGCTGGCGACGATCATCAGCACGCGCATGCTGAAGATCCACACGAGCAGCTGGACCTGGACGGCCGGCTCGCGCACGGCGAGCAGGATGAAGGAGATCAGGGCCACGCCGGTGACGCCGTAGGTCTCGAAGCCGTCGGCGCTGGGGCCGACCGAGTCGCCGGCGTTGTCGCCCGTGCAGTCGGCGATGACGCCCGGGTTGCGCGCGTCGTCCTCCTTGATGTTGAACACGATCTTCATGAGGTCCGAGCCGATGTCGGCGATCTTCGTGAAGATGCCGCCCGCGATCCGGAGCGCGGCCGCGCCCAGGGACTCGCCGATGGCAAAGCCGATGAAGCACGGGCCCGCGTAGTC